>Ga0307945_1001035_pt1:5000-17500 | contig 21099 bp, 28 predicted proteins | sample OrgLakmetagen228_FD_201818 | JGI IMG/M metagenome (GOLD analysis project Ga0307945, IMG submission 201818) | Saline water microbial communities from Organic Lake, Antarctica - #228 | ecosystem: Environmental > Aquatic > Non-marine Saline and Alkaline > Saline | place: Antarctica...
CCCTCCTCCCTCCTACGCACCTCCCCCAGCTCCGTATTACCCTGCCCCTCCCCACCCCTATCAACAGCCGGCAGCCCCCCCAGGTAGTGTGCATGTGGATGTATGTGAAGTGTGAATGTGTGTGTTGGTACATGTGCGTGCGTGCGAGTGTGTGTGTGTGTGCGCGCGTGTACAGGCTTGTTTTTTGTTGCTGGAGGGACTTGTCAGGTATCAGGTACCGATGTTATGGGAAATTGTGCTGACAGCTCAGGTCAGCCATCTGTGTGCAACGGCAGCGACCAGCATCTGGGCCTTGCCTTTTGCTGTTCACGCAGTGGCCTTCTCACAGAGGATATAGGATGTTCAATATAAAGAGTCCCAGGCTGGATGTGTTAATGTCAATAACATGTCGAACGGCACATCTGCGTTCCTGACTTGCCTCATAAAGGTACCCTGGTGAACCAGGGGCCAACCAACAACCTTTTGCCTCTTGCTAAACTGTGTGTGTGTGCATGCATGCGCTCCTGGAAAAAGTTCCAACCCTGTTTACTTGTCATTGGTCAGTTTGGCCATACGATTGCATAGGCATGCAGGCAGATAAGCATTTTGTGTGGCAAACAAACAAATATGCCTGTCTGGCCAACCCCTGCCCTTGTTATTTCCTGGGACACCTCCAGGCTATGGAGCTTACGCACACCCTGCCACAGCAGCAGGCGCACCGCCTCCACTGCCTCAAGCCTATGGCCATGCACACATGCACGCTGCTGCTGCTGCTGCAGCTGCTTCACCTGCCCCTTGGCTCCCGCAGCCGACACCACAAACACAGCCTCAGTAAGTGTTGCTGGTATACACTGCTCTCCCTACGCTTGCTGGATCGTACTCACTGCCGTTGCAAGTTTCTTTGGATCTTGAAATCTGCAGTGTGCTTTTTTGCGGGCTCCTTGAGCTTGACAGCAACTTGCCACATACAAGTACTGCGTTTCTCGTCTGTTTGCCAGCTTCAGAGTTTGCAAATGAACAAATGAAACGCACACGACTTTTTAATAACAACACGCTGTATGAATAACAACACGCTGTATGAAGTAGCAGGGAAGTGACCTGGCATCGGCTAGCGCCTTATCTGCTGCAAATTTCCTTCACCACTCTTATGCCTAAACTAACAGGCAGCCGCCGCTGCAGCAACAAATGCCGTACCAGCCATCATTGCCTGCAGGAGGAAGTGGTCATCACCAGCAGCACGCAGGCAAGGAGCACAGCACATTCATTTAAGGGCAGCAAACTTTGCATGGCTAATTGCACCTTGCATTACTTCACTTTACATAAACTCATTTGTTCAAACAATTTGACAAAAAACGCACGCAATCACAAGCAGGCATTCTTTACACTTACACACATACACATAGCATACGTGTATGTGTGCTATGTGTGCACATACGCATGTACACTCACACACGCGCACACACACACCAGTGTTTTTAAAGGATTTGGGAAAACCTTGATTTCATGTCACCCCCAACCTGGGAATTCGAGAAATTAAGTTCTCATATCGATTTTATTTTGCTGCCCCAGCCCGTCGGGAGGCAGCAGTATGGCGACGGCTCCAGTGAATGGTGTATTTAAGTGAATTGTAAGATCAATAGTATTGCGTCAACTCAATAAGGTTGGGTAAGGAGGCAAGGAGCTGTCTCTAAAGTTGTTCTTCTGACTGAGTCTTTAGTCTAAACAATTTCTCAGCGTTTCTCTGCGCTGGACCACTCTAAAATGGCCTCTGGGTATGGGACATCCTCCACGCGAAAGGCTGAGCTTCTAAACTTTGATTGCGGCACGTCAAGTGCTGTGCTTGTAGCCTGTTGCGCTGTGAGTTGCGGATATACTTGAGGGTGCTGAACATGCGCTCATCCTCAACCCTGTCACCATCACCATCACCAACTAAACTATCTTAATCCACTCCCCAAACCTGGCCTTTTTTGGTGGGCATTTTCCGCTCATTTGAACATGATAATTAAACGTGTCTGGTAATTTTCTGGTATTTATGGTGTGATCCTCTCGAAGAAATCCTTTCAATGATCTCTCAATGATCCAAGGGCCACAGAACTGTTATACACAGGGGTTCCTTGACACCCCCAAAAGCTTAATTTCATCTCGATTCCAAGAGTTGGACACGCATGTTGTCATATTGATTGATATGGTATACTGACTAAAAAAACACTGGCACACACACATTGCAGGCAGCCATCATGACAGGGAGAGGGAGAGGGACTTACAGGAGTGCCGTGACCGAGGCAGTAGCAGGGGGGACAGGTGCGTGTGTACATGCATGCATGCGTGCATTTGTATTTGTGTGTGCGCTGGTACGTGTATATGTGCTGCCATGTGCATGTGCTTGCGTGTGCGTGCTTGTGTGTTGTGTTTTTTCACACTCATACATCAAACCTTGCCCTGTTTTTAAAGCTTATCATTGACATTACTCTGCGATGCTGTCTAATTCGGACTGGCCAGGACCATGTATATACACATATACACACTCTAAGTTTAAAGCCCCCCTGCTTGAAATCCTGCTATACGCACCAAAGTTCAAAACCTTCCTGCTTAACATCCTGCTATACACACCATCCAGGGATGGCAGCAGCCGTGATCGCGACCGTGACTCACAAGATCGAGGGCGGGGTAGGCTCAGCACAAGGGAGCGAGAGCGTGAAGAGATGCGCTCAAAGGGGTCCTACTTTATGGAGATTCGGGAGGTGAGCTGTGACTCCTTACAGGATCTCCTTGTGAGTTTTGATCGAGCTGTGGGGTGTTACTGGCACTCTGGAGGTGTGCAGGGTACGATGCATGTCAGGGTGCTGTGCGCCCATCGGTTGCAAAGGCTGCATGCTTTTGCTTTTGCTCTGCTCTCTGCTAGGACCTCCATAAACAAGGTTTGTTCGTTCGAAGCATGGTAACATCCGGGAGGAATGGAAGGGGAGGTCCTGAGCATGTCGCTGCACATGAGCTACGTGCCACATGGCACTGACTTTATTTTGAAACTTTTTTCCTCGCCTGATGTCGTGCAGGTTGAGGCAGAAATGGCGCGTGGCTGCCAGGCAGCAGGAGACTCTGTGGCCGCCATGGACGCCTTCATGAAGCTGGCTGCAAAGAAAGACAGGCTGTCCAAGGTGTGCGATAGTGTATAATATGCCACCTGTCCTTGCTTAAATTACCAAGAACCTTCAATTCCTGGCAGCAGCACGTATCTGGGCTGTTCTTCTAGCCGGGCCTTCCGCTCCTTAAGAGCAAAATGTGTGGCATTTGAGTGCGCTATCCTATGATAAGGAAGCGCGGGAGGGGTAGGAGGAGAGGTGGTGAAATCAAACATACTGAAGTATGCTCTCCATTCTTTATGGTACCCTTGGCATGTGATTGCAGTCGTGTGTATACTACTGCGCACACAATTGAGATCAAGGCAGAAAAAGAGGAGGTGGAAAGCATGCAAACACGTAATCTGCCTGAATGCCTTGAGGCAGCACGTGTTTGCATTTGTGTGTGCAGTTGAATGAAGAAGAGCTGGAAGAGGAGAGGCAGCGTGCCAGGCCTGAAGCTGCCCTCCTGAATGAGACCTCGTTTGACCGACGCAGGGTCACTGCGGTGTACAAGCAGGACGGAGGGCGAGGCCACCATATGCAGGTGTGTGAATTGTGAATGTGTGTATCTGTGCCTGTGTGTGTCCCTGTGTTTGTGCCTGTAAGTGTGAATTGTGAATGTGTGTGTATCTGTGCCTGTGTGTGTGTCCCTGTGTGTAATGCTCGTGCATGTGCGCTTGCGAATATGCGTGTGACTTTATGTAAGTTGCGAGTCACATATCCAATGGGCATTCATGCATGTTGTGTGTGTATGTGTGTGTGTGTGTGTGTGTGTGTGTGTTTGTGTGTGTGGTGTGCAAACTTACAAGGGAGCGTCACGAAAAGCTTGGTGCAGAATGCACTTTGTTCTTGGAAAATGCACGATGCTAAGAGTTGGCGTCTTGGTGCAGCTCAAAGCTTCTTATATTTAATTGGTCCTGAGATTGATCCAGTGACTAACCCTTCCCCCTTTGGGGTATGCAACTGGCTGCTGCGACTCGTGCTCACCATTCCACTCTCGGACCTGCTTGAATATCAGGACTTCATTCCTCCAGAGGAACTAGCCAAGCTTGCTGCCAAGTCGGGAGACAAAGCTGCTGCAGAAGCGTTGGAGAAGAAGAATGCGATTGGTGAGTTGGTACTTGGTCGTATTAGCCACGATCTTGGCAAACTTTATGTGCCTTGTTCACAAGGGGCTGCTGACCCCTCCTTCCTTAACAACAATTATCTTACAATTGCACACCAACTTTAAAGTGTTGCTCCAATGCTCCGGTTCTGACTACCGTCCAGCATCGTAACGAATGCGCGATTTGAATAATCCTCAATGCGAGCAATGCGAGGGGGCAACACTTTATTACTTTATTATTACCATACGTACATGTACTCACCCCCCCCTGTAGAATTTATTTTTACAGAACACCCCCCCCTATAATTATGTAATTTACAGAAACATTCAGCAACCACTCTCTCATAAAGGGGCTTTTGGAGCCTTGGGTGTTTGTGTGTGGCCACCTTCACCTCCCACAAACTCAAGGAGGAAATGGAAGCCACTTCCACTGCCGCTCTTGCTTCTGTTGCTGTCACTGCTGCTGCTGCTGCTGCTGCTGCTGCTGCTGCTGCTGCTGCTACTGCTGCTGCATGTGTGTGCTAGCTTAGCGTGCTACTTGGGTGCTATAGCTAGAGCGTGCGTGTGTATATGTGTGTATATGTGTGCAAGGGTGCTAGAGAGAGAGAGAGTGTGTGTGGGTGTGTGTGGGTGTGTGGCTGTATGGGTGTGTGGGTGGGTGGGTGCGTGTGTGCGCCTGTGCATGTGTGTGCCTGTGCATGTGTGCGCCTGTGCATGTGTGTCTGTGCGTGTGTGCACCTATGCGTGTGTGTGTGCACCTGTGCCTGTGCATGTGTGTGCGTGTGTGTGTGTGCGAGTGTGCGCCTGTGCATTTCTGCTGCATTGCTGCTGCATGAGAACATGCTTGCATCCCTGTCAGCTTCATTTGTTGCATAACCACAGAATGCAGTGCCAATGCAATGCCAACTGTACAATCCAGGGTTTGCGAGTTGTACATGGCTGCCATTTGTTCCTGCGCCTTCGCCCCTCAGCCCGGTCCGCTCTTGCTGCAGGCGGGCGGGGCCTGGGGGGGAAGGGGCAGGCGGAGCGGGGGGGGGGGATCCACTCCGCTCGTCTCTTTGAACAATAATTATTTTTCGCTACCGCCCCCCTAAAAACCTGAACCGCTCCCCCTAAATTAAATATATATTTTATCACCGTTTCACGAGAAATATGTCACCGCCCAAAAACAATAATTAGGGGCGGTGATATACCTTATGTACGGTAAGCACAATGCGAGCCTATGCGAGGGCCTTATGGCTCTCTGAGCTGCACGTGCACACGTGTGAGCATGCTTGTTTGCGCTCATTTGTATGCGTGTGGTGCACGTGTACATACATATGCATGCACAGGGATGCGCATGTGTGCATGTATGCACACTCATGTGCATGCATATGCACGCACGTATGCATGCGTGCACGCACATGTACATGTGCATTCAAGGACGGCACCCGCTTACACTGCTGCTCCTCCCCATAGAACCCCTCTGCTACTAATGCCTGAGGTCAGCCTAGGCCTTCAGGTGGCCTCTTCTTTGCACTGCTGCTGCTGCATCCCGCTCTGCTGCCCTGTCCTTTCCAACCCGCCTTCTCACTGTCCGGCTACTGGGATTGAATAACGCCCACAACAAGCTGTTTGTGCCCCTCAGGGACCTTCCAGGCCCCTTCCCGTTCATGCTCACAAATGTGATTATTTGCCCAATACAAGCTTTGCGAGGCCGTTGTATTATAGTTACTTAGTTATTTCATGCACTCGCGACTCGCGACACACTGCAAGGGGGTGAAAAACGTTCGCAGTACGCGGTGACATAAGAACGGTATGGCATGTAGACTCCTATACAGACTCCTATGAAGACTCCTAGCTTTTGGAACCACTTTCGTGTGCACTTCTGCTGTTAGTCCATCAGATGTGGGCGTCAACCATCTTCAAAAATGCATGCAAGCATTTTGCACTTGTTGTTTTTTTGTTGCTGCGGTGCAACGCGTATGTGCAAGCGACTCTTGCATGCAATGCACAGTGTATATGCAGATTGCTTTCTATTGGAGGAATTTTATTTGTCCCCATCACTTTGTGTACCCCAATGCCATCTTCAGTTCTCGTGTGTCGCATGCCACCATATAACAAACAAATAATTGTGGTCACAACAGCACAGAATTGCAGCAGTACTCACCTGAAAGTATAACAAGCGTACGGCATACTGTTGAGCAATTGCAGGAGCCAGCAACATCGGGCACAAGATGCTGTCAAAGATGGGCTGGAAGGAGGGCCAGGGCCTTGGAGCTACACAGGCTGCCTCTGCCATCACAACCCCTGTCACGGTAGGGATAAAGACTTTTCCCCTGACACCCTGCAAACCTGTGCTTTTACTAATTTTAGCACTTGAAACTCTCTTTGCACACAAGCACATAAGGCAGTGAGGCCATGTGAGATCAGAGGCCCCTCCCAATTGCAACAATTGGTCATGAGCACCCAACGGCGTTTGGATCAGTCGTTGTGAAGGCTTGCTTTTACTTGCGGCCCTTGTACCTTGGCACCACCCTCTTGGTGGACTCTCCCTCTGATTATTTTTGGAATATTTCTGCTTACTCAACTTGTGCTCTACAAAGCACATTCCGCACACACCGTTACCAATGCACACACCGTACCAAGGCAGCTATCCTTATGAAACCACTCCCACAGGCCGGGGCAATGAACCAAGAAAAGTCCGGCCTTGGTGCAGGCGGCAGCACAGAGGAGGCCGGTGATGATCCTTTTGAATCGTACCGCAAGCGCATGATGCTGGGCTACAAGCACCGCCCGAACCCACGTAAGCCCTGCCATGTATTTTGTGTGCATAAGCTAGGGTCAGGTGTGCATGTAAGCTGCAAGAGGATTTGTTCAAATTGAACAAATCCTGTGTGAACAGAAAAGAAACGTAAGACTACGCTGGTAGTGAAAAAATCCAGCGTGATTAAGGGAAGGAGAACAGATGTGCCAGCACTTAGGAAACTTCCACCACCGATACTAAGTCAGTCATAGAATACTTCATGTGGATCTGGTGACATGTGTGCAGAAGCAAAATACCGTGTGACACCATATATGCGTGTGGTTTTGGCCAGCCTGTCCACAATATGTCATGCAATCTATCCAATTGCTTGTCTGTCACGGGCACTTCATTGCAAAGGGAAATGCCTTGTACACATTGACATGCGCACGCAGTGGGCAATCCCAGGAAGAGCTATTACTGATGGAGTGGTGCCGCCAGCTGACGGACCGTGAAAACCTTAGCCTCAACAAAGCGTTCAGCCTCAACAGGACGTTTTCTACGTGCTGTGTCATTTTCCTTGATAGGCGTAAACAGGCTTGCTCGATAAGATAACGAGAATAACTGTTTTTGTAATATCATATTATCATGATGTGGGCCGGTGTTTTTACGGTGTTTATTGTCGCATTCTACTCAAGCGCTGGTTAGCTTAATGTGCACACAGAATAGAGAGATTCACACAAATTTCAGACAGTTGTAGACTCAACACACTGAAAATTTACTCACACAACACTTTCTTTATAGAACAAGGGCAACAGAAAAGCTCCAGGAATGCAGGCTGGAACACTGTTGATCCAGTCATAGATCTCACACAAATTCACACACATTCTTTTAACACACTGGGCTTCATGAAACACGTTCATCCTGGATCTATACAATTTCAATCAATGACATGCCACACTCAAAGCTGTGACAGTTATCAATGCGTTGCGGCTAGGGCGTGTGACAATCTGAACCACCAGCCAGCCAGTTCCAAATGTGTTTCATGGCGTCGAAACAAAAAAAGTGTTTCTGAACTGGTTCCGAATTGTTAACTACAGTCAATAATTCAGCGTCTGTTCTATGTACAGAACTACTACTAGTCGAACACACAAAAAAAGATGAGATATTTGAATTGTTCCAAATTGAAAATCACCCTTCCAAGATAATAGAAAACTACGCAGGCAGTGAAAACCTCTCCCAACAATGATTCTGGTGCTTCTTTATAATGTCCGATTCTGGGGAGAGCCGAAAGCTGATTGGGGACCAATAACTGAAAATAACAAATAACGAGAAGAAATCTGCATGGTATTGTTTTTCTGTTTTTCTTTTGATCAATTTTACCCCATATATTCCCCCATTTGTAGTCTCTCTTCTCCAGAAGTCCTGCTGGACAAGCCCATTTTCCCCTTTGCAAGCCCCTCCCACGCATGCAGAGTCAAAAACCTGCCAAAACTAACTAAACCTCATTACCTAGTTTATTTGTTATTATTTGTTAACTCGAGTGGCACGGATATCTTCGCAAATAAGACTAGACAGGCTCGCCAGGTTGACTAGCTCGGGTTGTTCCTATGATTCGTTGAAGCCCTGCACAAGCGTATGTGTCAGTAGAGAGCACACAGGGGAGAGAAGTCCCTCCTGCCTTACTTTTTGGTAATGGATTGGTGCTCACTTTCAACTCTTAGTTACTATCCTGCATTGCAACGTGAGCAGCTTCAACTCCTACACCTTTATAGGGTTCACAGCACGAGCCTCCGAAACGACGCACATGCAAGCTTCATGGGGTCCCTTGCTCCCAACACTTAAACACTAAAACCAAGATAAATACATGCATGCAGGTTCTCAAGCCGCTCTTCTCTCTTACATCCATCATGTGGGACTTCTTTGCACGCCCCGTTCGCACGACACGCAACTCTGGGGAATCAGGCGAGGATACCCAATCGGGGGGGGTAGATTCTCAAAATGTGCTGGTTCAGGGCCTGTCTGCGAGTGGCAGCCCATCAACAAGCGGCAGCCCAGGATCTTACAACCAGGGCTTCCTTCGCTCAACCTTGCCCGCAGGAAAGGCGTCTACCGCCTCAAAACAGTAAGCACATGTCACATGCCGTTAACAAGTTACAATCGTGAACGCATGCTTGCATTCACCGTTGCAATGCAGACAGCGCTCCTCCCCATTTTTGTCATAACCATATATAACCATCGAAATCACTGTTTCCACCTGCCCCTAATTCCTGTCACAGGCTGTTTAAGCTGCTGGCACCTAGCGGTAAGTAATTGCCTCGCAGCTTGTCAGCAACTGAGCGTGCACACAAAGAGGGACAATTTACTTCTAAGTAGCGTGCTCTGTGTAGCGTGCGCTGTGTGATAGGATGGGAGTGCACTAGCCCCAAAAGAGGCTCAAAAATGAACACGCAGCTTGCTTCCTACCGCAGTCAATTTCAAGGATGTGACCCTCCTTCCCAGGCCCCCCCCCTCCCAGCAGGTAGGACACAGGACAAGTCTGCTTGCTTAAATATCTGCTTTCAATCAGGTCTTGCACATTTGCTAAAATCACAGGCTGGAGTGTAAGCTCAATTATCAATGACCCTGACTGTACCCATCGCAAACAATAAGCTCACAGCTGAACACTTGCTGCACTTGAAAAGCAGGAACAGGCAAAAGGCAAGACTGGCGATGATGCAAAGGCTGACATGGAGCGCTTCTGCTCCAGAGACTTGCCTGAGTACACCCAACTCGCACGGCTGGGAGTTCAGGTGTGAAGTTATTCTTGTAAATGGTGTGCGGTAGTATGGTGTACGGTAGTATGCAGACAGGGGGTCTTCAGACCCTGCACCCTGAAAGTTCCGTCTGATCACCTCACAGGCACAGGATGGTTCACCCTACGTTGCACGGCCCCCTGAAAACGATCTCTTTTGCCCATTAATTCACCATCATGCCGCAGAAAAACAAGCTTGTCATTATCATGGTGGGCTTGCCAGGGCGGGGAAAAACTTTTTTGTGTAACAAGCTGAAGAGGTGCGTGCAGGAGTGCAAGAGCGTAATAGATAATTGAGGAGCAAAAATGTTTGTGCTCATGCAACTGCCCCTCCGTGCTAGGCTCCAGAGGAAGTAGGTGGACGAGCGAGACAGGTGCTGACAGGCCAAGCTAGGGGCGCGTGTGCAGTCAGGGTGATGCTTGTAGAGAAAAGTGAGCAGACTGGTTTTTATTGAACGTGTAACATGTAGCTGGGCCTGTCAGTTTCAGTGTGACCTGCAATTGAGGTACATGATGAGGATAGTGCTTGTGTGAAGGACACGCCAGAGCGTGCATCCAGACAAGTCCCTTAAAGCTCTCTCATCTGATTTCGCTTGCAGGTACCTGAATTGGCTGGGTCATAACACGCAGCACTTCAATGGTACGTTGCTCGTAAGCGCTTTTGGTTGTATGCAGCACAAAATGCTGTTGGAGTGCAGTAGCCTCTGTGTTTTAAACTTATAACTACTTGTATACGCTTCATTCAAAAGCAACCATGTTAACCAGATACAAATGAAAACACCCATATTGCTGCTTCTTTGCTTGCAGTTGGGAACTATCGGAGGAAAAACAAGGGTGGAGCCGAGCAAGATGCATCCTTCTTTGACCAGAAAAACGAGGTATGTAGGTCTGGCCAAAACCTTTTGCACCTAGTTCAACTACAGTATTCCTGGTTGGCAACTCACTGACCGTAGGGTGTACACACACAATCTTTTAACCCTAGAGCTATGCCAAACCATCTCATCTATTTAGCGCTTGCCTGCATCATGAAACATTCTGGTGGAGGACGGTTTGTATTTGTGCTCATTAAATATAGATTGCAGGAATCCTGATGAATAAGTAGACCTAAATGTGCATCTCACACTTGATCCTGCTGTCTAGATACTTCAACATTCACATAGTACACCCACGCCCACAACTGTGCTTTGCACACGACGTGTCGTGGCTGCCCACCCTTTTGGTACAAGTACGCTCACTGAGTATGCAATGTGTGATGTGTGGTGTGGCTGTGCAGGATGGTGCACGCGCTCGGCAGGAAGCGCTGCAGCTTGCTTTGGATGACCTGATTGAGTGGCTGAACTCAAGTGAGTGCACGCTCAACGTTAGAATCTGTTTAGGGTTGGCCAGAACTGTATACATACCCCATGTATGAAACGTATGTATTTTCCCTGCTCCGTATATGCGTATGCTTCTACCAACCCTAAATTTTTTGATGAAAATTCTGTGAACTTGTTCACCAACATGGATGGCTAGAGTGGCTTAATCCAGTGAGTGCACGCTCAATGTCAGTCAACCTTCTTTTATGTTAGGAATTTAGGCCAACAACTGGTTCTGGCTAACACCTGCCGTCTGCTTGGAGCTTATGTAAGCTGCACTGCGTGCTTGTCCTGTAGCTGCTCCTAAACCTAATGGATCAAAACCTGTGCCCCTGCCTTCTGCTTGCTCAGTGTTTGGACTGATTATAAGGTCCTTGCTACCAATGTTGTTCCCCCCGCAGATATTGGACAGGTGGCCATCCTCGACGGCACCAACAGCACCAATGAGCGTCGAGAGTATTTGGTACGTGAGGATGTATTGCTGTGTGTGTGTATGTGTGTGTGTGTGTGTGTGTGTGTGTGTGTGTGTGTGTGTGCGCGCGCCCATTCCATGAAGTTTTTTTTAGGCACGTGCTTGCTGAGTTAGGTTAGTTTATAGCTGTGTTAAGTCAGTCTATTCTTGCGTTGGCTTTGAATCCTCAGGTTACGAGCCCAATCGACTAACAGCACATCCGTGCTCACGAAAGGGACACGTTGACTTTGCTTTGTTTCATCATGGCAATGCCTGGGCGCACACTCTCACGCAGGAACCTGTAATTCATAAACCACACAAACACTGCTTTACCTACGCATCTGCTGTGTAACACCTGTAGCGGAGCCAATTCCATGGCCGTTGGCAATACCTTTTCATCGAGAGCATCTGCTCAGACGAGGAAGTGCTCAACATCAACTACAAAGCAAAAATGCGATATAGGTGCGCCCGCATGCACGTCATGCCTGTCTGTTTGTGCGCGTACAGCCTGTTTGTTTGTGCGCAGGCCGCGTTTTTACTTTTTTCGCTTCGCAGGACTTTGTGCATGCAATCTACATCTTCTTGCTGCTTGCCATGCATGTTTCGCAATTCCGCCTGCTGTCTTCCTCATTTGCTTCCCTTTAATTATCTCCCTCTGCTGTTCACCTACGCAGCCCAGACTACAAAGGCATGGATGAGGAGAAGGTGAGGTGGCTGACTTGTCTTGTTTGGATGCAGACTTGCTTTTGTGGAGGAGCGAGTGCCCCTCTTCCTGCATGTAGATGGCTGACATCAAGTGGGGCACACAAAAATCGCTGTGTTCTCCCACAGGCGGTCACTGACTTCCGCAAGCGCATCAACCATTACGAGGAGGTGTACGAGCCCATCATGGACCGCAGCCTTCACTACATCAAACTCATCGACATGTGAGTGGTGGAAGCAAGTGTGTGAACAGTGCGCATGTCCATTCACCGA
>Ga0307945_1001035_pt1:20000-21099 | contig 21099 bp, 28 predicted proteins | sample OrgLakmetagen228_FD_201818 | JGI IMG/M metagenome (GOLD analysis project Ga0307945, IMG submission 201818) | Saline water microbial communities from Organic Lake, Antarctica - #228 | ecosystem: Environmental > Aquatic > Non-marine Saline and Alkaline > Saline | place: Antarctica...
CCAGCACCCTGAAACGTACCATAGAAACTGCAAAGAAGCTGCCCTTCCCCAAGCTACAGGTGTGTTTGTGTTTTGGCAGGGATGTGTTGTACAGTCGTAAGGGACGTTCAATATGGTAAAATACGTGTTAAATACGAAATACGTAGGGTTGGTTATTACGCGTATAATACGAACGTATTTTTAAGCAATTGCGGGAGTGCCGGTTTTGACCCAAAATGGACCCGATTCGCCCCAAAATCATCCAAATTGTTCCCAATTCTGTTCCAATATATTTTATGTTAATAAAATATTATATGATAACATGGAAGCTCGCTGAAGGGCCGTTTTTGGGGCGGAAATCGCTTTAAAAAGCCAAAAGTCAGCATTTATTAGCAAATTTTGCAATCATACAATACGGCCTAATTTGTTCAATACGGTAAAATATGCGTTCAATACAATACAGCGTATTATATGAATACGCCGTATGACTAAGGGTGGGTAAATTGGGTGTCTGACTTTGCCAGCGAGGCTCAGCGAGCCTTGACGAGGTATGGATTGAGCCAAAAAATTTTTAGTAATCAGGAGGCGCAAAAAAAAAGTAATGGACGTCAACCCTTTTTTTTGGTTTGGGGGCCCTGGACCCCCCCCCCCCCAATACACATCACCCAGTGCCCCCACCCAGACAAAAAGGGTACCATTCTGATCCTTTTGGAACTCTGCATTCATCTGCAAACTCATCAATACCTGAAACTATATGCCACAGAGTTATGGGACAAAAACTGAGATACGGACGCCCATGCACACGTGACGTACCAGGCACTCACAACTGGCTTGCACAGTCCCACATTGCTTCTAATTCTTCAGAATTCCACAGACTATCTCATGCTGGCACAATCCTGTAAGTTTGCTGCTTCATTGGCTTGACTCACCCCGCGGCCTGCACCGAGTGTGTGTGCCTGTGACATTTGGAAATGTCCACAGACCCCCCCTTTTACCCAATTTAATCAAAAAGGGTGCCAATCGACTGGGCTCGAGCTGAGGATTCCAAATATATAAATATAATTGAAAATGCCCCAGTAAAATTCTGGAGGGGGGGTCCCAAAAAGTCGAAACCCCCCCG
>Ga0307945_1001039_pt1 | contig 21016 bp, 22 predicted proteins | sample OrgLakmetagen228_FD_201818 | JGI IMG/M metagenome (GOLD analysis project Ga0307945, IMG submission 201818) | Saline water microbial communities from Organic Lake, Antarctica - #228 | ecosystem: Environmental > Aquatic > Non-marine Saline and Alkaline > Saline | place: Antarctica: Organic Lake...
GTGTGTATGCGTGCGTGTGTGTTCTGCGTATGGGCCGGTGTGTATGCGTGTGCGTGTGTTCTGCGTATGGGCCGGTGTGTATGCGTGTGTGTGTGTTCTGCGTATCGGCCGGTGTGTATGCGTGTGTGTGTTCTGCGTATGGGCTGGTGTGTATGCGTGTGTGTGTGTGTGTTCTGCGTATGGGCCGGTGTGTATGCGTGTGTGTGTGTGTTCTGCGTATCGGCCGGTGTGTATGCGTGTGTGTGTGTGTTCTGCGTATGGGCTGGTGTGTATGCGTGTGTGTGTGATCTGCGTATGGGCCAGTGTGTATGCGTGTGTGTGTGTTTTGCGTATCGGCCGGTGTGTATGCGTGTAGTGTGTGTTCTGCTTATGGGCCGGTGTGTAAGCGTGTGTGTGTGTGTTCTGCGTATCGGCCGGTGTGTTTGCGTGTGTGTGTGTGTGTTCTGCGTATGGGCCGGTGTGTATGCGTGTGTGTGTGTTCTGCTTATCGGCCGGTGTGTATGCGTGTAGTGTGTGTTCTGTGTACGGGCCGGTGTGTATGCGTGTGTGTGTGTGTTTTGCGTATCGGCCGGTGTGTATGCGTGTAGTGTGTGTTCTGCGTATGGGCTGGTGTGTATGCGTGTGTGCGTGTGTGTTCTGCGTATGGGCCGGTGTGTATGCGTGTAGTGTGTGTTCTGCGTATGGGCCGGTGTGTATGCGTGTGTGTGTGTTCTGCGTATGGGCCGGTGTGTTTGCGTGTGTGTGTTCTGTGTATGGGCCGGTGTGTATGTGTGTGTGTGTTCTGCGTATGGGCCGGTGTGTATGCGTGTGAGTGTGTGTTCTGCGTATGGGCCGGTGTGTATGCGTGTGCGTGTGTGTTCAGCGTACGGTCGATGTGTTTGCGTGTGCGTGTGTGTTTGTTTTGCGGCATGCTGCTCAATGGCCCGACACTGAGGCCGGTGGCCAAACCCTGTGGGTGTATGCATCAACGTAATAGGCAACGTGCAACAAAACGCGTCAAATGCAGTGGGCTTTGTTGCCTTGGGATCCTTTTTAGTGTTGTGCACCTGACGCTGACAGCGTAATTTATGTCAAATTGACAGTGAAAATAGTAAATAACGCCGTCAATCGTCAGGGTTCAGTGACGGTAACGCCGTTATTTACGATCGTTATTTACAGTGCCATTTTTGAATGACGCCGTATGTGCACAACACTGATCATTTTATACAGTCAGGAAGTTGCCACAAGTCAGGCGTTAAGGGTCGGCCAAGACCGTACATATAGGTATATTACACCACATATGATACCTGTATATTGCACCGTATAAGACCGTATATTTGGTGATTTCCCTGCAAAGATTGCCGTGTATATATGCCGTGTATTACTGTGTGTATAACTTGTGTATACTGTTAGGGTTGGCCAGAACCGTATATTTACACCGTATATGACCGTATGTATGGTGATTTTCCTGCCAAAATACCGTATATACACCGTTTATATATAGCTAACCCTACAGTTGTCGTTGCTGTGCCTAGGAAGCATAAGATGGCTGCTGAGTGTGGGAAGCATTTCCCTGAAGACCTGATGCATTTATGCAACATTTTGTAGGTTTGACCAACCTACAAAATCCTGCGTAAATAATACAAACTTAATTTCTGCATGTGTATGGCTACGACTTGTAGGTTAAACCAACTAAGAAGATCCTGCATGCATGTATTATACATACAGGTTTGACCAACTTGTCGAAAATTTCTGGTTCCCAGCTATTGAAGGCATTTTAGAGGCCTTGCCAACACTGTGTGTAGCACCCAGGTCATATTACCTCCAGTGTTGTGCACATACGGCGTCATTCAAAAATGGCACCGTAAATAACGATCGTAAATAACGGCGTTACCGTCACTAAACTCTGACGATTGACGGCGTAATTTACTATTTTAGCCGTCAATTTGACATAAATTACGCCGTCAGCGTCATTTACCATTGACGCCGTCAAGCGTCAGGTGCACAACACTGATTACCTCAAGGCTTGGAACCGGCAACCCTATGTGTGCGCAATTTATACTGTGATGATGAGGCCGTCACCAATCGTTTTGTCGAGAGAAAGTCTGTCTTTGTCGCTGTGCCCATGTGCAGGTCATTTTCGACGACGAGCTGTCGCCAGGACAACTGAGGAACCTTGAAAAAGTGCTTGGGTGTGGAAACGGGAGCGTGCGGGTGCGTAGGGCGTGCAGCTGCTGTTTTGCAAAATTTACGTGTTTTGTATTATTTAGCATTTAGTTTACGTGTTATAAAGTTTACATGTTATGTATTATTTAGTATTAACTTACGTGTTATTTAGTTTACGTGTTATGTATTATTTATAAGTTTAGGGAGAAAGTGCTCGGTGTGGGAATCAAAGTGTGCTGTTATGGTAGCTAAATTAAGTGAACGGCAATGCGTGCGTGTGTGAGGTGTTTCAACTCCATGTGCTAAAAGTCTGGAAACGAGGAACTGAAATGTTCATGAGGCACCTGCAATGTTCATGAGGCACCTGAAATGTTTATGAGGCACCTGTTTTCCATGTGAGCCACTGACTTTTGTTGGATTGTGAAGTTGTAGGAATGTCAAATTCCCTTTGTGGGGGGAAAATCGACATTTATCTGGCTTGCTAGTCACACACCGGACCGTGTGTCTCACTGTACTGTACGTGTGAAGTTGTTGAGCACGTTTGTCACCCAACCTGTGTGTGCTCCATTTTGCACTAGAGACCTGAAGAGGATACACACACTGCCAGATACACGGCGTTGATTCACCCTTAGGCTGCATTCAAGCTGCTGGTCCTTTGCCAACTTCTTGGTGTGTGTGTGTGTGTGACTATGTGGTATGACTGTGTGTGTGACTGTGTGGCATGACTGTGCGTGTGTGACTGTGTGGTATGACTGTGTGTGTGCATGTTAATGTGTGATTGCACGACCCTCATCCTGAACTTTCTCATGCATGTCTTGTTTGTGCTCCTAGGTGTGTGATCGCACGGCCCTCATCTTGGACATCTTCATGCAGCGGGCGCAGACGAAAGAAGGAAAGCTGCAGGTGAGAGCTTCAAAGAAAGGGGCATGCTCAAATACATGCACACAAAGAGGCGTGCGCACGTGCGCTCACGTATGCACGTGCCTTTCAAGCTTCCACACAACTTTGAATGCCCGCAAAGAAAGCGGTCTGAGACGGATGGTGCTCGCATGTATTATTTGTAGAACTGAGCTAGTGAAGAACTGAGGAAACGGGCGACACACACTACACACTTCTGCACCACACACTGAGCGTATGTGCACCATTGCACACCGCAACATGACGCAATGTGCACTGTATTGGTACAGACAGCATTTCAAGAACGCACACACACACCACGGCACCACACACTGAGCGTATGTGCACCATTGCACACCGCAACATGACACAATGTGCACTGTAATGGTCCAGACAGCATTTCAAGAACACACACACACACCACGGCACCACACACTGAGCGTATGCGCACTATTGCACACCGCAACATGACACAATGTGCACTGTATTGGTCCAGACAGCATTTCAAGAACACGCACACAACACACACACCACGGCACCACACACTGAGCGTATGTGCACCATTGCACACCGCAACATGACACAATGTGCACTGTATTGGTCCAGACAGCATTTCAAGAACACACACACACACACACCACTGCACCGCACACTGAGCGTATGTGCACCATTGCACACCGCAACATGACACAATGTGCACTGTATTGGTCCAGACAGCATTTCAAAAACACACACACACACACCACTGCACCACACACTGAGTGTATGCGCACTATTGCACACCGCAACATGACAAAATGTGCACTTTATTGGTCCAGACAGCATTTCAAGAACACACACACACCCCACTGCACCACACACTGAGTGTATGCGCACTATTGCACACCGCAACATGACACAATGTGCACTGTATTGGTCCAGACAGCCTTTCAAGAACACACACACACACCACGGCACCACACACTGAGCATATGTGCACCATTGCACACCGCAACATGACACAATGTGCACTGTATTGGTCCAGACAGCATTTCAAAAAACAAACACACACACACACCACGGCACCACACACTGAGCGTATGTGCACCATTGCACACCGCAACATGACAAAATGTGCACTGTATTGGTCCAGACAGCATTTCAAGAACACACACACACACCACTGCACCACACACTGAGCGTATGTGCACCATTGCACACCGCAACATGACACAAAGTGCACTGTATTGGTCCAGACAGCACACACACACACACACATTCACATTGCATCGTACACTGTGCAGGTGGAGCTTGCACAGACAGAGTACCAGTTGCCCCGTCTGACTCGGATGTGGACCCACTTGGATCGTGTGGGTGGTGGTGGTGCTGTTAAGGGAACAGGTGTGTACTTGTGCGTGTGTGCGTGTGTGCGTTTGTGTGTGTGTGCTTGCGGCTTGTATTGCATGATGCATACTAGGTATGTGTGTGTAACATGTTTTGTGTGTGTATGAAATAGGTGTTATAAGTACTGTATCGTAAAGCGTGCATGACATTGTTTGAGATTGGTCATTGAGCAAAGAAACCCTCTTACGAGCTGGATTGTTTTGTGCCCTTGTTTTAATGGACATTTGATTTCTTTGGGCAGGTGGAAAGCCGATCAAAAAACGAAGCACTAGTACTTTGCAGGCGTCTGCTGGTATAGAACGAACCGTGACAGCTGCACAGCTTTGGAGCAGCTTTGGGTTGGCCAAAACCGTGTATACATGCCGCATATGACCGTATATTTGCTGATATCCTTGCAAAACATACCGTGAAAACACCGTATATGACCGTATATGACCGTATATAATCGTATGTTTGCTGATATCCTTGCAAAAAATACCGTGAAAACACCGTATATTAATATGGTTCTGGCCAACCCTATGCATTCCGCTCTGGTTGTGCAGGTGAAAAGCAGATTGAGACAGACAAGCGCTTGCTGCGAGACAGGATCAGTGCCCTTCGCAAGGAGTTGGAGAGCGTTCGCACACATAGGTGCGCTTGTGATTCCTTCTGTGTGTGTGTGTGTGTGTGCTGCGAGGCAAGATTAGTGCCCTTCGCAAGGAGTTGGAGAGCGTTCGCACACATAGGTGCGCTTGTGATTCCTTCTGTGTGTGTATGTGTGTTTGCTGCTCATTTTTGAATGCAAATTAGGTGGGCACGGCATTCACACAGATCTAGGGGGCATGCACAAAAGTCTTTTTGTATGCTGGCTTACTGCACCGCTTCAGTACTACACAGCAGGCTCAGGTTACACTTTGAAATCCATCCTCCTTCATATCTGTTCTTTCGCACACAGCTGTGAAGTGTGCCTATACAAACAGCTCCACGTTGCTGCTTCGATGCTGCCTATACAAACAGCTCCACGTTGCTGCTTCGATGCTGCCTATACAAACAGCTCCACGTTGCTGCCTATACAAACAGCTCCACGTTGCTGCGTCGATGCTGGCATGTCCACAAAGCCTTGATTTGTGTGTGCGTGTGTATGTGTGCATGTGTGCGTGCGTGTGTGTGCGTGCGTGCGTGTGTGTGTGTGTGTATGCGTGTGTGTATGCTTGTACGTGTGTGTGCGTATGTACAGACCCATCCTTATATACTATGCGCAGACGTAACTACCGCAAGCGAAGACAGGCTGCTCCCATTCCTGTCGTTGCCCTCGTGGGCTACACCAATGCTGGTGAGAATGCACCTGTATTAGTACTACTTATTAAATAGGGGTGGTGTTGTCATGAATATTGTTTGTTTTAAGCACTTCTGTCGGACAGTCTTCACCCGCTCCTGATTCCACCCTCATGGGCTGCACCAATGCTGGTGAGCGTGCATTTTGTGTCGTAGGTGTGGTGTAGGCCTGAATATGAATAGTGCGCACAAAAATGATACATTTTGCAATGGGTGCGGTCTTGGCAGGCAGCTATACACCCGTCCCTGCTGATTTATAAGGGCATCTAGCCTTGCTAGGGTTGGCCAGGGCCTTGCATTTACGGTGTGGTGTGTACACGGCATTTTTGGCGGGGAAATCACCAAATATACATCACCAAATATATGGTCATATACGGTGTGTACACGGCATTTTTGGCAGGGAAATCACCAAATATACATCACCAAATATACGGTCATATACGGTGTATATGCACGGTTCTGGCCAACCCTGGGCCTTGCACGTCCCACAGGCCGATAAATCCACGTTCATCCACACTCTGTTTTCCACATCCTGCTGCCTGATCAAACACGTGTATGCAGTGTCACAGCAGCAAAGCCAATCGCCTGTCCACGTTCATCCACACTCTGTTCTCCACATCCTGTTGTCTGTTCAAACACGTGTGTGCTGTGCAAGTGTCACAGCAGCAAAGCCAGTCTAGCATTTACACCTGCTTAGCGCCACCGCCTGTCCACGTTCATCCACACTCTGTTCTCCAAATCCTGCTGTCTGTTCGAACATATGTGTGCTGTGCAAGTGTCACAGCAGCAAAGCCTTACAGCAAGCACACCGGCTTAGTGCCACCGCCTGTCCACGTTCATCCACACTCTGTTCTCCACATCCTGCTGTCTGTTCGAACACGTGTGTGCTTTGCAAGTGTCACAGCAGCAAAGCCAAACACCATTCATCCTGTTGTCTGTTCAAACACGTGTGTGCTGAGCAAGTGTCACAGCAGCAAAGCCAAACACCATTCATCCTGTTGTCTGTTCAAACACGTGTATGCTGTGATGCTGTGCATGTGTTACAGCAACAAAGCCACGCTCCAATAACATACACTCAGTGCCTCCGCCGGCCTCACGCGGACTGATGGAAATCTTGCCTTCCACCATCTCGTTCCGTGTTTCTAACCCTGCACAAAAGCAAACCACGTCTTCCACCATTTCGTGCAATCTTTAGTTTGCGCAGTTTAGCTCCGACAGCAAATTTGTAATCCTCAATCCTATATGTGCCGTCCGTGCGGTTTTTGTATTCTGCGCAGTTTGGCTCCAACAGCAAATTTATACTCCTCAATCGGATATGTGCCGTCATGCTCACGGAGGACAACGCCGCCACCACCTGGATTCCTCACCCTACACACACACACACACACACACACACACTCACACACTCCCACACACATACACACTCACACACATAAACACACACGCGCACTGTGCATGTGTGTGTGTCACAGGAAAGTCCACGCTCCTCAACCAGCTCAGTACCGCCAACGTCCTAGCGGAAGACAAGCTGTTTGCCACCCTGGATCCCACAACACGAAACATCAGGTAAGATTTAAATACAGATGTGTTAGGCTTTGTTTGCATGGCAATCAGCATGGTATTCAATAACATGCACACACACATACACACACATGCACACATACACACACAAGTAGACGCGCACATCAGGCAGACAGAGAAACACACATATACACGTACACACACACGCACACACACACACACGCATACACAGATTAAAAGGGAACCGTGAGGTCTTGGTCAGCGACACGGTGGGCTTCATCCAGAAGCTACCTACGCAACTGGTGGCTGCCTTTAGGTGCGCATTCTGGTTTTCAACTTCACGATTGAAACTCAACCAACTTCACAAATTAAACTCAATCAAACGCTCGCTGCCTACGCAACTGGTGGCTGCCTTCAGGTGCGCATTGTGATTTATTTCCTTAACTTTATTTCAACCAGAAGCTATCCACGCAACTAGTGGCTGCTTTCAGGTGTGCATTGTGATTTTAAACTTCCATGATTCGCAAAAATGCGGTAAGGACGGCCTTTCGTCACGCACGCTTTGACGGTATGCACTGGTATGACCAGGGTTGGCCAAAACCATATCTACGTATCGCACAGTGTACACGCGCTATTCTTCTTAGCGAGAAGTTTTGCGCACGGTCATCACTTACGGTGTGCGGTTCTGGCCAGCCCTGAGATCGCCCCAATGCACAAAAGGCGTATCGCACAACTGCGATAAGGACGGCCTTTTGTCACGCATGCTTTTTGTGTTGCTGCGTGTGTTGCATGCACTACGTGTGCGGACATGTCACTCCTTTAAACTGTTGCATGCACTACGTGTGCGGACATGTCACTCCTTTAAACTGTTGCATGCACGTGTGCGGACATGTCACTCCTTTAAATTGTTGCATGCACGTGTGCGGACATGTCACTCCTTTAAATTGTTGCATGCACGTGTGCGGACATGTCACTCCTTTAAATTGTTGCATGCACTACGTGTGCGGACATGTCACTCTTAAATTGTTGCATACACTACGTGTGCGGACATGTCACTCCTTTAAATTAGCGTGTGTGTGATGTCACTCCTTTAAAAAAGCCTTTGGTGTGGACTACGGGGAAACCGTGAATGTGCTGGGCAGCAATGAGAAATCACACACTTGCTTTTATGTTGTTACACATGGGGTGTGCATACACACAACACACACAGGGTGCATACACACACAGGGTGCATACGCACGAAGGTTGCATACACACAACAGGGTGCATACACACACAGGTTGCATACACACAACACACACATATACCCACGCACACACAGGGTGCATACACACAACACACTCACCCACACACACACACTCACCCATACACACTTCACACACACCCTGTGTATGGCCAACCCCAGATTAGGCACAATGTACCGCACCTGCACGTACGCACACACACACACACACACACACACACACACACACACACAAATACACACACAAATACACACACAACAGTACACACAATGATAATGATGTTTGCGGAATTTGCAGGGCAACACTGGAGGAGATCACAGACGCTTCGGTGCTGCTGCACTTGGTGGACATCTCACACCCCAACGCCGCGGCCCAGTGCGACGCTGTGCTGCAGGTGAGCAAAAATAAACCTCACACCCAATCGCCGCGGCCCAGTGCAACGCTGTGCTGCAGGTGAGTTAATTATCACTGCTGTGGTGCAGGTTGGAGACACCTTATGTTGTGTGACGAGGTGCTGCAGATGAGGAGAAGAGCGCGGTTGTGGCGCCAGGAAATTTGATTTTATGTTGGGTTTCTGTTTCTGGACAGAGCTGGCACTTGGACAGATGACGCGAGTGAGAATAAAGAAGCGCGTTACAGGTTGTGTGAGGGTTACAGGTTATGTGAAAGGCGAGAGAGGTACAGGTTATGTGAGAGGCTAGAGAGTTACAGGTAATGTGAGAGTTACAGGCTGTTGTGAAAGGCTGTCGTGTGTGAAAGGCTGTCGTGTGTGAAAGGCTGTCGTGTGTAAAAGGCTGTCGTGTGTGAAAGGCTGTCGTGTGTGAAAGGCTGTCGTGTGTGAAAGGCTGTCGTGTGTGAAAGGCTGTCGTGTGTGAAAGGCTGTCGTGTGTGAAAGGCTGTCGTGTGTGAAAGGATGTCGTGTGTGAAAGGCTGTCGTGTGTGAAAGGCTGTCGTGTGTGAAAGGCTGTCGTGTGTGAAAGGCTGTCGTGTGTGAAAGGCTGTCGTGTGTGAAAGGCTGTCGTGTGTGAAAGGCTGTCGTGTGCGAAAGGCTATTGTGCGTTACAGGTTATGTGGAAGGATACAGAATATGTGAAAGGCTGTCGTGTTGAGAAAATTCATAAGCTGGTTATGAAGATAAGGGTGATGAGTTGAATAAAGGATCGCGTCACAGGTTATGTGGAAGGCTGTCGTGTTAAACTTTTGGCAATGAGTACAAGCTTTTGGCAATGAGAACAAACTTTTGGCAATAAGTACGATACTAGTCAGCCCTGCTAATGTGTGAACTTCCTTTGATTTTGGAGCGATTAGTGGACAGTACGACTGCTGTTGCATGCTGGCTTAGCAGACCTGTTTGATGCATTGTTGCATGGTGGTGGGGGGGGGGGAGAATCTCGCATAAGCACAGTCTTCTATCTACGAATTGCAAATGGCTGCAAAATAAGTGAGGGGGCATTAAGCTCCGGATGTTGACAAGAGGCTTGAGGGGATACACACACGCACACACACACACACGCGCCCCAACACGCATACATCACAAACAGTCCCAGTGGCTCTCCCAATTTGACGTAATTCTGAGTGCATGCAAGTGTGCTTAATAACACTCCTTGCCGGTTTACTTCTTAAAGTGCGTTGCCTGTAGTGTGCACACTAGTTTCATATTTTCTCTCCTGCTCCCTTTTTCCCCTCTTTCCCGTTGATTAATTCACGCGTTTCCCCTTAGTATTTGTCTGTTACACACTTTTATTAATGCGTTCATTGCTCGCCTGCTGCACACTCCTGCTGCACACTCCTGCTGCACTCCTGCTGCACACTCCTGCTGCACTCCTGCTGCACACTCCTACTGCACTCCTACTGCACGCCTGCTGCACACTCCTGCTGCACACTCCTGCTGCACACTCCTACTGCACACTCCTACTGCACTCCTGCTGCACTCCTGCTGCACTCCTGCTGCACACTCTTGCTGCACACTCCTGCTGCACACTTTTGCTGCACACTCTTGCTGCACACTCCTGCTGCACTCTCCTGCTGCACACTCCTGCTGCACACTCCTGCTGCACACTCCTGCTGCATGCAGGTACTGGAGGAGCTCGACATGGGCTCGCTGCCAGTGATCACCGCTTGGAACAAATCGGATGCGTGCCCAGATCCAGAGCAGGTGACTATGCTTGCTCAAACTTTGATTTTTTCTGATCTGGGCCTGCATGGTTCGACGCAAGGACTCCATTTCTAATCGTGAGCCTGGGATGAATCCGATGCATGTTCAGATCCAGAGCAGGTGACCAACTCTGAAGCAGAAGCTCCTAGCACGCTCTAGCTTGAGTTTTTTCTTATCTGGGCGTACACGGGTCAATGCAAGGATTCCAATTCCTTGAATCGTGGGCCTGGGATAAATCGGACGCGTGTCCAGACCCAGAGCAGGTGAACGCATTTCTTAACGCAAAGGTGGACAATTTAACTCTGGTCGATTGGTGGACAATTTAAATCCAGTTCAATTGGTTTGAGTCAGAATGTACATGGATGGATATGGTTGGCCAAAACCGTGTATAATCACTGTATATGACCGTATGTTTGGTAATTCCTCTGCCAAAAATGCCGTTTATACCAGAGGGGGCTAACGGAGCAAATGCCTGAAAATGTGCATTTTTGCATTCAGAAGGCAGCCACTCACAGCCACTTCATCCGATCGACATAGACTGGATTAAGCACACATGGTGCATTTAAGCCCTAATGTGGTGATTTCCATGGGGAAATGGCTCAAATTCTCATAAAACACCAACCACTCAGCCGTTTTCTTTCATTTTTGTTGCAATGGTATTCTTTTCCAATAAGAATTCTACACCATTAAGAGTACTCCAGATTGGTGCAGTGGGTGAGTTGACAATTTGTGGTAAAAAATCAGAGGGGGTCAACGGAGCAAATGTCCTGAAATGTGACTTTTTTGATGCAAATCATGTTTGTATGATATAACTAGATGGTTAATGAAGTTTGGGGCCAAAAGGACCACCCCAGTCGTCTGGACGGAAATACAGTTCAAATTTTGGCACTGAGTTTCCACATTACAGGCCACCACGCCTCAACCAGGGCCTCTTTTCATCCCAAAACTAAACCATCCTGAGTTTTGAAAAGTATATTTGGTGAGGGCTGATTTCCCACCTTTTTTGGCATCCCTTTTGCTGATTTTCTTTAAGGGAAATGGGCCAAAATGGGGCATCTGGCCAAGTACTGCTCCGTTTTGCCCCATTCTTGTTGCAATGGTATTCTTTAATGAAATGTAGACGATTCATATAAAAATGACACAAATCAGGTCAGTGAGTGGTGAGATATGAGAGAGTGGTGGTGAAAAGTGGGGTTCACGCCACGGGCAATTAGACATGGGCCCCGCAGCTGGCACTTTTCAAGCTCAGTTGTTCTCAGCAGCTCGGAGCCTGGGCTACTTCTGGTGCTCAGCCTAGAAAGTGCCCGTTACGGGGCCCATACTCAATTCACATTTTAAAAGTACCCTCATTTGGGGCCTCCGTCGACCACCTCTGGTAAAAAATGGCCTGCACGCCACAGCAAAATAAGCACACGCGCCAAAATTGGCAAGCTCCGAATTTTACATCTATGGACAGAGCAAGGATTCGTATTTCATGTTATGTAAATTTTGGAGCTTGCCAGTCATGACGCCCATGCTCAATCCACATATTAAAAACACCCTTATATTTGGCTCAGTCAGCCCCCTCTGCGTTTATACACGGTTCTGGCCAACCCTATACATGAATGCGTTTTTATCAGGAGGTTGTACATGGATGCTTCGACATTAGGTCGTACGTGGATGCATTAACAATAGGAGGTCATTGCCTGGATGCGTTTACATTAGGAGGTCGTACATTGATGCATTAACTTTGGAAGTCCCTGCCTGGAGCTACTTAAATGTTTGCTCAGACCCATTACACATACATACTCACTTAAATGCTTGCTCAGACCCATTACGCATACACACTCACTTAAATGTTTGCTCAGACCCATTACGCATACACAATCACACACACACACACATGTTGATACTTAGCTCTTGTGAACGGGTCATGTGCATGGCAGACTGAAGTACACATGAGGTCCACCTATGATCTCACCGAGATCAGGCATAGCACGAGCTCTCTCCTTTCGTCTTTTCCTTTGAAGCCAACTGCTTAGGGTTGGCCAGAACCATATATACGCATATATACAGTGTGTATACGGTGTTTTTGGCGGGGGGATTACCAAATGAGCAGGGTCTGCTGGAACACAGCCACAGCTGAAACAGTGCGCGCAAAAAGAAAAAATAACGAAGAGGTGCACCAAATGAGCATGGCCTGCTGAAACACAGCCAGTGTGCATGAAGGCGTAGAATAAAGTCACACCAAAACCACTTTCGTCACGTGCTTAAGAAAATATCATTGGGCAAGCTCTGTGCCACACTTTTTTGTGTGACCAGCATTTGCAAGCAAGTCATGTCATGCGACCTCTTTTAAGCGGCCCTTTTTAAGTGACAAGCCATGTCCTGCGCCTCCAATAGGTGGCCCTTGGAAGTGGCCCTTTTAAATGGCAAGTCATGCCCTACAACCTCTTTTAAGTGGCCGCCTGACGAAGAGACGTTGTGTGCAGCAGCGAATACAAAGGAGTGGCCCCTGATGACATAATAAATCTGTGCCACAATTCTGTGGCTGCGTGGCTCAGAGACCGTGAAAGGAAAGAAGTTACTTGCATCAGAGACCGTGAAAGAAAAGAAGTTATTTGCCTCAGTGAGTACAAACAAGTAAGTGGCCCTTTTAATCTTTTGCTTTGCTTCAGGTGCGCCAAGTGGCTGCTCGGCGCAGGGACACGGTTTGCATCAGCGGCTTGACAGGGGACGGCTTGGAGCCCCTGATGGACCTCATTTCTGCAAAGCTGGCACAGAGCATGGTCGAGGTGTGTGTGTGTGGATGGGGGTGCGAATATGTGCGTGCATGTGTGAGCAATTGTGGGTGTAAAGTAAGGTAAGGTTACTTCGCTGCAGTGTGGGTGTAGGTACCCAAGCTGGCACAGAGCATGGTCGAGGTGTATGTGTGTGAATGGGGGTGCGAATATGTGCGTGCATGTGTGAGCAATTGTGGGTGTAAAGTAAGGTAAGGTTACTTCGCTGCAGTGTGGGTGTAGGTACCCAAGCTGGCACAGAGCATGGTCGAGGTGTATGTGTGTGGATGGGGGTGCGGATATGTGCGTGCATGTGTGAGCAAGTGTGGGTGTAAAGTAAGGTAAGGTTGCTTTGCTTTAGTGTGGGTGTAAGTACCCAAGCTGGCACAGAGCATGGTCGAGGTGTGTGTGTGTGGATGGGGGTGCGGATATGTGCGTGCATGTGTGAGCAAGTGTGGGTGTAATGTAAGGTAAGGTTGCTTCGCTTTAGTGTGGGTGTAAGTACCCAAGCTGGCACAGAGCATGGTTGAGGTGGGTGTGTGTGGATGGGGGTGTGGATATGTGCGTGCATGTGTGAGCAAGTGTGGGTGTTAGGTAAGGTTACTTCAGTTACTTCGCTTTAGTGTGGGTGTAGGTACCCAAGCTGGCACAGCGCATGTTGAGGTGGGTGTGTGTGGATGGGGGTGCGAATATGTGCGTGCATGTGTGGGTGCGGGTACCTAAGCTGGCACAGAGCATGGTTGAGGTGGGCGTGTGTGGATGGGGGTGCGGATATGTGAGTGCATGTGTGAGCAAGTGTGGGTGTAGGTGTGGGTGTGGACTTGGGTGTTGGTGTTCGTATCCTGTCCTTCTAATGTGCTAGCTACATGCGTGCATGCGCTCACCAACGCATACAGGCACACACTCATACTGGCACGCACGCGTACACGTACGCACCCCACACACATTCACACACATGTTACGTGGATATATGTATCGCACGAAGCACAGAAATGGCATCTGTTGGATTACCCTTTTTCAACGTTTCAACCCCAAACACGCGCGCATGCAGGTTAATGTGTACCTGCCCTACTCTGCTGGCGACGTGCTTGATGCCATCCACACGTCTGGCACCATGCTGGAAGAGCCGGACTTCACAGCCACAGGTGCCTGAGTTGTCTATAACTTGCCGCAAGTAGTTACTTGCGCCCTTCTACTCTGCAACATTTAGAGAGATGCGCCCTGCTTCTCCTCCTACACTACAACGAGAGAGCTCTATTTCCTTCGCTGCAATAGGGAAAGAGGAACGGATTGGGGATCTGGGCAGCCCTCTTTTTTGAATTAGTGAGAAAGCTGGCATCAGATTCGTAAAAGGGGTAATAGATGCTATCAAGCTGCAAACTTTTTATCATCTCGGGGCAGAAAGATACCCAAGAGGAGGCATCAATTTTGAATGAAGCTTATGAGTAAGTGCCTGTGATTGCTCGATCTCAGGCACTGCCAGATGAGGGCTTTCTTAGAATGCACACATGCACACACGCACACTCACACACACACACATACACATGCACATGCACACACACACGCGCGCACACGCACACACACACACACACCCATACACATGCACATGCACACACACACACACACACACACACACACACACACGTGACGCTCACAATGCCTCAAAACTCAATTTGCAGGCGTCAAAATTAGCGCCATTGTACCCCCACACATCGCTGGCCGCCTGCGAGAGTTTAGCTTACAGTCCCTGGACGATGAAGATACAAAGGACCAGCTGAATTTAAGAGACCAAAATGATAGTTGGGGAAGCGAGGGGGATGAGGCGCCTTTGTTGAATGAGTGGGGGGGCTTCATCGAGCAAATAAATGAAAACGATAGCGCTAGAGTATCAGTTCCTGGGGCATCTAGATAACAGTGAGCTTGGACACAGAACCGCTCAGGGCTCAGTTAATGTTGTATGTTGTGTGACACCGTTAAATGCTAACAGTCTTCTCGCTATTTTCTTTGTAAATACAGCATGCAAATTCCAACTGGAAGGTTGCTGAGGGAGATGTATGATGTAACTAACTGTTATTGTTAGTTAAGTCGGTTCCCAAGGTTCACAGCGGCATGTCAGATCAAATCACCATTGGGGTCGAGTGTAACCGTGATGAAGCCACTGCCACTAACCACAGTACTAGACGTGATTTTGCTTTCCTTCATGGCTAAGATTTAGTACAAGGAATTTTCAGTCAGGCTAGTCTGCTCATTAAAAACAATCCGTTCATGCAGAAAAAAAATAGAGTTTGCTGTTGTTCTGGTGCAAAAAAGTAGAAACATCCTCTGCTCTTGCCTCTGAGAGTAAGGACTCATATCTCATATCTCCCTGCGAAGAAACACTGTATGGGGGTGTGTGCAGTGGAAAATTGCATGCTGTTCATCATCAACAGCCTCACACTAATAGGTAGGGAAGGACCTGGGGTTCCATGTTGCGGTCTCAAAGCGAAGGGTGTGGACACGCAGTCTGAAACGGGCAACACTGCGAATGACATCTCGTGGGAGGTTTAGGAATATGTTCTTGGGAAGGGAGTAGGGAGAGCGAGTAGCCAGAGCCTTTTTGGGGAGCAGTGCACACCATTTCTTTTAAGTTATAAGCGAGAATTTTGCTGTTGTGCTCTCGTGGGCAGTCATCAAGATAGAGTGTCCAAAATTCCAAGTGTCTCTCTCTGAGGTCCACAACAAAACGACTTAGGTCAATGTTTTCACAGTTCCGCAGCTTTTCTTTTAACATGCACTCTTGTAAAAGCAGAAATTATGGGAAGACCAGCAGTAATCAGACCTGGAGCTTAGTCGCATGTCAGTATGTACTACTTGTCTGACAGTAGTTCCTTCGTGGCTGGTTGGAGCGATGCCCCTTGGTTTATAACCAGGGGTATGGAATTGCAGAGATAATAAAAAAGAATAAACTACGCCAGAGGGGGCTGACTGAGCCAAAAAAAAGGGTGTTGTTAAAATGTGGATTGAGCATGGGCCCCAAAGTTTGCTAGGTTTATGATTGGCACCCAGAGGCCGGCCGTGCTCTGAATTTTTATTTGCACCTGAGCTTGAACCTAGCAACTTACAGGGCCCGTGTCTGATTCTCCGTGGCGTGGACCCCACTTTTCACCACAAAATCTTCACAGCAGATCACCCACTCCACCAAATGGCATACTTTTGTGTGGTTTGGTGTTGTTGTAATAAGCAAATATGATTGCAAAAAAAATCAAGTGAAAAGATGAAGTGCGTGGTGATGTGGCTCAACATGTGCTGTTTTCCCATAGAAAGGCACCAATTAGGGTTTGGGCAGTCAAGGTGAGCTTTGACCCCCGTCAATTTGCGCACACTGTGACTTACATGGATATAAGCACATCCTCGTGCAGCTTAAAATATCAGCTTTCATTTAAAGCCAGAATGGTGTCAGTTGGCTGAGTGGGCAGTAAATGGCTGGATTCAGAGTGCAAAAAGGGCACATATTTGGACATTTCCCCAGTCAGCCCCCTCTGAAACTACGCAGGCAGTATGAAAACACTCCCCACATTAATTACACTTTGGTGCCAGGTACCGTAAAACTCCTCCGTCAATAGAAAATACAAAAGATCAATGGGGATCAGGAAGGTTGCAGGCTTGACCGGAAACTGTCTCCTGATGAGAGTTGATAACAGTGTTGGAAAGGGCACGTCTGGTATGTACAAGTTTGGCAGCGTACATGACAAAATGAACACGAAGCTTGCAAAGTTTACGAAGTTTACAGAGTAAGCCATCAGTTGAAACGTGCGACTGCTATGCTGCGTGTAAAACGTGTAAAAGTTTTGATCACTGTTTTTGTAGCACTTGCACCTAAAAAAAACCCTTGGAAAAGGAAAAAGGCACAACGCTGTTTGTGACATTGCAGCACTGAGCGAATAAAGTCAGTAAACAATCAAGCATCTGCCATGACCAACCAACCGCAATAAATTCAATAGGGGAATCATCTGTGAGTTTGGGGCATATAAAAGACATGGACTGTTGCACTGAGGATATCAAGAATGAGGGAGGCAATATTATTATACATAAGCTCGTGTGTGAGGAGCAGCACATGCACAACTAGAGGGTTCTGGAAAATCAAACATAGTCTGGTTCATCACTCTTTTGCGGCCCCTGCTGCTAGATGAACTTTTAACCAGCACTTGCCTGGCTAAGACTGTAAAATCGTGTATAAAGAGCAAAATTGAAATCAGATATTAAGCAAACATGAAGCTTGGAAGTAAGTTTCTTTACTCCATGAGAATAATCAAGACCCAGCTCTTTAAAAGGCTCCAGTGTGTGATTGTTGTTGATGGTGCCACCCACTCCCAAAAGGATGGTGTGGAGAGTAACGGAGGCTTCTTGAAGGTTGGAGCAGAGGCCTTTATGCTGTTCCCACGCGGCGCTCAGCTGGTTCTGCGGTCTAGTGTCCTCACTGTACTTGACGTGAATGTCACGTTGAATAATGCTGAAATCTTTGGGTCGGTGCTGTCTGGGCAAGGTGGATCTGCTAATGGCTGGCGGTGCTGCTGAGGTGCTCCCTGCTCTCCCTCAGTTGCCCCCTGCCACTCCTAAGAACCCACCCCACTTAATTGCTAGTCTAATGCTTTTTTTTTTTTGCGGAGATGGGAGCAGCCAGTACAATATCCGGACGGCTGAAGGTAATCCTATTTTTGTTTGAGAAGCGGGGTGGAAAGAGCCACGTTGGGATAATCCTGGTTTTAGCTCTATTAGGAATCTGAAGGTTTTGCATAGCCAGCCGTTCGCTGCTACCTATATCCATGCAGAAAAAGCAGGATCCTAGGGAGCCTGTCTTGCTGATGGCTTTGAAGATCATGCTGCATGCTAAGTTGTGTCTCTTAATGATCAGATTTGCGTGTGTTGGCATCCAGAAAGGATATGCAGGGCACTGTCTAGTTGAGGGCAGAGGGGGCAAGTTAGGCTTATTGAGTGCTTAAATCATACCGCAAGCTTTTGGTTGTACAGGGTTCCTGTTCTGTACTTCATAGTGATGCACTTGGCTTTAACAGGGACATAGGATGCTGTTTGGTAAGCGTTGCTAGCGGCTCCATTGGCAGTGCCATGTTTGTTAAGGGTCTGGTAGTATTCATGGTAGTTTGCTACGTTATTGGCATTTCCTAGTTTGTGGAGGGGGTGCATGTGTGCTTGCAAGGCGTCATGGTAATTGGATAGGTATCAAAGCCTTGAGGTAGGTGACTTGGCTGTGTTTGGTTGATTTTGTACGGTTCGGTGTTTTTCATATCTTTTGCAAGCCAGTAGATGTTGTAGAAGGGATTTCCCTCAGGAGCAGCAGTTTTGATGGAGGTATCCGCAACGTCAGAATAGGTTGTGATACAATTGTCAGACGTCGCATACGTACATGTCGTTAAAGGGAGGGAGCAGCAGATCCAGTGATTCAAGTCCTAGATGGTAGACGCACATTTCATGCAATATCAGTGCGAGCAGCAGACTGAGTGGTTTTTGGTACTCCTCCAAATACTTTAAATAGGGGCAGGGTCCATCTTTCTAAAATCATAGGAGCATAGTTCGAGTTCATTCAGGCAATCGATGGCTGTAGTTTGGGGCGGGTTGGGGAATGGTATAGATATTGAGCCTACAGAGTCATGGCTTCTATTTAAGAAAAGAAAAGGCTACGCTAGTAGTGGTAACACACCTAGCATTGATCATGGGCAAGAGACTCACAATCTCCCCACCATAAGTCAGAAAAACAAAGGAAGCCTGCCTGGAAAACCCTCTCACCCAGGGAAAAAATACAGCATAAACCCACACGTTGAAAAGCAAAGAGAGCAGGTACCCCTAACCTCTGTCAGAGGAGCAGAACTACCACCACACAGCCTACTCTGCGCAAAGCATTGCCTGAGCAGCACCTCACCATCTCTAACCTTAAGCTAACACAAAACTAGCTCAAGCAAGACAGCAGCTGGTTCCGCCAAGCAATCCCTGCCATCCAACAGAAATACTGTTGTGTCACTGGCAACCCCAGCACACAAAGAATGACGTGTCCCTGGCAGGGTCTAGTGCACGGCTTCTATTTGTTAGGTTGGAGCTTCCTTGTGAGTAGCGTAATGAGCGTGGGGTTTGTTATGGAGGGGCAGATGGCATCGTTGTGATGGGATGGTGTTGTGTCTAGGAGGGCCCCGTGTGGGGTATGTTGTTGTATATTATTGTGTGTTTCCTGGACCGAGCATTGGCGTCTGGAGCGAATGTTTGTATTGATGACGTTGGTGCGTTTTGAGTGGTATATCTTTGAAGTTCTGATGGGCATCCGGCTGCTAACGTGGCGTGAGAAGGGGATGTGTGTGGTTATGAGCGAGGTTCAAGCACAGAAGTCTGGTTATTCCGCCTGGTACCTGCCGCAGGGCTATCTGTTAAGGGCAGCTCTCTTTGCATTTGTGGCGGATCGCTGGTCCAACAAGTGGCTTGTAGCCAAATAACATTAGGCCATTCCCTGATAAATCGTAATGAAATGAGGATCAGACGAAGGATCAAGAGCAAGCACATACTCTATATAGTATGCAGTTTTTGGGTCTGGGAGCCCAGTGGGTACTGATCCAAGGAATTCCCTTCAAGAGACTTGCTAAGTGTGAAAGTGAATGTTTCAGATATCAGGAGTTTAAGATCAGCAACTTGACGGGAAAATGATGGGAAAATAAAATGGGAAGACACAAAAAAAACGGCTGTGCTGGTAGTGAAAACAATGCACACAGCGTGAATAAGGGAAGGACCATTTGGTGAAAATAATACACACATCGCGTGATTTAGGATCATTTGGTGGAAATAATACACACATCGCGTGATTAAGGGAAGGATCATTTGGTGAAAATAATACACACATCGCGTGATAAAGGGAAGGATCATTCAGGTGCCAGCGGAGTAACCACTTCTGAAATCAATCCGCCTGAGATAGGCGTAAAAATATGAGGCAGGTAGTACATATCACGACACAAAGCCCATTCCTTGCCAACATGTCGTGTCAAAGTGAAGCACTTGTACGATTGACGATGAAGGGAACAATCAGTGCAAACAGGTAAATGGGAACGGAAACTCACCAATACAGAAACTGCAGTTTTTATACAGATGCAGTGATACCGATCATACCAATAGTGTGACAAAATAGCAACCACTCATAGCACGCATCATTGTTTCTAGAGCTTCCTTTTAATACAAATTAGAACAAGCCATTCAATGTTGCCGTGCAGATTTGCCGGGTGTATTTGTTTGTATACATGTGTATGTGTGTGCACGATTGCAGGTGCGGAAAACATGCAACGGTAAGAGGCTTTCCCTTCCCAAACCCAACACCTCCTCGGCGCCTATTCCGGCCCCTCTGCTTCAACAACAACTCCGACGTGTTAACAGCTTTTTGAAGCAACGTTTGCCTGCTGTGGAAAGCAGGAGGGCGGCAACAGTTCAGGGGTGACGGGCTGGTGGTCGCTGGCATCAGGGGTCTGAGTGTTCTTTCCCTTCTTCCTAGCTCCTCAAAGCGTTTCCCTTTTCCCTAGCTCCTCAAAGCACCGTTTGCCTGCTGAGGGAAGCAGGAGGGCGGCAACAGCTCT
>Ga0307945_1001040_pt1 | contig 21014 bp, 19 predicted proteins | sample OrgLakmetagen228_FD_201818 | JGI IMG/M metagenome (GOLD analysis project Ga0307945, IMG submission 201818) | Saline water microbial communities from Organic Lake, Antarctica - #228 | ecosystem: Environmental > Aquatic > Non-marine Saline and Alkaline > Saline | place: Antarctica: Organic Lake...
ACTGAAACTGAGCATGGATTAACTGCTGCTACTGCTGAATCGTGGTGCCACCATCTCCTCACATACTGTGTCGACCGAGGTCTGGTAGATGGGGCACCTGCAGGTAATGAATAAGAGCAAAAAATCATTTATATTTGTAGTATACTCGCAACAAAGTCATCCGGTCGAGTCGGATTTGTAGTTAGACAGCTGAGCACATATCCTTGGTTTTATGAGAATCTCAGCTGTCGCTGCCCACCACGGCCCATCTCCAGCATTCTAGACCATAATTTTTGACAGGGTATGCCTTGGGAGCATACTGAAGGGCTCCTGACACTCAGGTGATGGCCAGAAAGCGTGTTTCCAGGGTTTCCAGGAATGCACCGTTTTTGCCCAGCAAACAGTCCCACGCACTGTCTTTTTGGGGCAGATTTTCAACCCCATTTTTGCTTTGATGAGTATGGTTTGACCCTAGACTTATTTAGGAACACAAGGTGAAATTCGGACCAAACCCCGCATTTCTACACCCATGCCACCTTTCTGCATATGTATGTTTGTGTGTGTTTGTGTGTGAAGCCTTGGCCTTTCCCAGTTCTGCACCCTTACATAAAAATCATCACCAGTGTGCGCGAAGACGAGTGTGGGAGCGTCGCTAGCGACGCTGAAAATTTGGCGAAGCCCATCACGCGCGCAACATGTGAATGCGTATGCATGTGTGCAAGTGTGTGAGCGTGCACGTGTGCGCGTGTGTGTGGCTATGTGTTTGGACGTTAGTATGTGTACGCCTGCGTGTGTCTGTGTGTTTGTGCGTGTGCAAGCCTGTGAATATTTGCGCACGTTTGTGTTTGTATGTTTGTATGTGTGCGCATGCGTGTATGTTTTTGTATGCGTGCGCATGCGTGTGTGTGCGCGTATGTGCGTGCTAGCCTGTATGTGTGTGCCTTGTTGCCCCACAGATGCTGAAGTGGTGTGCGTGATGCTGTGCTAGAGCATCCTTTGCTGAAGCAGGCGTGAGGATGTGCTGCTGCTGCTGTTCCCTGTCTGTTGAGAGGGCAGGTGCGAGCATGGTGTCCGGGCCACGATGTCTGAGCTCTGCTTCAACACACAGTGCGCAGCAGGCACCTGCATTGTGCGCTCCATGCCCGCGAACAGTCCAAGCCAACACGGACCGCGTTCCTGAAGTGTCCCGTCCAAGCAAAATTCCGCGCGTCATGAACACCTGGCTAAACTAAAATTATATAGCCCATTCGAAATTAGTGGTACTTGATTCTGCTTGCATGGTCGACCGTGAAATTTGCAGCCGGAACACTCCCGGGCCCCTGACGCAGCATCTGCAGCCAGGAAATTGTGCTGATGGATACTACACCAGCAGGAGGTGGTCCGGGGGCCTGGCCAAGGAATCCTGGGCAGCTTCCTAGAGCTTCCAAACATAAAAATCTGCTTTAAAATTATACGCACGGCACCCCAGGGTCCCAGAATTCATGTGGCCCGGTACGAGTTATGATAAGGAGCCTATGTCGTGTGTCAGCCCGGGAGGTCCCGTGGATGGGCCTGGGGAGGAGGACTGGCAAAAACAAAAATTTGCTCTACATCATCACACATCGCACCCTAGGGTTACAGAATTCAGCTGGTGCAATACGAGTTTTTGTTAGGAGCCTATGTCGAGTTTCAGCCCGTGGGGTGGCCTGGGTGAGCCTGGGGAGGCCTGTGTGAAGTGTGGTGGGAAGGAGTCAACGCTAGGGGCTCACGCCCCCACGAGGGGGGCTTCGCCAAAAAAAACACAATGCAGGCTGGTAAAAAGAGAGGCTGCTGCATGCATGCATGGAATTTTGTGTGTGGGGCTAAGGCTACAGAGTGGTACCCAGATTTCTCCAGACTGTCAATTTTTGCTTCATAAAATACACATTGGGTAGAACGCATTCATTATTTGTTGTACATTCCAGCATATACTCAGTCGCATGCCTAGCACAACAGCTGTGAGCTGTGCCTGACACTGTTTATTTAAACACTTTATCATGTTTGAAGATGATACAGCGCCAGTCAATCAATGGCCTACACTCACTCTGCAGGGGGTCTGCAAGCTGCTCCCGTATGTACAACGGTAGACCTTGCTCCCTTCCTCTACACAAACATGTACCGCATTGCAGCCAGTTGCTACACACCCTACGCTGCATTGCTACACACCCTACGCCGCATTGCTACACACCCTACGCCGCATTGCTACACACCCTACGCCAGTTGCTACACACCCTATCACGCGTAGGCTGCCACTAGCCCCTTCATTTTGCAAGCCACCAATGCCCATTCTTAGCACCGGTGCAACTATAGCTCCCTGACAGGCTGGCGTGGTCACCGTCTAAAACCTCACTTCAAGGCATGTCAGATCGCTCATGCTGAACACACACACACACACAGGTTGTATCTGAGAAAGCGCAGGTCGCCTTCCCCTCAAGTGTCAAGACCTTGTTTGACCGCCACTCAGTGTGCAGGTGCGCAAGAAGCAGCATGCTTGAATTGATCCCAAAACCGTCTTTCCACGCCTACAACAGCTTTCAGGCAGCTCCTGTGGAAAAGGATACATCCTTGCTTAATGGTGATCAACGGCATCTGCAATGTCCCTTTAGTCGTTGATGCAGCTTATCATGCTCACTTATACAAAGTGTGTGCTTGTGCATTTCTAGCAAAGCATAGTTGACGCCAAAAGTAGGATATTGCTTCCTGTGTTACTTGTCCGGGTCATTCTAGGCCTGTCTGAAGGTTCATGATTCATGATACATGATGCACAGATTCACACATACGTGCGTGCATACTTAATCTCATACACACACACACACACACACACACACACACACACACACTAGTGTTTCTTTTAAGGGCGACGCGTCGCATTTTAAGCATTTTGCGTCGCTTTTTAAGGGTTTTAAAGTGACACACCAAAGCTCCGCGGGGTACCCTGCGTCGCGCGTGCGCGACATAAAAATTTTGGGGAGTACCCTGTGTCGCTGTTTCCTTTTGGCTGGTCACCCAGAGGCCAGGGTTCGAGCCCCAGCAAGCTCGCTCTTTTGCCCTTTTGCTATCGCCCCTCTATAAAACACTCCAGAACTTGCGATTTGGGTGCAAAAACCCCAAAAATCCCTGTGCAAAGCCCATTTTCATCTGTATGAGAAGCACTATGAACAACTAAAGCCAAAATTTTGGCCGTTTATTGGAGAAAGGCTTGCACACTTTTTTGGCTAGAGCACCTTGCGTAGTGCGTTTGGCTTAAAATGCTACACACACACACACACACACACACACACACACACACACACACACACACACACACACAAATACGCACGCAAATGTGTCGGCACGCAGCATGGCCAATGTACGGCAGTGGCTTCTGGACCCGAGAGGAGGGGGTAGCGGAGCAGCAAAGGAAGCTGCCACCTTGACAGACCAGGCCTTGAACAACATGGTGCTCAATATGTCTGGCCTTCCCCTTGTGTGTATACGACGGATGTACGTGCTGAAAGCCACCGGCAAGCCTGAGCAGGTATGTAGGGGTGCATAGGTGGACGCATTTTTATTCTACGAATGTTGCGGAGTGACTCAGCCCTGTACGTCTGTGAGGTAATCCAGATAGAGGAGTTGTGTGTCTTTTACCAAGGCAGAAAATAAGGTGCTGTCAGATGCAATGCATTTCACTTATAAGCAGACGCGTTGTGTAATTGTGTGTCATGTATCCTTTGAGCAATAGCCACTAGACGGTGTGTTGGATAACAGTCTGCTGTGCACAAACCCGCTGTTTGAGTTACTGTCATCCCACGTGCTGTTATCTTACCTGCTTCTGTCTCATTTGTGCTTATTACTCTTGAGACTTTTGGCTGGTCCATCATCTTTGGCCATCACAACATCAGGCACGTCAAGCAGTGATCAATAGATGCAATACCTTAAGCTGCCGTGATCATTACGTGCTTTGCCATATGTGCCTGAGAGTACTCGCACTCCATCCCTTCTGCTTTCACAGGACCCATTCCGCAAAATCATCGTTGAGCTCCTGCAAGAAAAAGAGAGCCTGAAGCGGCAAGAGATCATGGATGCTGCCAGCCATGAGGTGAGGGGTGCAGCTGTCTGTTTTTTGTTTGTTCCTGGCTGACAGGGCTTGTCTGCACGTAAATTTAATGTTTTTCTTCTAGTCATGAGACGGACTCAGTGTTGTCTCCCTCCTTAATTTACTGCCAGCTATTTGTTAGTGAATAGCAATGTACACACAAGTCAGTGGGGCAAGCTTTGCAACAAAAGAAGCGTCAGACTTGGGGACAGAAGCTCGTGGAGAGGGAATGCCTTTACGCAGCGTACTGTTACCCTGAAAGGAATCAAAACATTTGTGAGTGGGAGAGCAGGATGGTGGTACTCTATAATCTTCAGATATTGCAAGGTTGCAAGCCTATACCAATCAAATTTCCCGCTCCTGCTCCTGCTGCAGAACCTGCCTGTGACAGACGCGCTGTACCATAAAGTCGTCAAGGACCTCTGTGTCAGCAGAAATCAGGCGTGGACACTCAAGTTTGGCGCAGATATGTAGGCCAATCACAATTGATAACTAGTTTGCAACTTTAAAAGCCAGGTAGAAGTTTTGGTATGTTCTTTAGTGAATAGGATGTGCGTTGATCACCTAGTACAGCGGTAACTTGTTCCTTGGATTGCTGAGTTTAACATAGGTAGCTAGCTAGGTTGGTCATTGGACTCATGTTCAGGGTTGCCAGGTCGTGAGATTGCTTCTTTTTCTCACCCTTAATCGCCTTTATTTCATTATTCATGCATACGAGTTGTCATTCTGTTAATTATACGTTACATAGTGGCCGCAATCATTCCTTTTCGAGCTCATGGTCTTATTATAGGGTTAATTGTGGTTGGCATTGAGGATGAATTTGATTCCATTTTTTTTGGTTTCCAATGTTTAACGAGAACTGCTCCTGTAATGCCGACTTTCTAATCGTCAAAACTGTAAAGAGGTGCCAACCAGAAATTGTTAGAATCCGAACCGCATTGGCGCCGTGCCCTTACTATATATTATTGTTCATTATTCCAATCGTATTTGAGGCAGCACTATTTAGTTTCAACTGTTCAGCTCGTTACAGCATTCATATTATTGTAAAGCTCATCCAAAGTGAAGAAAGATGCTCGCAAATAGAAGCCATGGATCCAGGTTTGTGTGTGTTTGGTTGTGTGTGGCCATACTTCCCTCCTTGAAGTACCGATCAAGCAGCCTGCCCCGCTTTACAACTTCTACAGGTTTCTAGCTGGACAGCAGCAAAGGAGGGGGCATCCCGTGCGAGGTGCGCTGCTGTGGCCCAGAATATTGCAGGACAGGCAGGAGGTGCACCCTCCGCTGCAGTTTGGTAAACTTCCACAATGCACAAAGTCACACACACACACACACACACACACACCTCTGCCCACATAAAACAGGGTTAGGGAGGAGACTGCCCAACTCTAGACGGCCAGCAATCTGCCGGGCCCTGCTGGAAATCGACCAGAGCTCCCAGGCTGCCCAGAGGTATGTATATGGTGGGAAGGGTGCTTGTCAGGTTCGTCCACGGTAATATTTACACGCCTCAAACAAATATGGTGCGCCCGAAACCACCCACCGACGACGGGACGCACTTGCTCTGAACTCTTCTCTCCAGCGCCGTGGACGTGTTTGCCCACCACTACAACCTGCTGGCCTCGGTGGCTGAGGATGCAGCCCTTCAGACAGCCGCTGCAGTGTCCAGCAGCGGAGCGCCTGCCGTGGCTGACGCTGCCCCTGCCCAGGATCAGGGAGCTGGCCCATTTGATGGGCTTGCCCATGTGTTTGAGTCTCTCCTGACGGTGTGTGTGTGGGCTGTGGGACAGCAGTGGTGGGGGTGGATTGTAGCAACACACACACACACACACACACACACACACACACACACACACACACACATACACACACGAATACGCACACACACACACACACACACACACACACATGCGCGCGTGCACACAAACACTCACCCTGTCCTCTTTTTTTGCAGGCACTGGACGGAGTTCTGGTTAAGGCCCATGTACCTTACTCTTACGGTTTCGCCATCATCCTCCTCACCGTTCTTGTTAAAGTGGCAGCCTTCCCGCTGACACAGAAGCAGGTGAGCAGGCGCACACAAGCACATGCAGTTTGCATACTCCTTCATGCAATGATGCACATGTGCACACATTCACAGATGTATACACGCACTTATCACAGACATATGCACTGAACCGCACATGTAAATGTCCACATGCTTGACTCACACACACACACACACACACACACACACACACACGCACACACACACACACACACACACACACACACACACACATACAAACACACACGCACACACACGCACACACATACACACAAACCCTGACAGGTCCAGTCCACTGTTTCGTTGCAAGCCCTCCAGCCGCGAGTAAAGGAGCTGCAGGCCAAGTTTGCTAACGACCAGCAGGCCCTGCAACTAGAGACAGCACGCCTGTACAAAGAGGCAGGGGTGAACCCCCTTGCAGGATGCCTGCCCACCCTCGCCACCATCCCTGTCTTCATTGGTGGGTAGGGAGAGCAGGTGGTTTAAATCCATGATACTGCTGATGCTGCTGCTTGGCTGCAGGTTATAGTTTACAAATAAGGAAAAGTTGCTCTGCTGCTGCTTAGCGCGAGCCAATGTGCTTGATTGCCCACCAAATCTTGATTGTACCTGTTTGGAGGGGTTGAGATGCAGGCAATTGACAACTGTTTTTGGTTGTCGGTGTTAAAAAAGCAGGCTGGGTGTTGTGTGTGAAAATCAATGCGGAAATGCGGTAAGGTAACGCAGCTTGCCTGCACTCACAACTTATTACAAGGGTGAGAACGCAGCTGCGTGAGAGCTGTGCGTCTTCACCCTTATAAGAAGTTGTGAGTGCAGGCCCTAATAAGAAGTCGTGTGTGCCTGCCCTTACAAAGCCTGCACTTCTAGCAGCCTCGAGGCAGGAGCCCAGGGATTTGGTATGCTTGATTTCCCGGTTTCAGTATGGAGCAACCATTTCTCTCTTTTCCCCCTGTGCCCCTTGTGTGAGTGCCTCCCACTAGCAGGCATTCCCAGTACTTCTACCCCAAATTCGACACCACTTTGTTATATAACATTTGTAATGCTTATATCCTGAAGCAGAGGTCGATAGGGGCAACTTCAGTAAAGCACCTCATCCCTGCCAAAGTGGGTGCAAAGAACGCACCGGGCCCCAAAGAACCCCCAGAATTCCAAGTATTCAGCATATGTCAATTGATCAGATATACCATCAAGTATCTTGCATTCCGATGAGGTACAGGAGGCTTTGTATTGAGTGGAAGGCTTTTTGGCCCTGTTTGCGGTGACTTTTGGCACGGGGACGACCAACATGAATTGCCATAGACGCCTTTCTTGGCCTATATTCACTTTGCGCAGGCCTGTACCGAGCCTGGCCGCCCAGGGCAACCCTTATGACCACTTTCTTGTATCTCAGACGCTTTGTTCTTTATCTAACTGCGCAGGCCTGTACCGAGCCTTGACCCTGGCCGCCCAGGACAATCTGCTGAACGACGCCTTCTTCTGGATCCCATCATTGGCAGGCCCTGCCTCATTAGCAGACCAGAGAGCGGTGAGTCGTTTTTTTGTTCCTTGAAAGCCTGTTCCATAAAGGCTTCTAGATTGGGTCGTTTCTCAATCCACCGGACGTTGTGACAAGCCTCTTTGCGTACCGTACTGCAGTGACTTTACAGTCAGGGCTTATTTTGACGGTACCCAGGCCTTCTAAATCCTGTGTTTGTCGAGATGCCAATGCTCAGTGAATTATGCAATGCGCAGGGTAAAGGATTGCAATGGCTGATGCCCTCGATTGATCATTTGTAGGGTTGGCCCAAACCGTACATGGGATTTCCATATACCGTTTGTACACCGTATATGACCGTATATACGCCATATTTAAATATACGCGTGTATAGGGAATATTTTGAGTCACTCAAAATAAATCCAAAAGGGGTTCATTTTGCAGCTCTTAAGAAGAGCTGAGCACGCATGACTTTTTTATTCCCAAAAGATGAAAGGTTGGGGAGCTAGGCCAGTCATGAGTTAGGACCCCCAAATTTTGCCTTTGTCAGTGCAGAAAAGGGCTCAATTTCCATAACCACCAGTAGAACTATTCCTATAATGCAAATACATGATAATGTAGAAGAGGGAAGCAGAAAAAATGCTGAGGAAGAAGAGGCGCGAGAAATAAAGTTTTGACCAAGGGATTTTGACCAAAGAGAGCGAAAAAGAGACTCTGCTGGGAATCGAACCCGAGTCTGGAGTGTACCACCTGCAAATACGGTCCATATACGGTGATATTTGGTCCATATACGGTCGGTTAAAAGCTGTTTGTCGAACAGATACAGATACGGTCGGGAATTTCCAAAAAATACGGTTATACGGCATATCAAAATACGCTGTGTTTCCATATGTATGGTTTAGGCCAGATCTAATGAATTGGCAGGTATGCTTAGTACCAAAATACGCCGTGTTTCCATATGTATGGTTTAGGCCAGCCCTAAAGAATTGGTAGGAATGCTTAGTCTGACAATGTTCTGTGGAATTACCACGCGCAGGGTACAGGCCTGCAATGGTTGTTTCCGTTTATCGATGGCCACCCGCCCATTGGATGGGCCACCGCAGGGGCGTACCTCGTGATGCCTGTCCTTTTGGTGAGTTGGGTGGGGTGGTTATACTAGTGCCAGTGTATATCACCAGCTTGACACGCATGCCGTGTTGAGCGGGGCATAAGCAACAGCTTACTGTTTGTGTGTGCGTGTGTGTGTGTGTGTGTCTCGTACGTTTGCTGGCAAGCGTGTTCTCTGCTGTGCTGGCATTTTCACTTTGTGCGTTCTGTTTCAATACGCTGCATGTTTTGAACCAATCCCTCTCTCAGGTTGCCTCCCAATATTTGAGCCAAAAGATCATCTCTCCTCCCTCCACCAATGACCCCGCCCAGAACCAGACACAGACTATCCTCAAGTTTTTGCCCCTTATGATTGGTGAGCAGCTGCCCTGTGTGCGTGTGCATGTGTGTATATGTGTGTGTGCGTGTTTAAGCAATAGGAGCAAGGCTGACGAGTATGTTGTGGCGTCCTGCCCTCACTCACACATCCATACCTGCGCTTGCATAACTGTTCAAACGTGCATTACTGTTCAAACGTGCCATATTTCAAGCACTTCAGTGCGAGAGGGGATTTTGCAGGGCTCGCCAGTTTATCAATCGCCTAGGCATGTTCCCTGTGATTGCTATAGGCCACACATGGATGTAGGTGCCCTCATTGACCTACATTATAATCAGTGCCGTTCAAGCTTGTTGAAATCATATGACTTAATACAATCTAATCCTGCAGGCTGGTTCTCTCTCAACGTCCCCGCTGGCCTCACGCTGTACTGGTTTGTCAACAACATCCTCAGCACAGCGCAACAGGTACGTGTGTGTGCGTGTATGTGTGTGTGTATTCGTGTGCATGTGTGGGGTTGTGAGTGAGTAGGTAGGTTTAAGCGCACATGTTTAAGCTCAGCATTTACTATGAAGGCTCTTCCATGTATGCCCTGGTATGCATATTGAAGGTGTACATCTTTGCTAGTGTTCCACGGTTTGACACCAGGCCAAGGCATCAAACCGCACAATCTCCTAAGCCTTTCCGCATGCTGAAGCTTACATCCTGGAGTTTTTTACGTGTCTGGTTGTTGACCCGGAAGTCCTGCGCATCATGTGTGTGTGATTGTGTATGTGATTGTGTGTGTGTTGTCGACCCGGAAGTCCTGCGCATCAGGTTGAGAAAGGGCCTTCTGAATCACAGCAGTATCTGGCCACTTTAAGGGCTACAATGTTTCTGTACCTAGATCATGCATTCCTGTATTCCACGTGCAATTCGCTTACATTAATATACGCTCGCACTCAAGTGTAACTGAAGCCTGGCACACACACACACACACACACACACACACACACACACACATACACACACATACACATACACACACGCACACTTACATATACACAAATTTATACACACATACTCACACATAGGTGTACCTGAAATCCACCACTAAAGTAAATATCCCAGATTTACCGGGCGCCAAGGCCGCCAACACGCCGTACATTGCCCCCAAAGAAGAGAAAGTCAAGCGCGTGGCAGGTGCGTATCTCTTGGTGTGACAGGGCTGTTGGTGCGTAGCTCTCGTTGTGACAGGGCAAACTAAGACAGAGGGCAGATGATGAAGCGTCTGCAATGTCAGTATCCATTCTCAAGACCGATTGGCGGTTTCACTGGCCTTTGTGGCTCTGTTCTTCTAGGTAACTTTTATGAAAACGGTCATTTCACAATGCCCCAGGAAGCAAAATGCTCGGCCAGCAAATTAGCTGGCTGTTAAGAGCTTGCTTCTTGGTTGGTAGCACAGTATAAGACAGGCTGGCTGAAGAAGCTCAGCCTTCGTCTGCCGTGCTCTGCTGCAAAAGAAGTGTGATGTGATGAAGGGCAGTGAAAGATTGAAGATTTGCATTTGTATTGTTGCAGAAGAAGTGTGACAAAGAATGGGGAGAAGAAGTTGGGACCTGTGTGAATCCATCTGTGTAGCTCTGTTGCGAAAGGAGTGTGACAACAAGAGCAGTGAAGAAGTCAAGATCTGCGTGTGAACCCACGATTCAAGGAAGTGGAATGCTTAACAGGCTCCTGCCTCACACCTGTTTGGCGCAAAACGAGTGTGCAGGCACAAGCAGCAGTCTTTAATCAAAAATGGCATTTAGGAGCGGTTTTTTGTGGAGAAGTTGAAACACACGCCTCCATGTGTTTCATCCACCTTGTGAGTTTGCAAAATCCTTGCCACCCGCTTAAGGCCGCAAGAGGCAAGTGCATTGAGACGCCCACCAGCTTCCTGCTGCTCACCTTGTAGTCTCGCAGTCGAGCATACCGTCCAATTCCGCAGTGTTCCTCTGTAAATTGCAAGATGCTTTGCTGCCTAGGCAAGCCTGTGTTCAGTGAGCGCATTGGGTGTACTTGCTGTATTGCTGCCTAGGCAAGCCTGTGTTCAGTGAGTGCGTTGAGTGTACTTGCTGTGCACACGGGCAAGGACAGAAAAACGTGAGGTGACGGTGACTGTCTCTTGGCGTAATCGCATCCCGTTGTGCAACCCAGTTGTGTACGCAATGCAGGCAAGGACGTGAACAATTGGAAGAAACGACGTGGTGAAATAGCAGCTGTGTTTCCCCCTTGTTATCACTGGCCTTCATGCTGACTCGCTGTGCGGCAACCCATGCCACGACGTGACCGCCCGGAAAAAAAGTGGCTAGGTAATGGAGGCTGGACTTCCCTCAACAATCACGACCCATTTCGTCTTTCACTGCGCACCCTGCACCCACAGGCAAGGACGTGAACGCCCGGAAGAAGCGACAGAGTGACGGCAGCTACATTGATGTTGAGGCGGAGTCCGTGAGCAGCTCGAGTGGAAGAAGCTCCCTTTCGCCCGAGCCCAGCAATGTGGGTCTGGTTTGCTTTTATGATAGGTTGCAATCTGGAGGCCGACAGTGATGGACAGTGTCAAAGGAGCATGGTGTCAGTGTGGGCATGTGTGTTAATGTTGGCATTGGTGTTTGTTGGGCTTGCTTGATTTTAGCGCTGGCTGAGTGAGCGACGTGCTTACTTATCTACATTAAAAACGTGCTCATCTCATGAGAGGTTTTGAGTATTGGGCTCCATAAAGCGTGCCCTCACATAAATTCAACCCTCTCCCTTAGCACCAGCCACGTTCATTCTGCACGTCCCCTCATCAATTTTGACCCTCCCTTCGGCACCAGCCGCGTTCATTCTGCTCCCTTGCCCAGGTACATGCGATATAAATGCAGCAACAAGCATCACAATCCTCTTTTGCACTCTCTATATCATGCCAACTCATTTGCCTTTCCCCTCTGTCCTTGATTACATGCATATTTATCCACTTTGTCTTGGCCTTCGCATGTATGACCAATGATATAAACTTTTGATAGTTCGCGTGCGAAATGAGCCCTCGTGGCCCGGATTTCAACCTATCCCTGAGGTCTGTACTCTTTCATACTGACGCAACACGCTTTAAATGCTCTTAGTTATCAATCGCTTTAGCGCCCTTGGCTTTGAATGCAGATTGTGACCAATGATTTAAAACTTTTGATAGTTCGCGTGCGAAATGAGCCCTCGTGGCCCGGATTTCAACCTATCCCTGAGGTCTTCTCTCAAATTGACGCAACACGCTTTAAATGCTCTTAGTTATCAATCGCTTTAGCGCCCTTGCCTTTGATTTCAAATCGTGACCAATGATTTAAAACTTTTGATAGTTCGCGTGCGAAATGAGCCCTCGTGGCCTGGATTTCAATCTATCCCTGAGGTCTGTACTTTTTCATATGTTGCAGCACGTTTTAAATGCTATTAGTTATCAATCGCTTTAGCGCCCTTGCCTTTGAATTCAGATCGTGACCAATAATTTAAACTTTTGATAGTTCGCGTGCGAAATGAGCCCTCGTGGCATGGATTTCAATCTATCCCTGAGGTCTATACTCTTTCATACCGACGCAGCACGTTTTAAAATGCTCTTAGTTATCAATCGCTTTAGCGCCCTTGCCTTTGAATTCAGATCGTGACCAATGATTTAAAACTTTTGATAGTTCGCGTGCGAAATGAGCCCTTGTGGCCTGGATTTCAATCTATCCCTGAGGTCTGTTTCCAAGTTTACTTTCCAGTGTTGGTGGTATAACATGTGTTTAATTTAGTCTGTGTCCGCAGCTTGTCTGCCCTGCATGCAGTCTTTGGTCTTGTGCAACGGCCTGGCCTCTGTATGACGACCCATGATTCAAACATTCTTAGTTAGTCCTCACGGCCAGGATTTTGATCCGCTTTCAGAGGTCTGGAGGAACGCCAATAAGCATCTTGTTTTCATTGTGGTTCAGAACTCTTGTCCAAGCACAAGCCTTTGTGTTCACCATCATAACAACCGATGATATAAACTTTTGATAGTTCGCGTGCGAAATGAGCCCTTGTGGCCTGGATTTCAGCCTATCCCTGAGGTCTGTACTCTTTTCATACTGACGCAGCAAGCACGCCTGAACCTCTTTTTGTTATCAGTAAGCTTCAGCGCCTCTTGGCTTTGAAATCAAATCACGACCGATGATTTAAAACTCTTGATAGTTCGCGTGCGAAATGAGCCCTTGTGGCCTGGATTTCAATCTATTCCTGAGGTCATAATTTTTCCACTGGCATTCGGTTTTGCAACTTTTTGTGTCTCCCACTTTTATCATATCCTGCCACACCTTTTTCATGACCTCCTCAAGTCACATGCCACAGCATACTTTTCTTCCTGCATATGTTCCATTTCCGTTGCTGCGGAAGCTCTTAGCTTGTCGCTTGCTTACAGGCTCAATTATAAGTGTTTTTTGCAGCTAAAAACATTGAGACATCCTTGCAACCCGTGTTGTAGGTTTCCTCTAGCTGGTTCCAGCTAAACCAGCTAGGAAGGATGGCAGGTCTGAGTAGTCCTAGGTCATCAGCTAAAACCCTCTCAGTTTCAACCCTCTTATCTTGATCAGTCTGCCTTCAATTGATTTCCTGTCTTGACCTTTTCTTTGCAGGCGGGCTCAAGAAAGAGTGGCAAGGGCGAGAAGTTCAGGGCCAGGCAAGCTCGCGAGGCTGCATCCAAGGCAGCGCAGGCTGCCGCTCAGAATGGAAGCTCCTCTCCTCCCCCCTCCCCTGCTACCACCAATGGTGAGAGCCCACGCGAGCTGGGCGACTGTTGACATGCTTTTGTTTGCTTTTGTATCTTCAATCTTGGGCTCATTGGGACAGCCTGTCACCTCAGTGACACTGGCATGCGTGTGAACAACAAACACACACGTGCACACACACACACATACACACACACATGCACACACACACACACACACATACATACACACACACACATGCACGCACACACACACACACACGCTCGCACGTACACGCAGGGACTGCCACCACCAATAGCACCACTACCGACGGAAACGGCAGCAGTAGCAGTCCAGCACCCACTGCACAGGAGGACGAAAAGAAAGAAACCACTGCTTCAGGATCGCAGTAGGACTAGTGATTGCTGTTTGAAGGCCAAATTTTTTACTGCCATAACTGTCTATTATACTATACAATTTTCGATTTTGTGGACTGGGTTCTGGTTCACCAATGCACTGATTTGCTGAGAGCCTTTTTTATGGGAAACACAATCTATGGGAAATATGCATGTCGGGTGGGAAGCCAAAAGTTACAATGGTTACAAGGGTAACAAACAAAGAAGGCCTTCAGTCAAGAAGTGCGACTGCTTGGTGCGCATGTTTTACATGTAAGAATTGTGAGAAATGTTTGTTGTAGCTCATGTTGTAGGAGCACCAGGCTTGTACCTACAAAATAAAACCTTGTAACAGTTTGGAAAAGGAAAAAGGCACAACGTTGTTAGTGACAATCTGCACCAAAAAAAACAAAGATCCAGATGGCTTTGTAGCTTTTCGTATAGAAATTCTAATCCAAACCTTACATTTCAGAATGCTGTTACGACGCGCTGCAACGCGCTTGCTGATAATCAGCCTGCTGATTCCAGTAAGCGGTGGTGATTTACCTATTGGAGATGTTGTTAAATTGAGGCACCAACCATTAGTTTTTTGCTGGGCAATCACTCCTTCTCCTCGCCACCATGGAGACGATGGAAACATGGTGGACAACTTGTGCACAAGTTGCACCTGTATATAACTTACAGACTTGCAAGCTGTGTAATGTGCCTTGCAAACTGGCAAAATGCAAGCAATGCAAAGCTAACTTATCATACTTAAAACTCATATGTGAGGAGCAGCACATGCACAACGAGAGGTTTTGGTACATCTGCTAACATGGTCTGGTTCATTACTTTTTTTGCTGCGGGCCCTGCTGCTAGATGAATTATGAACCAGCACTTGCCTGGCTAAGAATGTAAAATTGTGCCTCAACTTTCAAAGTATGCACACGCAAGCGGATTTTACTGACATTGCGCATAATATGTTTTGACAGATTACACGCGGTACAATAGCCGGCATACGTCCATTACTAGAAAAAGGGATGGCAAATCAAGAATGATAAGTGGCCAGTTTGTTGTTGTGCGTGTTGGGGTCCTCCAAATCAGCCAGCCTCTCTCCAAACACCTGCCTCTCATCCTATCCTTTAAATCCGCAGTAAGCTCTTGCATGGGATTAGCACGCCCAGTTTGAACAGCTCGTAAATACGACTTACACCCACGCAGTCCTTCAAAAGCACTCAGCACTCAGCAATTGAGCAGTCCAGCAGGCACTTAAACATTTTTTTTTTTTTTGGTGGGGGTTGTATATTGAGATCAGCCTGGACCACCCTCCGCAAAGTGGCACTATTGTTATTGAGCATGCCACCTATTCGAAAGCTGATTGACAGCGGATTGAAACCAGTAAAACTGCAGCAATTCATATCCACACTCTCGAAGTATAGCCCATTCAGTGGTGGATTGCTTCACACCTAACATGCCCTTTAGAAAATGCAGATGAAGCGTAGACAGCAAGCTAGAGAACTCCCTGCCTGCATGCATAAATCTAATTCCCCATAGTTGACTACACCATACACTGTGGCATGCCGCAGATAAACTATCAGAGCAGATACGCAGATAAACTATCAGAGCAAGATCTGAGAAACACTGCCAACAAAACACTGCCCTCTTGGTTGCTACCAAAACTAACAGCTTGCTGAAGACAAGAAACTGAATCCAAACCAGTGGGAAATTCACCTGATTGAGTTTAAATTCTGTGAAGACACTAGGCCTGATCCCCAACTCCAAAAAGCAAAAGCACAGCACAGCATGCTTATGGCCAACCTAAACAGACAAGGATATAGGAAAGTCAAGCTTCACGTGATCCTCGTTGGAGCTATGGGGACTATCTACAAAGACTATACAGACAAACCTCTGGCAGACCTTAATCTGAATTACCATAAGATTAAACAATTGACACACAAACTGAATGAACACTCTATCAGACATGCATCTGCACTCATAAAAACAAGGTATGCACTGCAATATAACACAAGCAACAACAGTCAAAGATTGGGTCTGGGTGCTACAGCACACAACCCCCCTGACCCACATTAATTTCTTTTTAAATATTTGCGCGGTGGGGTTACCTGGTGCGGGCACCTAAGTAACCCCCTCCCTTAACCATGCTGGCTGTGTCATCACTACCAGTGGAGTCTTTTCTTTTTCTTTTCTTTTCTTTTGTTCTTTACATGCCAGCAGGAATAACATACGTCTTAGTGAGCCGCAAAGAAGTGTGTGGTCTGTGAGCCCAAGCATGTTCACGCACAAATTAACGTAACCTGTAGGCAGAAGCAAGGAATGTACGGGATGCATGTTTAGCAGACTTAGCCATTCAAAGTCCTGAAGAAACCATGTCCAGGTACCTAAAGAAATATTTGTGATGAAGGGTGGCATTTTCACCCGCAGAGTTGAAGTGCACAACCTCGGACTTAAAATTGCTGACAATCAGATGTTTATTTCTGGCGTACACAGCCAACCGACTCAGCATGATTTGAATAGCACGGGGCTCATTGCTTAGTCGGCAAAGTCAGACCATCTCCATACAACATGTGTGAGACGTGGTTCTCCGGTGACTGCCCCTGTTACCCCCTCAGCAATGTCGCTAATATCGTTAGTGTGGGGGAAAAAAAGAGGGAGGACAGGGGGCAACCCTGTTTGGCCCCACGAGTAGGATGCACACGAGCAGTCTTATCACCATCGCTCCTTCAAGACATACTTATCATATTCTTGTGTCCTTGCAAAATAACTGCGGTACGTGTCCCTTGAACCTATGTATTCCCTGCGAAAGACACCACCAATACTTTGCGATCTAAGGTGAAGAGGAGGCGGAAGAAGAGGGCTGCTCATCAGCAGAAGAGGAGGTGAGATTGAAGAGCTGCATATTGGCGTGCTTGTTTAACACAAATTAGTTACTGCGCGTAGTTGATGCCTATCCTTACTGCATTAGCAGTGTTTGGCTGAAAGAATTCTCTGCCAATGTTGTGCAAGCAGGTCAGTGAGAATCCCCTTGGTATGATCCTTTTGTCAGCCACAAGGTGAGATTAAAGCAATGCCATTAGCTAAGCATTCTATTGCGTAAACTGAGAGGCTTGAGACCTAGTACACTTGCGTCCGCTTGCCAAAATATGGTTGCCTCCCCCATGCTGCACCACTGGTGTTTATTGTTACGCTGTTCCTAGGCTGGTGACGTAGAGGTCACATACTTACCCCCGCCTAGCGCTAGCGGCATTGCGAGCGGCATCATCAAGGCCCTGGCAACCACGCTGGAGGCAGACATGCACCGTGAGTTCGCCCCCTACACAGGTGTGTTACATGAGAGCCTGCGAATACCCCCCAATGTTTTTAAAATGAAGTGCTGCCATAGATTGTTTTCTGGAGAAATGAAGTCACACACAAACACACGCACACACACCCTCTCATCAAGCGCGTATGCTTTTGGCAGTGCGCAATTTCTTGTCCTCTTAGACTGAACACTTTTGCCAGCTTCACTGCAATATTGCTAGCTTTGTTAGTAATGCATGTTTAATTACCTCCTGGGTGCGCCCGCAGAGTTGCTGTTGTCTGGACCTGGCGCTTCCCTCAACGACGAGGGCGAGGTGGATTGCGTGGGGTGGCTGAAGCTGTGCGCCAAAAATGGTCGGGAAGGAGGTCTAAAAGGAGGTCGGAACGGGGTCAGGTTGTGAAAAGCAGCACGTGCATATTAAGCTGTTTCAGCAGGGTTATCATTGTGAACGTGATCTCTTTTTATACTGGTGATAAATTCTGCAACTGGTCTGCAGGTGCGCAGCAAACCATGTACGCCAGGGGCGGCCTGGAAATGCGAACATTGGTGCACCAGGCATGCCTGCGGGAGGTGGGTGTGCTCATGCGGTTTCCTACTTATTGATGAGAAAGATTATCACCGCTTGATTTCTCTAGTGATTCCCCATCCTGCACGCCAATTCAGCACCGGCTGAGGTCTTCTGAGCACCACTTCTTTGCTTCTCTAATTGTTGATTGCCCCCTGAAGCATACCCTTCTTATCCCTTGTGCCATGTCTGCAGGGGCAAAGAGTAAAGGCCGGCCACATACGGAAGGGGGGAGCGCCACAGAGCAGAAGCGCAGGGAGCAAAAGAGGGAGAGGAGTAAAAGCAAAACAAATGAAATTGTTAAAGCACTGTAGCAGCGCACGTTGTAAAAGGCATACTCGAGATGTCAGGATAAGGAATTGTATTCCTTCTATATGTTACAAGCACACTGGAACATATACGTGGACGGGTAGCACACATTTTATCCCCCGTTCTCGACCCTCAGGAGTGCGCCTGTTGCGTCCGTTTGAGCTGGCTTCACTTTTGAGAATTTTCCGCTCAGTTTGCAGGCCAGGAAATCAGCTCTTTTCTGGGTGCCCCCAGCACAAATTCAGGAGTGCTATTGTGTGTGTGTGGTGTGTGGCCAGAGTTTTGAAGTCCTGTAAAGCGCACATTGTAAAATGAAGCACGTGCACACGCAAGCGGTAACATTTATATAGACGCAAGCGTGGCCTTGCGCTTACGTAAAACACCACTTTTTCAACAGGCACATTACGGCTTGCAATCGAGTGAATCTCTGGGCAAAACCTAACTTCCTCTACTGAGGGCCCCTTTTCCTGCCTAATAATGTGTGGAGTGCTTAACCGAGTGGCAATAAGAGAGAGGTCACATGCATTTCACCTTGGTTTCTTAATTTTGGGAGTGATGCCTTGGGTGGACTGGCGATGTTTAATTATAAAGTGCTGCCTTAATTTCAGAGTTTGCGTGCGTGAAAATGTTTAAGGCTAACTTGCATAGGGATTCTATTAGCAGATATGCTGAATTGTTGTGACAGTGACTTGACTCGGAAAACAGCCAAAAATAGCCTACCAAATTATACAAGCACCATACAATTCAACCAATTCAAAAATCTAGTTTAGGCTGTTACCGTAACATTCTTCAATTCTGACAATCTGCTTGACTTTGCTTTGCAAGGGTATTGGGAAATGTAATTTCTACTCTGGGATGCTAGCAACCTTCCAGGCATCCAAGGACAACATGTTGTTGCTAACCGCATCTGCTTAATACTCTGCTCTTCAAAACAAGTGTTTCTTCTGAGTCAAACCGACAAAAAGTTATCTACACATCTCAACCTGAAATATCAAAGCCTTGATCTTGAAAGCCTTGCTGCTCACAATCGCCTTGGCACCTGAAGAATGTCACAGCAGCAAAACAAGTATGTGATAATTGATTAGAAGCCTTGCCATCTGCAAGTCTCTGCACAAAGGAGAGGACATTGCTTTCTTACTGGCACGCAGTTCAGCTCTGTGCCACACAAAGCCACGCGTGCCACAACAAATCCACGCATGCCACACAAAGCCACAAGTGCCACACAAAACCACGCACCGGAAGGAATTGATGCTAGTTTGGCGAGCTGAGGCGCGGAAGTTTCCGTCCGTAAAAACATTGATCGTAGAAGTTTCACATGGATCAGCACATGGACCTGTTGAGGAAGAAAACGAGGGTCACACAATTGGCTCTGAATGAGTGCATTCAAGGTGTGTGACCTGTGCATTGCGCTCTTCCTTCAAAAGCTCAATCTAATCAGAGGGAAATGGGAGAGCCGCATTAGCCCTCGTAAACAGTTTCCCACAATCTCCTTTCGCCTTATTTCTTGCACCACCTGTCGGGGGACTGGCAGGGTGTAATGGGAATGCTGGAACCTGAGAGCCATACCTGCAACTACTTACTCAACTTCCCAATAACAGCTCTAAGAACACAAACGTCTGCTGAATTATTGACATTAAAAATAAGGTGGGGCTCTTTTATATGTCCCTCCTTTGATCGTCTTGGCAACTTAAGGTCAAAATAGGTATGTCACATTAGCCTTTAAATTATTTCTCGTGTCTGGTGTATGCATTTTCTTTCGGGTGTGTCTGAACGTCAACCTTTTGTTTGAAACGTAAAGCTGAGGAAGAGCACAAATTCAATGTCGATCAATCTCAATGTCATGACAGCAACCTACTTGGTGGTGGGCTAGGACTAGGAGATGGAGAAGGAGATGGAGAAGGAGACGGACTGGGTGGTGGGCTCAGGGGTGGGCTTGGAGGTGGACTGGGTGGTGGGCTTGGGGGTGGGCTTGGGGGTGGACTGGGTGGTGGGCTTGGGGGTGGGCTTGGAGGTGGACTGGGTGGTGGGCCTGTATAGAAGCAAGTGGAACATGGGTTGAGCTTGCCTACTGCAGCATGTTTGCTTCCAGCATACTTGCACTCCTTCAACAAAACGCTGCACAGAAAGTGTGTACCAACAACGAAAAGTTATCAAAGTGAACCATTTTTCTAAGAACTTTCTTTTTTCCAAATGGATCAAAGGGGCTGATTGATTGAGGTGCAGAATGTTTTTTTTTTAATGTTTCTAGGCAGTTGAATAAACTTCAGCTTGGAAACTCCCAGTCACAAGGCATGCCTGTATGATCGGTTGCGGTGTGTACTTGTCTTTTAAAGCAACCATCAGTGCAAAGAGAATAAAGTAAAAACTAGAGAGACCAGGGGGGCAGGGTGAGATGTGCATTGTCATATACTTGGTTATACCCAACTTGTGCATTCGGCCCTGTCCATCTTTTTGCAGGGCAAGATATATAAATTTGAGAGCATGATTTGGTAGCTTTTGGGGCAACTTAAGTTAAAAAATAGATAGCACTTGATTTAATAGTGGTGTGTTGTCTCTTGCACCAAGGAGCGTCCAGGTACCTTGCTATACTATTCCCCCTGTCAATAGTCCAGTTGCCAAGGACATATTTCTCTAGATCAAAAATGCACGTCACCTCAATAGACTCACTTTCCTGAAGGGCACCTGCCGTGCCTTTTTCTTCAGGCGGACTGGGGGGTGGGCTTGG
>Ga0307945_1001042_pt1 | contig 20999 bp, 20 predicted proteins | sample OrgLakmetagen228_FD_201818 | JGI IMG/M metagenome (GOLD analysis project Ga0307945, IMG submission 201818) | Saline water microbial communities from Organic Lake, Antarctica - #228 | ecosystem: Environmental > Aquatic > Non-marine Saline and Alkaline > Saline | place: Antarctica: Organic Lake...
CTCAGGCGCTGCCGCCCTCCGAGGACAGCATCAGCGCCGACACGCCCAGCCGGTCGAGCGCGGTTTCCCACTTGCGCGCGTCCCTCGTGTCGAACACCAGATCCGCATCCGCGTCGCAGGTCAGCCAGCCGTTCTGCGCCAGTTCGGCCTCAAGCTGCCCCGGCCCCCAGCCCGCATAACCCAATGCGATCAATGCCTTGGCCGGTCCGCCCCCCTCGGCCAGATCCTCTAGGATGTCGAGCGTGGCGGTCATCGCGAAGGCCTCGCTGACCTCGAGCGTGGAGATCGCCGAGGTGTAGCCCGCGTCATGCAGCACGAAGCCGCGCCCATGCTCCACCGGCCCACCGAAATGCACCGGCAGATCCCGCAACCCCTCCCCCGGCGTGATCGAAAGCTGATCGAGAAGGTCGCGCATCCTTAAGTCATCGGTCGGCTTGTTGATGATCAGCCCCATCCCGCCCTCGGGCGAATGCGCGCAGACGAGAACCACCGAATTGGCAAAGCGCGGATCGCCCATACCGGGCAGTGCGATCAGGATTTTTCCCGTGAGATCGAGCTCTTGCGTCGCGTCTGGGTCTTTTTCGGTCATCCTACAAGAATGGAGGTGCGGGGCGGTCTGTGCAAGGCGGGTATTCCGGTATGGGCCGCATTTCTCGCTTTAAAGTGAGTTGGCATTTGCCGCCGCATCCGCCATTTGTGAGGCATGTTGACCCGAATGACAGTCGCGATTCTCGCCGCAATTGCGGCTTTTGCCACCCCGCTGGCGGCGCAATCACCGCGGGATATGATCACCGTCAGCGTCCTGCCGGGCTGGCAGATGCCCGACGGCACCCATGTGGCGGCGTTGAAATTCAGCCTCGCCGACGGGTGGAAGACCTATTGGCGCGCCCCCGGCGATGCCGGCATCCCGCCGCGGATCGGCTGGCGCGGATCGCGCAACCTCCACGCGGTCGAGATCGTCTGGCCCACGCCGCAGCAGACCACAACCAGTGGTATGCGCACCATCGGCTATGCCGATGATCTGGTGTTGCCGGTGCGCCTGACACCGGGGCAGGCCGGCCGCGCGATTGCGCTTCAGGTGCGGCTGGAGCTCGGGGTCTGCAAGGATATCTGCATGCCGGTCGAGATGACGGTCGCGGCCGATCTCCCGCCCGGGACCCACGAGCGTGACCCGAGGATCGCCGCAGCGCTCGCCGCCCGGCCCTACACCGCCGCCGAGGCCGGTGTGGGCCGCGTGGCCTGCAGCCTGTCGCCGATCGATGGCGGCGGGCTGCGTCTCGTGGCCGAGGTCGACATGGACCAGATGGGCGCGCGCGAGTGGATCGTGGTCGAGACCGACAGCCCCGATCTCTGGGTGGCCCAGTCCGACACGCAAAGGCAGGGAAAGCGCCTGCGTGCCGTGACCGAGGTGCATCACGTCGAAGGGCGCGGGTTCATGATCGACCGCTCGGGTCTGCGGCTGACGGTGCTGAGCACCGGCGACGCGGTCGAGATCGAGGGCTGTCCGGCAGGCTGATACGGCTCAGCGATTGCGCCGCCGCGGCGTGCCGTCGGGCAGGGCGATATTGGCCACCTGCTCGGATATCGGGTCATTGACCAGCGGATGCGCCTGCGCGTGAAAATCCTTCGGATCGCACATCTTCTGCCATTGCCCGCTCGCATAGACCTCCAGCCCCGCGAACGAGGCCTTGTAGCCCATCTTGGGGCTGCCGGGCACCCAGTAGCCAAGATAGACATAAGGCAGCCCATTCTCGCGGGCGATCTCGATATGATCGAGAATGATATGAGTGCCAAGCGATGCCTTCGCGCGGTCCGGCTCGAAGAAGGAATAGACCATGCTCACCCCGTCATCGAGGATGTCGGTCAGGCAGACGGCGACCAGATCGCCGGTCTTGGGGTCGCCGTATTCCACGACGCGCGTGCGGATCGGGGTTTCCTCTACCATCGCGGCAAACTCGAACGTGTCCATGTCGGCCATGCCGCCGGCGGCGTGACGGCTTTCGAGATAGCGGCGGAAGAGGTTGTACTGGTCCTCTGTGGCCCAGGGCGAGGTGGCGCGGCGGCGCAGATGCGCGTTGCGCTTCAACGTGCGTCTCTGGCTTTTCGACGGGGTGAACGCGGCCACGTTGATGCGCGCCGACAGGCACGCCGCGCAATCCGCGCAAGAGGGGCGGTAGAGCACGTTCTGCGAACGGCGAAAGCCCTGTTTCGACAACCCGTCATTGAGGCTTTGCGCATCGCCGCCCTGCAGGGCGGTGAACAGCTTGCGCTCCATCCGGCCCGGCAGGTAGGGGCAGGGTTGCGGGGCCGTCACGTAGAATTGCGGCGCGATGGGGAGCGTGTGTCGCATGCTTGGATCCGGGACCGTGTTCCTGTCTTCTGCGCTGAACGTAGCAACCAAGGGTGCGGTCGCCAAGAGGCTTGTCACATGCCAGTCACATCGCGGCGCGGCGATTGATCGCCACGCTGCCCAGAACGCGATCCGACAGGCCCTGACCCCGCGCCCCGGTCAGCATCAGCACGATGGAGATCACCTGCAGGATCGGCAGCGCGAACGAGATCGTCAGACCGAGGGTATGCGCAAAGGCCAGCGGCAGGTCGAAACGCTGACCGTCGGCGGCGCGAAACTCGATCGCCATCAGGCCCATCCCCCATGTGGCCGATCCGCGCGCGATCGTCACCACCCGGTAGGCGAACCCTACGAGCGCCATCAACACCGGAAAGAAGAACAGCCCCGTAAAGGCGGTGAACGGCACCACCAGCAGGCTGATCACGAGAATCAGGAGCGTGTCCACCACGAAGGCCACAAGCCGTTTGGCCGCGACATCGGCATAGAATTCCGGCTGCGTGTCCGGGTCGGGCAGGTGCCATGTGATATCGCTCATGCGGGGGGCGTCCGTTTGCCGGGTCAGGTGCCATGAAGGTTGCCACGGGCGCGGCGAATTGCAAGGGATCAGGCGGTGAACTCTGCCAGTTCGGCCCCGCAAAGCGTCAGCAGCCCCTGTGGCGCGATCCCGAACAGGTGGCGCGGCGTGCCCGCTGCGGCCCAGACCTGCGCGAACTCCAGCAGATAGGGGTCGAAAAAGGCGCGCGGGCGCGTCAGATGCCCGACCGGCGCGACCCCGCCGATGGCAAATCCGGTCTGCGCCCGGATCAGCGCCGCATCGGCCTTGCCAAGCGCCTCGCCCGCCACCTCTGATGCGCGCGCGTCATCGACACGCGACGCGCCCGAGGTCACGAACAGGATGGCCTCGCCGCTGACCTGCCCGCGCAGCATGACCGATTTGGCGATCTGCGCGACGTCGCAGCCCAGCAGATCCGCCGCCATCCGCGCGGTCGTCGCATCGCCGATCTCGACCGGCGCGATATCGAGGCCGGCCTCCTGCAACACAGCTGTCACGCGGCGCACACTCTTGCTCATGATGTCCCCTCCGGTCTTTTCGCAGTATTCCAAGCCGGCGGGGCATTGACCAGCCCGATCCGGCTTGTATCACTCTGGTCATGAGTTTCGCCGATCGCATCACCCGCCTGCCGCGCGCCCATGACCCCGCCGAGGGCGAAGAGGCGCGCGCCGCCTTGCCGGACCTTTCGGGTCAGCTTTCCGATCTGCTGGCCGGGGCCGGGGGCTGCAGCCCGTTCCTGAAATCGCTGATCCTGCAGGAGGCCGCGTGGCTGCAAGGCGCGCTCGACGCGCCGGACGAGGCGTTCAGGGCGCTTCTCGCCGATCTGCCGGAGGTGCCGCCCGACAGCCTTGCCGGGGCGTTGCGCACGGCCAAGCGCCGCACAGCGCTGCTGCTCGGTCTCGCGGATCTCGCCGGGGTCTGGCCGCTGGAAGAGATCACCGGGCGCCTCACCGAATTTGCCGATCTGGCCTGTGATCTGGCGCTCAAGGCGGCGCTTGGCGCGGAGATCAGGCGCGGCAAGCTGCCGGGCATGACCGAGGCCGACATCGCCACCGGGGCCGGCATGGTGGTGTTCGCCATGGGCAAGATGGGCGCAAACGAGCTCAATTACAGCTCCGACATCGACCTGATCTGCCTGTTCGACGAAACCCGCTATACGCGCGACGAGTTCCACGAGGCGCGCGCCAGCCTCGTGCGGGCGACCCGCAAGATGGCCGCGATGCTCAATGACCGCACGGCAGAGGGTTATGTCTTTCGCACCGATCTGCGGCTGCGCCCCGATTCGGGCGTCACGCCGGTCTGCATGGCCATGGCGGCGGCAGAGACTTATTACGAAAGCCTCGGGCGCACATGGGAACGTGCAGCCTGGATCAAGGCGCGGCCCTGTGCCGGCGATCTCGACGCGGGCGCGCGGTTTCTCCGCCTGCTCAAGCCGTTCGTCTGGCGCAAACATCTGGACTTCGCCGCGATCGATGACGCCCACAACATGCGTCTGGCGATCCGCAGCCATAAGGGCCTCGGCGGGGCGCTGTGCCTTGAAGGCCACGACATGAAGCTTGGCCGTGGCGGCATCCGCGAGATCGAGTTCTTCACCCAGACCCGGCAATTGATCGCGGGCGGGCGCGACGCCGATCTGCGGGTGCGCGGCACGGTGGACGGCCTCGCGCAGCTGGCCGAAAAGGGCTGGGTGCCCGAGGACGCCGCCGACACGCTGACGCGGCACTACCGCTTTCACCGCGAGGTCGAGCACCGCGTGCAGATGCTGCGCGACACGCAGACCCATGACCTGCCCGACACGCCCGCGGAATTCGATCGCCTCGCGGCGTTCATGGGGCGCGACACGGACGATCTGCGCGCCGATCTGACGGCGCGGCTGACCGAGGTGCACGAGCTCATCGAGGAGTTCTTCGCGCAGGATGACGGGGACGCAACCGGCCCGGACGCGGTGCCCGGGATGCTGGACGCGGATGTGATCGCCCGCTGGCCGGGCTATCCGGCGCTGCGCTCTTCCCGCGCGGTCGAGATCTTCAACCGCTTGAGGCCCGACATCCTCGACCGTCTGTCCCGCACCGCCGAGCCGAACGAGGCGCTTCTGGCCTTTGACGGGTTTCTGTCGGGGCTGCCTGCGGGCGTTCAGGTCTTCTCGCTGTTCGAGGCGAACCCGCATCTCATCGACCTGCTGGTCGATATCGTCGGCACGTCGCCGGTTCTGGCGCAGTATCTGGCGCGCAATGCCGATGTGTTCGACGCGGTGATCGCGGGCGATTTCTTTGCCGATTGGCCGGGATATTCGGCGCTGGAAACGGAGATCGCCAACCGGCTCTCGGTCGAGGGCGATTACGAACGCGCGCTCGACGCGGCCCGCCGCTGGCACAAGGAATGGCATTTCCGCGTCGGCGTGCATCACCTGCGAGGTCTCATCGACGCGGACCGGGCCGGCGCGCAATATGCCGACCTCGCCGGCGCGGTGATCACCGTGATCTGGCCACGGGTCGTCGCACAATTTGCCGAAAAACACGGGGACCCGCCGGGGCGCGGCGCGGTGGTGCTCGGCATGGGGTCGCTCGGGGCGGGGCAGATCAACGCGAAATCCGATCTCGATCTGATCGTGATCTACGACGCGGGCGATTCCGAGGCGTCGGACGGGCGACGCCCGCTTGGCGCGCGCGCCTACTACGCGCGGCTGACGCAGGCGATGATCACGGCCCTTACCGCCCCGATGGCCGAGGGGCGGCTTTACGAGGTGGACATGCGGCTGCGCCCCTCGGGCAATCAGGGGCCGGTCGCGACAAGCTGGCCCGCGTTCCGCAATTACCAACAGGACGAGGCCTGGACATGGGAGCATCTGGCGCTGACCCGCGCCCGCGCGATCGCCGGTGACGCGCGCCTTGCCGAGGATGTCGAGACGTTCCGCGCCGGGCTGATCGCCGGGACATCCGCGCCCGCGTCGGTGATCTCGGCGGTGTCGGACATGCGCAAACGCCTTGCCGACGCCAAGCCGCCCGACGGGCCGTGGGATGCCAAGCTGGGCCCCGGCCGGATGCTCGAGATCGAACTGATCGCGCAGGCGGGGCTTCTGATGGCGGGGCGCGACGCGCGCGATGTGGTCTCGGGTCTCGAGGGTGGTGTCGCAATCGGCTGGCTGAGTGACGCCGACAGCGCAGCATTGAGCCGCGCATATGCGCTTTGCTGGAAGGTGCAGATGGTGGCGCGGCTGATCAGCGAAAAGCCGTTCGAGCCGGACCGCATCGGTGAGGGGGGCGCGGCCTTCCTGCTGCGCGAAACGAAGGAAGAGAGCCTCGATATGCTGGAAACCCGGCTTGGCGAGACCTGTGCGGCGGCAGCGCAGGTAATCGACGCATGCCTTGCCCGCACGCCCGACCGCGCGTCCGGGGCGCAGTGACCGCGTGGACCGTGATCCGCTGGACCCCAAGGGCCTGATCCGCGAGGCCTACCGCATCGACGGCATCGGGCCGGGCGAGTGCCGGTCGATCTTTCTCGACTGGGCGCTGTCGCGCCCCGACGACACGCCGACCGAGGACAGTATCGCCCGACTGATCGAGCGCTACGGCGCGGCGAACCCCGATCATCCGATGACCGCCGTGCTGCGCGAGGGGCTGACCCGGGCCGAGCATCCGCGCCGCCGGGGCGGCTGGCGGTCGCGCCCGCGTGACACCTGACAGGGGCGCGCAACTTCGCGCTTTCCCGGCCATGGCAAAGCGCGTAATGGGACGGCATGACACATCCCCCCTATCCCGTGATCCGTCTGCGCCCCAAGGCGCATGACCGCGCCATCCGCCATGGCGCCCCATGGGCCTTCGACAACGAGATCGTGACCGACCGGCGCACCAAGGCGTTGCCCCCCGGCGCCATCGCCGTGCTGGAGGATGCTGAACGCTTGCCGCTCGGCCTTGTCGCCGTCAATCCCGCCTCAAGGATCATGGCGCGGATGCTCGACCGCGATGCAGGCGTCACGATCGACGCGGGCTGGTTTGCGGCAAGGATCACCCGGGCGCTGGCGCTGCGTGCGCGCCTTTATGACGCGCCGTTCTACCGCCTCGTCCATGCCGAGGCCGACGGCCTGCCCGGCGTGGTGATCGACCGGTTCGACGACATCGCGGTGATCCAGCCGAACGCCGCATGGGCCGACGCGCTGTTGCCCGCGCTGACCGAGGCCGTGCAGGCGGTGACGGGCGTCAGCACCGTGCTCAAGAACGCCGGCGGTCGCGCCCGCGGGCTGGAGGGGCTGGACGACCACAGCGCCGTGCTGGCCGGCACCGCCCCCGAGGGACCGGTGCCCGTGCCGATGAACGGCGCAACGTATCTGGCCGATCTGACCGGCGGGCAAAAGACCGGGCTTTATTTCGATCAGCGCGCCAATCACGCCTTTGCAGCCACGCTGGCGCGGGAGGCGCGGGTGCTCGATGTCTTCGCCCATGTCGGGGGGTTCTCATTGGCGGCCCTCGCGGCGGGGGCAGGCCACGCTGTTGCGGTGGACGGCTCCGCCCCGGCGCTGGATCTGGCGCGGGACGGGGCCGCACGGATGGGCGTCGGGGACCGGTTCGAGACCCGAAAGGGCGACGCCTTCGAGGTGATGGAGGCGGTGGCAGGCGAGGGGGCGCATTTTGATCTGGTGATCTGCGATCCGCCCGCCTTCGCGCCGTCCAAACAGGCGCTTGAAAAGGGCCTGCGCGCCTATGAGCGTGTGGCACGGCTGGCCGCGGCTCTGGTCGCGCCCGGTGGTTATCTGGGGCTGTGCTCCTGCTCGCATGCCGTGGATCTGGGCCGCTTCCGCAGCGCCTGCACGCGCGGTATCGGGCGCGCGGGGCGCGAGGCTCAGTTGATCCATACCGGGTTTGCCGGGCCGGATCATCCGCTGCACCCCAATCTGGCGGAGTCCGGCTATCTCAAGGCGCTGTTCTACCGGCTATGAAGGTGCTGCTGGACACCTGCGTGATCTATCCCACGGTGATGCGCGAGATGATCCTCGGTGTGGCACGGGCAGGGGCCTTTGTCCCGCTTTGGTCGGAGCGGATCATCGCCGAATGGGTGCACGCGACCGCCAAGATCGGGACGGATGCACAGGCGCAGGCGACCGGCGAGGCGGCGCTGATGGCGGCAAAGTGGCCGGGGGCCAGCATCGCCTGGCCGCCCTCGCTCGAGGCGCGCCTGTGGCTGCCCGACCCGGCGGACCGGCATGTGCTGGCGGCGGCAATCGCGGGATCGGCCGATGGCATCCTGACGCTCAACGCGCGCGATTTCCCCAGGGGTGTGCTGGCCGAGGAAGGGCTGTGGCGCGCCGATCCCGACGGGTTCCTGCACGGCATCTGGCAGGCGCAGCCGGATCCGGTGGCCGAGGTGGCGCAGGGCGTTCTGACCAAGGCGCGGCGGATGTCCGAGAGCCAGTGGGAAATGCGCCCGCTTTTGAAGAAGGCGCGGTTGCCGCGTCTGGCCAAGGCGCTTGGCGGGGGCTGAGAGGTGGGCAGTCACCGGGGGCCTTTGGCGTTGAGCGGACATCTGACAAAGCAGCTCCAGCGCATGTCCGCGGGCAGGCGATCCGACGTATTTTCAGAGCACTTTATTTCACCGATCCCGAAAAAGCCCCAATCGATGCGCCAACTTCGACAAATCGCCTGTCCGGGGGGCGGACATGCGATGGCGCTGCGGCCTACGGCCGCGTATCGCGCCCGGAATATAGCCGCAACGTCCGCTCAAGGCCAAAACCTCCCCGTCTGCCCGGGCACGCTCTCAGCGGACAAGCTGCCGCATGCCCTGATCGAGCCCTTCGAGGGTCATCGGCACCATCCTGTCATCGAAGATCTCGCGGATCATCGCAATCGAATGGGTGTAGTCCCAATGGCTGCGCGGCACCGGGTTGATCCACAGATGGTCGGGCCACTGGGTGCGGGCGCGCTCCAGCCAGACCTGACCAGCCTCTGCGTTCCAGTGTTCATTGGCGCCGCCGGGATAGGCGATCTCGTAGGGCGACATGCTCGCATCGCCGACGAAGATGCATTTGTAATCGGACCCGTAGGTGTTGAGAACCTCCGATGTCGGGGTCTGCGCGTTCCAGCGCCGCGCATTGTCGCGCCACACGCCCTCGTAAAGGCAATTGTGGAAATAGTAATGCTCCAGATGCTTGAATTCGGCCCGCGCCGCCGAGAACAGCTCTTCGGCCACCTTGATATGAGGGTCCATCGAGCCGCCCACATCGAGAAACAGCAGCACCTTGACCGCGTTGCGCCGTTCGGGCCGTGTCTGCACGTCGAGATAGCCATGCTCGGCGGTGGCGCGGATCGTGCCGTCGAGGTCCAGTTCCTCATGCGCGCCGTCGCGCGCCCATTGGCGCAGGCGTTTCAGCGCGACCTTGATGTTGCGCGTGCCAAGCTCGACCTGATCGTCGAGATTGCGGAACTCGCGCTTGTCCCAGACCTTGACCGCGCGGCGATGGCGGCTTTCCTTCTGGCCGATGCGCACGCCTTCGGGGTTGTAGCCGTAGGCGCCGAAGGGCGAGGTGCCGGCGGTGCCGATCCATTTCGAGCCACCCTGATGGCGGCTGTCCTGTTCCTTGAGGCGCTCTTTGAGCGTTTCCATCAGCGCCTCGAACCCGCCAAGCGCCTCGATCTCGGCCTTTTCCTCGGGCGTGAGGTGCTTTTCGGCCATCTTCTCCAGCCAGTCGGCGGGCAGGTCCACCGCTTCGAGCACCTCTTGCGGACTGATCGCCTCGAGCCCCGAGAAGGTCGCGGCGAAGGCGCGGTCGAAGCGGTCGATCAGCCGCTCGTCCTTCACCATCGCGCTGCGGGCGAGGTAGTAGAAGCCGTCGATATCGTAAAGCACCAGACCCGCGCGCATCGCCTCGAGAAAGGTCAGGTATTCGCGCAGCGAGACCGGCAGGCCCGTCTTGCGGAGATTGTCGAAAAACGGCAGGAACATCGCGGCCTATACCGTGCTGCGGTAGATGATCAGGCTGGCGAACAGCGTGCCGATCGCGAAAAGCAGGCCGTAGACGAAGGCGTAAAGCAGGATATCGGGCAGCTTGCCCTTGCGCCGCCATGCAATCCACGCGCCGGTGCCGGCACCCAGAACCGCCCCGATAATGATGATCATCGTCTACCCTTTCGGTTCACCGCGCCTGTCACGCCGCCCCGCAGCGCGGATATCCAAGCGTGATCCGAAGCCGTAACGCGCCCATCCCAGACTGTCCAGCCTGACGCGGTGCGCCTCATCCGCCCGTCCCATGATCTGAAGCGCGTCGGCGCGCAGCATCAGCAGCGTCGCGAGAAGGCCTGCGTTTTCATGGCGTTCCGCGACGCCCCGATACCGGTCCAGCAGTGCCAGCGCGTCGCTGCTGCGCCCTTCGACAAGGGCGTTGCTTGCCAGTTGGACGGCGACATGGGCGCGGTGCAGGTCGGTGCCGGGGCTGCGGCTGTAGACCTGATCGGCGGCGATGAACTGTGCCTGTGCAGCCTCGGGATCATCGGCCTGCACCAGCTTGCCGAGCACGAAATGGCTGAAGCCGCGGCGGTGATCGGTGATGCCCTCCGCACTCGCGATGCGCAGCGCGCGCGTCGCCTCGGCGCGTCGGGCGGCGGGGCGCGTGCCGGGGCCGAGCGCGGTCTGGATGGCCTGGGTCCAGGCGCGTGGTGTGGGTGTCTGGTCCCGTGACGCGATCCGGTCGCCTTGCGGGTTGAGCCGGCCGAGGATCGCCGGCAGGCGCGCCGCGACATCGGCGCGGGTCATGCCCGAGGACAGCTCGGGCGCGTAATAGGCGCGCAGGATCAGCATGTCGAACCCGGTGAGCACCGCGTGGATGTTGTCGTCGTTGAACACGGAGTCGGCGATCCGGTAGAGATCGTTGAGCGGGCCGAGCGCCTGTGCCAGCTCCTCGTGCAGGCAATCGCGCGCCTCTTGCGGGCTGGAATCACCGGGCACGAAAATCGCGATCCGCTCTCGCGTCCTGATCTGGGTCCAGTCGGTGCGGCTCAGCCTGCGGGCCTGTCGGTAGTCCGACAGCCGCGAGATGTTGGGCACCACGAAACAGGCCGCCGTCGGCACGTGCCGGCGGATCTGCGCGCGGCGCACGGCCTCGATGGTGATGTTCGCCTCACCTTGCGTCACCCGCCGGATATCGAGCCCCGCCTCGGCCCTCAGCCGCCCGATCAGCCGATCCAGATCGGCGGCCATCGTGGGCGGGGGGGCACCGGTCAGGCGCACCGTCACCGGCCCCTCGAAGCGCGAGAAATACGGCAGGGCGCGGCCCGATTCCATCTGGAAACTCAGATCCAGGAAGTCGCGCATGATATCGCGATTGGCGCGCTGCGGCGGTTGCGGGCGCGTGTCGGGAAAGACCTTCATCTCGGGCAGGGCGGCGGCCGGTGGCATCGCGGCGCGCGATGCGGGGCCGCGCTCGCCGCCCGCGCAGGCAGCTACGGCAAGGCACAGCACGACCGTGCAAAGACCGCGATACGCACCGGCCTGCGCCCGTGCCGTGACCGTGCCGCGCGCCCGCATCCCGCTAACGCTGTCGTCGCGCCATGAAGGCGAGGCGCTCGAAAAGATGCACGTCCTGCTCGTTCTTCAGAAGCGCGCCATGCAGTTTCGGCAGCGCGTCGGCGCCATCGCGGCGCAGGTCGGCGGGGGCCAGATCCTCGGCGAGGATCAGCTTCAGCCAGTCGAGCACCTCGGAGGTGGACGGTTTTTTCTTCAGCCCCGGCTGATCGCGGATCTCGTAGAACTGCGTGAGCGCGGTGGTCAGCAGCGCCTCCTTGATGCCGGGGTGATGCACCTCGACGATGCGTTTCAGCGTCTCGGCCTCGGGAAAGCGGATATAGTGAAAGAAACAGCGCCGCAGAAACGCGTCGGGCAGTTCCTTTTCGTTGTTCGAGGTGATGATGATCACCGGGCGGTGTGCGGCGCGGACGGTCTCGCCGGTCTCGTAGACGTGAAACTCCATCCGGTCGAGTTCCTGCAACAGGTCGTTTGGAAACTCGATATCGGCCTTGTCGATCTCGTCGATCAGCAACACCACCTTGCGGTCGGCCGCGAACGCCTCCCACAGCTTGCCGCGGCGGATGTAGTTGGCGACGTCATGCACGCGCTCGTCGCCGAGCTGGCTGTCGCGCAGGCGGCTGACGGCGTCATATTCGTAAAGCCCCTGCTGCGCGCGGGTGGTCGACTTGATGCTCCACTCGATGAGGTCGAGCCCGAGCGCCTGCGCCACCTGCCGGGCAAGCTCGGTCTTGCCGGTGCCCGGCTCTCCCTTGACCAGCAGCGGACGCTCCAGCGTGACGGCGGCATTGACCGCGACGGTCAGGTCGTCTGTCGTGACGTAGCTGTCTGTTCCCTGAAAATTCATGGGTGTCTTGATCCTTTCGAGGCGCGATCCGTGTTTTGTTTCCAAACCTTACGACCTTCGACAATTCACATCAATGGCAGGTCTTTGGCTAGTGACAATCCGCCCCGGCGGGTATAGAGCAGCCGCATTGGTGGCCTGACCGTTGCAGGAGATGATGATGCCGGACACGTGGCGTGAGGAGGGAACAGAAATGAAATCCGAAGTGTTCCTGCCCGAAGATTATCGACCGGCAGAAGATGAACCATTCATGAACGCACAGCAGCTTGAATACTTTCGCCGCAAGCTGGTCGCTTGGCGTCAGGATCTGCTGGATGGCAGCCGCGAAACCATCGAGGGGCTGCAGGACGGCACACGCGCCATCCCCGATATCGCCGACCGGGCCAGCGAGGAAACCGACCGCGCGCTCGAGTTGCGCACCCGCGACCGTCAGCGCAAGCTGGTCTCCAAGATCGATGCGGCGCTGCGCCGCATCGAGGAGGGCGAGTTCGGCTATTGCGAGATGACCGGAGAGCCGATCAGCCTCAAGCGTCTCGATGCACGCCCCATAGCCACGATGACGCTGGAGGCGCAGGAGCGCCATGAGCGGCGCGAGAAGGTGCACCGGGACGATTGATGCGGTCGGCGCCGATGTGGCGGGACTGGAATGCGCGATGCGCCGGGGGTCAGTCTCCCGGTGTTTTTGTTTGCGGTGCTTTTGTTTCTGAAAGGCGGTCATGAAACTGGACGGGCTCAGGGTCTGCGTGATCGGTGCCGGTATCGGCGGGCTGGCGGTGGCGCGCGCGCTTGCGCGGCGCGGGGCGGTGGTCAGCGTGCTGGAACAGGCCCCCGAGATCGCCGAGGTCGGCGCGGGTCTGCAGGTCAGCCCCAACGGGTTTGCCGTGCTGCGCGCGCTTGGCCTTGATGACGCGCTGCGGGCCGGGGCGGTGCAGGCCCGCGCGGTCAGCCTGCGCGACTACAAGGGCGGCGAGGTGGTGCGCCTCGACCTCGGCGCGCTCGGCGACAGCGATTACCATTTCATCCACCGCGCCGATCTGATCGACATCCTGGCTGCGGGCGCGCGCGACACGGGGGCGCGCATCCGCCTGATGCAAAAGGTTGTGGGCGTCGAGGATGGTGCGCAGCCCCGCGTGCATCTGGCCAATGGGGCCGCGGTCGAGGCCGATCTGGTGATCGGGGCGGATGGCCTGCATTCGGTTGTGCGCCACGCGCTCAACGGCACCGCGACGCCGGTTTTCACGGGGCAGGTGGCGTGGCGCGCATTGGTGCCCAACCTGTGGGATCGCGGCCCTCAGGTGCAGGTGCATATGGGGCCGATGCGCCATCTGGTCAGCTATCCGCTGCGCGGCGGCGAGATGCTCAACCTCGTCGCGGTGCAGGAACGCGCCGCCTGGACGGCCGAAAGCTGGAGCCAGCGCGACGATCCCATGGCCCTGCGCGCTGCCTTCGGCGATTTCGGACGCGATGCGCGCATACTGATCGAGGCGGTGGACGAGGTGAACCTCTGGGGCCTCTTTCGTCATCCGGTGGCACAGGTCTGGCATGCGGGCGGGCTGGCCATCCTCGGGGATGCGGCGCATCCCACATTGCCATTTCTCGCGCAGGGCGCGTCGATGGCGCTCGAGGATGCCTGGGTTCTGGCCGATGCGCTGTCATCCGAGGCCACGATCGACGCGGCGCTCACCCGGTATCAGGTCTTGCGAGAGGGTCGGACGGCGCGGGTTGTCGCGGCGGCCAGTCGCAACGCGTGGAAATATCACCTGTCCTTTCCGCCGCTCCGATGGGCCGCGCATACCGCGCTGCGGACAGGCGGGCGGATTGCACCGCTGCGCATGATGCGGCAATTCGACTGGCTTTACGGCCATGACGTGACGCAGGCGGTGTGAGGCCGGGACAGTATGAGAGGGCATTGGTGCGATGTCGGCCTTGAGCGGTCGTTCGATGAAGCAGCGCCAGCGCATGTCCGCGGGCAGGCGATCCGACGGTTTTTCAGTGCACTTTATCTGACGTCCCCGCAAAAGCCCCAATCGATGCGCCAGATTTGACCAATCGCCTGTCCGGGGGGCGGACATGCGATGGCGCTGCGGCGCGGCGCGCCGCGTATCGCGCCGGGGCTATCGCTTCGATGTCCCCTTCAGGCCAAAATGCCCCGCTCAGGCGTCGATCTCCACCCAGACGGGCACGTGATCCGATGGCCTTTCGCGCCCGCGCATGTCCTTTTCGATGTAACTTTCTGTCATCAGATCCGCCGCTTGCGGGCTGAGCAGGAAGTGATCGATGCGGATGCCGTCATTTCGGTTCCACGCGCCGGCCTGATAATCCCAGAACGTGTAATGCCCCGGCCCCTGCACCCGTGCGCGGAACGCCTCGGTGAACCCCAGATTGACGATCCGCCGCAACGCGGCCCGGCTGTCGGGCAGGGCGAGCGCATCGCGGTGCCACGCCTCGGGCTTGGCGGCGTCCTCGTCCTGGGGGATGATGTTGTAATCGCCGCCCATCAGCACCGGTTCCTCGCTGGCCAGAAGATCTGTGGCCCGGGCGCGCAGCCGATCCATCCAGGCCAGCTTGTAGTCGTATTTCGGCCCCGGCACCGGGTTGCCGTTGGGCAGGTAGAGCCCGCAGATCCGCACCGCGCGGGTCTCGCCCATCACCGTGGCCTCGATCCAGCGGGCCTGTTCGTCGTGCGCGTCACCGGGCAGGCCGCGCGTGACATCCTCGAGCGGGCGTTTCGACAGGATCGCCACCCCGTTGAAGCCCTTTTGCCCATGCGTCTCGACGTTATATCCACGTTCCTCGAACGGCTCGCGCGGCACGGTCTCGTCGACGGATTTCAGTTCCTGCAACAGCGCCACATCGGGCTGCGCATCATCTAGCCAGTCGGTCAGCGCGGCCAGCCGCGCCTTGATCCCGTTTATGTTGAAGCTCGCGATCCTCATGCCAGCATCGCCATCGGATTTTCGAGATTCTCGACGATCCGCGCCAGAAGCTGCGCCCCGAGTGTCCCGTCGATCACACGGTGATCGACCGACAGCGTCACCGACATGACGGTGGCCACGGTCAGCGCGCCATCGGACCCGACGACCGGTTTCCGCACGCCCGCCCCCACTGCGAGGATCGCGCCATGCGGCGGATTGATGACCGCATCGAAATTCTCGATCCCGAACATGCCGAGATTGGAGATCGCGAAGGTGCCGCCCTGATACTCCTGCGGGGCCAGTTTGCGGTCGCGGGCGCGGGCGGCCAGATCCTTCATCTCCGCCGACAGGGTCGAGAGCGTCTTTGTCTCTGCATCCCGCAGCACGGGGGTGAACAGCCCGCCCTCGATCGCCACGGCGACGGCGACGTCCGAGGGTTTCAACCTCAAGACCTTGTCACCCGCCCAGACCGCATTGGCATCCGGCACATCCTGAAGCGCAAGCGCGCAGGCCTTGATGATGAAATCGTTGACCGACAGCTTCACGCCGCGCGCCTCCAGCTGCGCATTGAGCTGGCTGCGGAACGTCATCAGCGCGTCGAGCCGGATTTCCCGGCGCAGATAGAAATGCGGCACCGTCTGCTTGGCCTCGGTGAGGCGCGCGGCGATGGTGCGGCGCATCCCGTCGAGCGTGACAACCTCGTAATCGCGCCCCTCGTACATGGCCATGACCGCATCCGACGAGGGGCCCGCGGGCGCGGCTGCCGGCGTAGGGGCTGTCTCGGCGGGCGCGTCGGTCTTCGCGGCGGGGGCGGCGTCCGCCTTGGTCCCTTCGACATCCGCGCGCACGATCCGCCCGTGCGGGCCCGAGCCGGTGATCCGCGTCAGGTCCAGCCCATTCTCGGCGGCGATGCGGCGGGCGAGCGGCGAGGCGAAGATGCGGGTGCCGTCGGCCGTCTTCGGTGCCGCCGGGGCGGGCGTGTCGGGGGCAGCCGCACCAGGTGCGGCCTTCTCGGAGCTCCCTTCGGGAGCCACCTCGTCGGCCGCGTCGGACCGCTGCGCGGCCTTCTGCGCGTGGCCCGAAGGTGCGTCGATGTCGTCGGCGTCCTCGCCTTCCTCCAGCAGCACCGCGATCGGTGTGTTGACCTTCACGCCCTGGGTGCCATCCGCCACGAGGATCCTGCCGATGGAGCCTTCGTCCACCGCCTCGAATTCCATCGTGGCCTTGTCGGTCTCGATCTCGGCCAGAAGGTCGCCCGCATTGACGGTGTCGCCTTCCTTGACCAGCCATTTGGCGAGTGTGCCCTCTTCCATCGTGGGCGAGAGGGCGGGCATCAGGATCTCTGTCGGCATCGCGTCTCTCCCTCAGCGATAGGTCACTTTGCGCACGGCATCCATCACCTCATCCACCGAGGTGAGCGCCAGCTTTTCCAGATTGGCCGCATAGGGCATGGGCACGTCCTTGCCGGTGCAGGTGATCACCGGCGCGTCGAGATGATCAAAAGCCTGTTGCATCAGCACCGACGAGATATGGCTGCCGATGGCCCCCACCGGCCAGCCTTCCTCGACCGTCACGCAGCGGTTGGTTTTCATCACCGACGCGACCACCGTGTCGGTATCCATCGGGCGCAGGGTGCGCAGGTCCACGACCTCGGCCTCGATGCCGTCCTCGGCGAGCTTGTCGGCCGCCTCCAGCGCATAGGTCATGCCGATGCCGAAGCTCACGATGGTCACATCCGCGCCGGTCCGCCAGATCTTCGCCTTGCCGAAGGGGATTGTGAAATCGTCGAGTTTCGGCACCTCGAAGCTCTTGCCGTAGAGGATCTCGTTTTCGAGAAAGATCACCGGGTTGGGGTCGCGGATGGCGCTTTTCAGCAGACCCTTGGCACAGGCCGCCGAATAGGGCTGCACCACCCGCAGGCCGGGGATATGCGCGTACCAAGCCGCAAAATCCTGGCTGTGCTGCGCGCCCACCCGTGCGGCAGCACCATTGGGGCCGCGAAAGACGATCGGGCTGCCCATCTGGCCGCCGGACATGTAGAGCGTCTTGGCCGCCGAGTTGATGATCTGGTCCATCGCCTGCATCCCGAAATTCCAGGTCATGAACTCCACGATCGGGCGCAGCCCGCCCCAGGATGCACCGATGCCGATGCCCGCAAAGCCGTGTTCGGTAATCGGCGTGTCGATCACGCGCCGCGCCCCGAACTCGTCGAGCAGGTTCTGCGTGATCTTGTAGGCACCTTCGTATTCCGCGACCTCCTCGCCCATGACGAAAACGCAGTCGTCGCGGCGCATCTCTTCGGCCATGGCGGTGTTGAGGGCCTCGCGCACGGTCTTCTTTTCCATTTCCGTGCCCTCTGGCCAGTCGGGGCTTGTATCGGATCTGGGCGTGCCGGGCGACCCGGCCTTGGCCGGAGAGGATCCTTTGCCACCTCCGGATGTCTTCTTCGGCTTTTCCTCGGGGTCTTCCCCGGATTTGTCCGCGGAGGGGGCCGCGGACGCGCTCTCCAGATCGTCGGCGCTCTCGCCGTCTTCCAGCAGCATGGCGATCGGGGTGTTGACCTTCACCCCGCCGGTGTCATCGGCCACGAGGATCTTGCCGATCGTGCCTTCGTCCACGGCCTCGAATTCCATCGTGGCCTTGTCGGTCTCGATCTCGGCCATGATGTCACCGGCCTTGACGGTATCGCCCTCCTTCACCAGCCATTTGGCAAGCGTGCCCTCCTCCATGGTGGGCGACAGCGCGGGCATCAGAATCTCGGTGGCCATTCTCGTCTCTCCTCCTCAGGCGTTCTGCGGTGCCGCGTCGGTATAGATGTCGGTCCAGAGCTCTTCGACCGCCGGTTCCGGGCTGTCCTTGGCGAAATCCGCGGCGCCGTTCACCACCTCCTTGATCTCCTTGTCGATCGCCTTGAGATCCTCCTCCGAGGCGTGATCGCCCGAGATCAGTAATTCGCGCACATGCTCGATCGCGTCCTTTTCCTCGCGCATCTTCTGCACCTCTTCGCGGGTGCGGTATTTCGCCGGGTCGCTCATCGAATGGCCGCGATAGCGGTAGGTCTTGATCTCGAGGATATACGGCCCCTTGCCCGACCGGCAGTGCTTGACCGCGGTGTCGCCGGCGGCCTTGACGGCGAGTACGTCCATCCCGTCCACGGCCTCGCCGGGGATGCCGAAGGCACCGCCACGGGTGTAGATGTCCGGTGACGAGGTCGAGCGTTGCTGCGAGGTGCCCATGGCATACTGGTTGTTCTCGATCACGAATATCACCGGCAGCTCCCACAGGGCGGCCATGTTGAAGGTTTCGTAGACCTGCCCCTGATTGGCCGCGCCATCGCCGAAATAGGTGAAGGTCACGCGGTCGTTGCCGAGATACTTGTCGGCAAAGGCCAGCCCCGCGCCAAGCGGCACATTGGCGCCGACGATGCCGTGCCCGCCATAGAACTGCTTGTCGGTCGAGAACATGTGCATCGACCCGCCCTTGCCCTTGGAATAGCCGTCGGCGCGCCCCGTAAGCTCGGCCATCACACCCCTGGGATCCATGCCGCAGGCCAGCATGTGCCCGTGATCGCGGTAGGTGGTGATGCGCTTGTCGCCCTCCTCGGCGGCGGCTTCCAGCCCCACGACGACCGCTTCCTGTCCGATATAGAGGTGACAGAACCCGCCGATCAGACCCATGCCGTAAAGCTGGCCGGCCTTTTCCTCAAACCGCCGGATGAGCAGCATGTCGCGGTAATACTGCTTGAGCTCGTCCGCGGACGGTTTCGGTTTCCTGGTGCTCTTGCGGGTCGCCATGGTCGCCCCTCCCTGCTGAGACATGTCGTTGACCGTCAAGGATCTTGGTATACCAATCGCGATCCTGTTGCGAGCGTGATTTGCCGGCCTGCCGGTCCCAGGTACTGGCACTGGCCCCCGCGGCGCGGCCCCGGCGGTCAGCGATCGGCGGCGTCCTTCAGGCGGCTGTCCACCAGCATCCCCTCCTCGTCGAGGATCGGATGCGCGACCGACACGAGATGCGCGCTGACGCGCTTGAGATCGCGCAGCATGTCCAGATGCAGCGACGATGTGTGCAGGCTTTCGGCATGTCCCTTGCGCAGGCGCTTGAAATGGCGCTCGGCAGAGCTGCGTTCCATGTGGCGGATGCGCACCTTGGTCTCCATCAGCTGCTTGGCCAGCCGCCGGTCGGGGGTCATGAATATGGTCTGGGCGATCTTCATCGTCTCCAGCGTCATGTCGAACAGCGACTGCAATTCGCGGTATCCTTCGTCGGAAAACCGCAGCCCGAGGCTGATCTTGCGGTCGACCTGCACGGCCAGCCCCTTGTCGATGATGTCGCCGGCATGTTCGAGATTGATGATGTAGTCGAGCACGGTGATCGTGCGGCGCTTGTCGCGCTTGGACGCACCCGACCCCAGACGCGACAGGTAGATCTTGACCTCCTGCTGCAGCCGGTCGACGCGGTCCTCCAGCACGGCGACCTCCGCCAGCGGGGCGGGATCGTTGTTGCGAAAGGCGGTCATGACCCGTTGCAGCATCCGCTCGACAGTGTCGCCGAGAACCAGCGCCTCGCGGCTGGCCCCCGCCAGCGCCATGTCGGGGTGATCGAGCGCCGCCTCGTCCAGCCAGCGTGGCCCCTCTCCGGCCTCGATGGGCGGGTCGGGCACGAAAAACGGCAGCGCCCGGGCGATCAGCCCCGCGACCGGCCAGATCAGCGCGGCGAGCGCGAGGTTGAAGGCCAGATGCGCCTCGACCGGCAGGCCCCCGGTCAGCAGCGCCATGCGCTCCAGCTCGGGCCCGATCACCCCGGCGAAGGGGAGTGCTGCAAGACATCCCAGCCCGCGCACGGCGAGATTGCCGAGCGTCACCCGCCGCGTCGCCGGGCTTGAGGCAAGCGTTGCCAGAACCGGCGGAATGGCCCCGCCGAAATTGGCCCCGAGCACCAGCACCACCGCCAGCGCCGGGTCCAGATTGCCGGCATGGCTCAGCGACAGGACCAGCATCACCATGGCCAGCGATGACGAAAACAGCAGCGCCAGTCCCGCCGAGATCGCGAAGGCTATCGGCCAGGCATCGCTCAGCAGGCCGAGAAACGCCGTCAGCGCCGCCGAGTCGCGCAAGGGTTCGGTCGCTTCGGTCATCAGCGCCAGCGACAACAGCAGCAGGCCGATGCCGATCAGCGCCTGCCCGATGCCCGCCACCTCGGCCCGGGGTTGCCGATGCATGGCATACCCCACCAGCAGCAGGACCGGCGTCAGCGCCTCGATCCCGGCGGTGACGATCAGCGCGGTCAGCGCGGTGCCCAGATTGGCACCCAGCAACACCACCTGCGCCCGGTCCTGCGCGATCATGTCACGCTCGACGAAGCCCGATGTCATCAGCGCCGTGGCGGTCGAGGATTGCAGTCCGAGCGTCGCGATCAGCCCCGAGACAAAGGCGCGCGGCGAGGTGCGGGTGCCCTGACCGAGCGACAGTTTCAGCCGGACCCCGAACGCATCGGTCACACCGTCCCGAACCAGCCGGAGGGCGAACAGCAGCAGCGCCACCGCCCCGACGATCGAGATCAGAACCGCAAGCGACTGCACGCGGGATACCTCCTTTGCCGAACGGTCCGGGCCGTCGGAATTGTCATAATTCTGTTACAGTCAACCTGCGCCGCCGGCCAAGTCAAGCTGCGCCCCGGCGTCTCCGCCGCCTTCGGTCAGCGGATCACGATCTCGTCGCTGCGCATCAGGCCCAGAACCTCGCGCGCCTGCTGGTCCAGAAGATCGAGGTCGAGGAAATCATCCGACAGCCGCTTCGCCAGGTTTTCCATCCGCGCGACATCGGCCTC
>Ga0307945_1001043_pt1:0-7500 | contig 20987 bp, 14 predicted proteins | sample OrgLakmetagen228_FD_201818 | JGI IMG/M metagenome (GOLD analysis project Ga0307945, IMG submission 201818) | Saline water microbial communities from Organic Lake, Antarctica - #228 | ecosystem: Environmental > Aquatic > Non-marine Saline and Alkaline > Saline | place: Antarctica: Organic...
TGAGCTTATGGATTTATTTGTGGCTGGCCGAGACCAGTCAGCAGCCGATCAGCCAAACAACCTGGCTGAAGGTCACCCCCCATTGTAACCATTGTAACCATTGTAGCTGCCCAGAAAGCAAGCCTAGTGGCCCGTGGTCAGGCCAGACGCTTCGGGGTCGCGGGTTCAAATCCGACTGGTAGCGCAAGTACTTCGCTGTCCGACAGCTCCGTCTCCATTTCCTTATTCCACGCTTGTGGTGGTATCACCCCTTGCGTACAATTGTTTTTTACAGCTGTTCCTTTCGCATCATCAGATTCCTGTTCTTAGAACAAGAAGGCCTACATGTAGATAAATAGATAGATAGATAGGTGGACAGATAGATAGAAGCGCTCTGCTACCAGGTCGATACGTACCCCAATAACCAGCAATGCGTATGGAAAAGGACAGTGACCAAATGTTAAAAGAAATAGAAGGTTCACCAGACGCAAGGAGCACGACCGCTGGTAAAGAGACGTTGCCTAATACAAATTGGTCGGGCAAAAAGCTTTACTAGGATACTGAAACAAAAGAAAGTAAAAGAAGCAGACAGTGAAAACACTACCGGCATGGATAGGATACGATTTACCAGGAATTTAAAGGAATCAAACAGCATCACTCAGTTATTTGGTAATGGATCACATTCACTGAACGTAGGAAATGGGCGAAAAACATAACACTGGGTATATTATACTGAGTCATTGGCACGCTGGTGTGCTACATCTAAATGGTGTCGTGCCTTTTTCTCGCGGCCTACAGGCTGAAACGTAAGACTAATGTGTGCCTTAAAAGGAGCCCAAGTTTGTAGGTTAGGCTCACGGTGCATCATATCCCTATGCCAACTTGCAGCGTGTCCTTTTAGCAGTAATCCAGCAGCGCGTATTAGGATGGGTATGGCGGAAACATACGCGCCTGTTGATCGACCATAGTAACGGTCCAGCGCCATTATGATAAAACGTAGTCTGTGAGATGCCCTTGATTAGCACCGACGTTGGATGCAAATCTCACACCTACCAGTATTCTCGCAATGTATTGTGCACATGCGCTCACATGCAGACACACAGACAACGTGCACATGCACCACAGCACACACTTGCGCTCACACACACACATACACACACACAGACAACATAACACATGCACCACAGCAAACACACGCGCTCACACGTAGACACACAGACAACACAACACATGCACCACAGCAAACACACGCGCTCACACGCAGACACACAGACAGCATAACACATGCGCCACAGCAAACACACGTGCTTACATGCAGATACACAGATAATGCAACACATACATGCACCACAGCACAAAGGCAAACAGGAACATGCATCATTGTCAAGACGCGGCGCGCTAAAGAAAGGAGCTCAGGCCGTGCTGCCAGGTTTAAGAAGCGTTTTGTTGGAGAAACAACAATGCAAACCCGACCCGCAGCACCATGAACCATACACAATGCAAACACCTCCTGCACATTAGTCTAGCGCCAAAACGCATTCTCGGCAAGAAAAATAAATGGAAGCCTGAACAGGTGCAATGTTCGCCCCCAAGATCAATAACACCCACAAGACAGCCCCAAACCCTCAACGTGCTAAGTCTTGGACACGCTGGAGAGTTGGGGGACCAAGTTCGTTAAGACTGTGGTAAAAGGAGATCAAACAATCAATCAGCCAGCCGTTGCCTCCCAAGCGCGCCTCAATCCTTTTCACGCTCGGTGTGGGGAACCAAATTATCAAGGCTTGAACAAAAAGCAGTGCTCAGCTGTCAATCGGTGCTGGCGCTGTGCCATGGCGGAGACCAAAAGGTAGCGCTCAGCTGTCAATCGGTGCTGGCGCCAAGCCGTGGAGGAAGCTCAGTGCATACAAAGGCCTACATATGATTGCAATTACGCTCACCAATTTGCTGGGATGCATACAAGGAGCGTTGCCTGGTTGCCTCTCGGTTCGCCCCCTCCACTTTTTCTCCCTCCTTTAGAAATTGCCAGGAATTGGCATAATTAAAGAGGTCGGCGTTCCTGAATCTGACATCATTACAAGCGCAGCTGTTGCTGTTGCTCAAGCTTATGTTGCCGGCCCTGTTCCTACACTTCTGAGTGCCTTCTCCTCACCACGTCTGCTGCTGCTGCTGCTGCTGCTGCCCAAGCTGCTGTTGCAGGCCCTGTTCCTTCACTTCTGGAACTCCTTCTCATGCACTCTATCTGCTGCTGCTGCTGCTGCTGCTGCTACCCAAGCTGCTGTTTCAGGCCCTGTTCCTTCACTTCCGGAGCTCCTTCTCATGCACTCTATCTGCTGCTGCTGCTGCTGCTCCTGAACTTCTGGAGTTCATCCTGTTCATCACTCTGTCTGTAGCTGCTGCTGCTCAAGTTGAAATCGCAGCCGCTGCTCCTGAATTTGGAGCTTCTTTTCCTCAATCGCCCACAGCTGCTGCTGAATATCGGCCTGCTGCTGCTTTTGCTGCTTCTTGAAGTCACTGTTTGACCTTGAGCTGCTGCTGTTGCTGACCTCCACCTGCGTTTCCAAAACAATCCACAGGTGAAATTAAGTAATGCCATATGCTCGAAGCTGCCAATGCTGTTGAGCGCCACCTGCGTTTCCAAAAGAGCCACAAGTGAAATTAAGTAACTTCTATCTGCCTTGAAACTGCCGGTGATGTTGAGCGCCACCTGCATTTCAAAAAAATCAAAAAATGTTGGAAGTGTGCTCCAAGCTGCTGATGTTGTCGAGCGCCACTAGCGTTACAGAATCATCTGGTTTGGATAGGGTTGGCCAGAACTGTATATATATACACACCGTATATGACTGTATGTGTGGCGATTTCCCTGCCGTGAGTACCGTATATACACTGTTTTTATGTGGTTCTGGCCAACCCTAGATATGGAGCTGCTCCTGTTGTTGCGTTCCACCTGCACGAATAAAAAATTAAAATAAAGACGGGTAGTAATCATCTGACTGAGCTGCTACTGGGGCATAGCTGCACCTGCGATATTTAAGGAATGGCCTTTCTGGATGAGATTCACCTGCACTTGTACAGGCATAGTAAAATGAAAAGACAAAAGTAAGCAGCAATCACTACGCTGCTGCTGCTGCCAAGTGCCATGGCAGCACACAAACACACATGCACATGCACATGCACATGCACATACACATGCACATACACATACACACACATACACACACAGACGCGAGTAAAGAGCTGCTGCACGTTACACCACGAGCTCCTTGCACCTCATCATTCTGTGCCATGCTGCCGCTACGTTGACTTCTCACGTGCAGAGGAGGAGGAGAAAAACTACACAAACAATGAAGGCCACTCCCCACAAAAATCAAGGAAAAGGTTCTACTTTGATACTGAGCACCATACAACTCCTCCACCACAGGAAAAGGAGGGTAAATAAACGGGCTGAAATTTTTTAACTTTGCAACCTCTCGTTGCTGGTGTGTCTCCTGAGTTGCAGTTTGCAATAGGCCCCTGGGAAGAAGCTGTGGATGGACACGAATAGATGTCCACACGTCTGCAAATCAGCTGTGCGTACGTTGCTGGCTTGTCACTCTTGACCTTATAATTAAGTTAGCTTCCAGGAATTATACACAGCCACGACCCCACGCCCATGTTCAGCCTACAACCTGTCGTACCTGCCCACAGCCTCCCCATATTCATCCTCAAACATTCAATCCATCCAGACCTACACACACACACACACAAGTACCTTAGCAGCAGCTGCAGGGGCCGTGTGCACTTCCTCTGATGACACAGCTGCAGTGGCATGTGTGGCAGTCCCTGGCGCCGGCTCAGCGTCTGCAATGGCAGGGTCAGCACCCGCAACCACGGGCGCGGTGACGACGACAGCTGGATCAGTGCCAGAGACAGCTGGATTGGAGCCAGCGGTCACAGGCCCAGCATCGACAACGGCAGTATCAGCACCCGCAGCCACAGGCTCAGTGGCGACGACAGCTGGCTCAGTGTCAGCAATCACAGGCTCAGTGACGACGACAGCTGGCTCAGTGACAGCAATCACATGCTCAGGGACGACGACAGCTGGCTCAGTGTCAGCAATCACAGGCTCAGTGACGGTGACAGCTGGCTCAGTGACAGCAGTCACGGGCTCAGGGACGACGAAAGCTGGCTCAGTGTCAGCAATCACAGGCTCAGCCGGCTCAGTGCCATTGGCAGCCGGCAGTACTGCTGCTGCTGCTGCTGCTGCTGCTGCTGCTGGTGCTGGTAGTGGTGCTGCTGGTGCAGGAGGCACTTGAGGAGGGGGGGTTGAGGGGGGGTGCTCTGCAATGGGGCTCTGCGGCAGGTCTGCACAGGGGTTCTGCAGCGCGCTATGATCTGGCTGGGCTGATTGCTGAGGAGTCAACGCAGCAGCTGCCGAATCGAAGGGAGAGACTTGAGAGTGGCTTACAGGGGTAGGAGCAGGAGTGGTTGGAGCTGAGTGCTGGCGTGGAGGAGAGTGTGGGCCTTGGCAGGAGGCAGCGAGACGTGCAGCAAACTCAGCATCTGTTTCACCTGCTTTGTAGCGTGCGTGCGTGCAGGCATGTGTGTGTGTGTATGTGTGTGTGCGTGTGTGTGTGCCTGCAGCATGTGTGTGTGCGTGTGCACGTAGCTTGTACACGGGGATTGCTGCAGGGACATGTGGGTGGGTGCATTGATGAAGAGCATGGTATATCGTTCTAGCCTGTTTGGGTTGGGTTAAAGAGCAAACAGGCCGTCCGTGTAAGTTAGGTTCCCATCAGTAGGTCAAGGTACTAATAATTTTTAATCTTGATTAGGCAAGATTGTGGAGAGGTAGCAGGCCAAGATGCATGTGATTTGTGGTTTTGATAAAGCGAGACTGTGGAGAGGTAGCAGGCAAAGGTGCAAGTGAATCGTGGTCTTGATAAAGCGAGACTGTGGAGAGGTAGCAGGCAAAGGTGCAAGTGAATCGTGGTCGTGGTAGGTCGGAATTGTGGAGAGGTAGCAGGCCAAGATGCAGTCCTTGGTCTTAGTAGGTCAGGATTGTGGAGAGTAGTAGGCCAAGAGACAAATCAATCGTGGTCCTGGTAGGTCGGGACTGTGGAGCGTAGCAGGCTAAGGTGCAAATCAATTGTGATCTCAGTAGGGTGGAACTGTAGAGAGTATCAGGCCAAGGTGTGAGAAAAATAGTGATCTCAATGGGGTGGAACTGAGGGCCTGGTAGATGAAAAGCAGCCCTATATTTAGATCCCAGGTGTGCAGAGCTGTAGGTCTGCGTTTTGTGTGCTTGTAGATCAAGAAATGCTGTCAGATGCTCTCACTGAGGCGTACCAATGAACTCCAACTGGCAAAGTAGCATACTGTCTTGAATCGCATGTACCTAGGGTTGGCGCTGTCACATCAAATCACGGCGTACCAAAGGATTTCAACCGGCAAAGTAGCATACTGTCTTGCATTGCACGCACCTAGGGTTGGCGCTGTCAGATCAAATCACGGCGTACCAAAAGATTCCAACTGGCAAAGTAGCATACTGTCTTGCATTGCACGCACCTAGGGTTGGCGCTGTCAGATCAAATCACGGCGTACCCAAGGATTCCAACTGGCAAAGTAGCATACTGTCTTGCATTGCACGCACCTAGGGTTGGCGCTGTCAGATCAAATCACGGCGTACCAAAGGATCCCAACTGGCAAAGTAGCATACTGTCTTGCATCGCACGTACCTAGGGTTGGCGCTGTCAGATCAAATCACGGCCACAGCAAAGTACAAGATTCAGCACAACTGCTAACTGGCCAGAACCATACACACATTCGTACGCACGGTGTATGTACGGTAGTTTAGCAGGGATCTAACCACACATACGGTCATACACAGTCTGTGTATACGGTTCTGGCCAAAACCCTGCTCATCAACATGCAATCCTGAGTGAAAATTTGGTGAACGGTGCTTTGGGCTGCATTCGGTGACACATTGGGCTTTTGTTCCGCTCTGACTCATGCAAGCACAGTAGCAACGTGCGATGGGTGCTTCTCAGCAGGTCAGAACAGCAAAAAGCACATGTGCATGCAGATATTCATACAGGCGCGTACAAATGCACTGGTCAAATGGCGGCATGTTCAAGGGAAGAGTGGCCATTGTCTCAGCAAAGACAGGCGGCACAAACAATCACACACACAGACACAGACACACACACAGACACAATCACACACACAGACACAAACACACAAACAAACACCGGCACCTAGACACCAGCACCCAAAAGGCTACCGGAACATGGGGTCTGGCAAAAACGTTCAGGACAGAAGGCACAAAGGCACAACAGGCACAAGGCACAAAGGCACAACAGACACAAGGCACAGCAGGCACAGCAGGCACATGTCACAAAGTCACAAAGTCACAAAGTCACAAAGTCACAAAGTCACAAAGTCACAAAGTCACAAGTCACAAGTCACAAGTCACAAGTCACAAGTCACAAGGCACAAGGCACAAGGCACAAAGGCACAAGGCACAAGGCACAAGGCAAAAGGCACAATAGGCACAAGGTACAAAGGCACAAGGCACAACAAGGCACAAGGCACAAAGGCACAATGCACAAAGGCACAAGGCACAGCAGACACATCAGGCACAGCAGGCACAAGGCACAGCAGGCACACGGCACAAAGGCACAAGGCACAAAGGCACAAAGGCACAAGGCACAAAGGCACAAAGGCACACAGGCACAACAAGGTACAAGGCACAACAGGCACAAGGCACAAAGGCACAAAGGGCAGGAGTGGAGCAGGGTTGGGGCTTTTGACGACCATAGAAGTTCTGATTTAAGTGTACGCTGAAAATTTGGCATAAGAGCTGACCAGAACCGCAAATTTACACCAAACATGACCGTAAATTCAGTGATCTCCCTGCCAACAATACCGTATATACACCGTATATATGTGGTTTTGGCCAGCCCTAGTTGGCAAACATTGGAGGGGAATGGCGCTTCTTAGTGGAACGAGATACCCAGCCAAGCCTCTCCCCTCCTTCTCGCATGCAACGCCCTTCTTTCGTGCATTGCGCAGTCCAATTTAAGCCCTTCTTTCCGCATGCAACGCCCTTCTTTCATGCAACGCGCAGTCTGACATGGTAGATCTTCTCACCTGCCCTTGCCTCCTCTGCAAGCTCCTCAAGCTCCTCAGACTTGTTCCAGATGCTGTTAGCTCTCTTGTGCAAGGTCCTGCCTTCTGAGTTCTCCCTGTGTGCGTATATATGTATAAGTATGTGTGTTTAGGTGTGTGTGTATGTGTGTGAGTGATTGTGTGTGTGTGAGTGATTGTGTGTGTGTGAGTGATTGTGTGTGTGTGTTTGTGTGTGCGTGCGGGTGTGTGTATAGATGTTGCCTACCTCTTGATCTCTTTGACGAGTGCATCATGTGAAAGGGGCAGGAGTTAGAAGTTGGCCTCACGTGTGTAAACTACTGCCTTGCGTGCATAGCCACGGTTGGCCAAAACCATACATGTATATACGGTATATACACATAAAAATACGGTGTA
>Ga0307945_1001043_pt1:15000-20987 | contig 20987 bp, 14 predicted proteins | sample OrgLakmetagen228_FD_201818 | JGI IMG/M metagenome (GOLD analysis project Ga0307945, IMG submission 201818) | Saline water microbial communities from Organic Lake, Antarctica - #228 | ecosystem: Environmental > Aquatic > Non-marine Saline and Alkaline > Saline | place: Antarctica...
GGGCTGGATTCCCCCAAAACAAAACTTGTCTCTAACACTTTATACACCGCACCCCATGGTCACAGAATTCATATGGTGCGGTAGAAAGTTTGGTTAGGAGCCCATGTCAAGTGTGGGCCTGTCGGGTGGCCTGGGTGAGCCTGGGGAGGCCGGTGTGGAGTGGGGTGGGAAGGAGACAACGCTAGGGGGTCACGCCCCCACGAGGGGGGCTTCGCCAGAAATTCGAACACGGATTGAGATTCTGTCTGCAAGCAAATGTGGACCTTATTCAAAAGCAGCACTCGTACAGGACTTTCACACAGAATCGCTGTGACAAACATTTGGGTCTGGAGCCCCCGCAACTAATTTAACTCGCCTTGCATGGCACCCCAATGATTGAAATGCCCCTGAACTTCACTGATCTGGACGTCGTGTACGGTACAAGAAGGTAACCTGGGCACACATGCTCATATCTCACATCAACCGTGCAGCTGTCCAAAATGTACGCAGACACACAATGATCCTCACCATTCCATTAAAGACAGGGGGGCACTTAAATGCCAAAGTGCCACATCCTCTACGTACGTCGCTGGTGAGTGATGTGAGTTTGCTCATCCTAGAAAATTGTAAGTTGCAACTGACAAAAAAAAACACCGCTGCTTAGAAACACACAGCATGTACCTCCCAGGAGTGTAATTCAAGGATTTGCTGCCTAACCGCGGCCTTGACACGAGTTGTTACATCCTGTTAACATCCACAAGCATGCGTCATTGCCCCCCCAAAAACCACGTGACCTTCATTCGCAGCAAAAGTTACACTCACAGTCCATACACCATAAACGCATAACAAAGCTACAAACACAGTATCCAATGACCTGCTGGCTCACCTGCTTCTTGGGCCCCTTGCCGCTGCTTTGCTTTTGGAAAGGGTAGTACAGTAATACCAGTAGGTATCGCGGCTTGAACTTCATGCTTATGCCCCCAAAGCCAGGCACCTGCACAGAGTGCGCATTCGGCAGCCATGTCGAAACAGACAGCAGGGAGCGCGTTTGGCAGCCGTGTTGACAAACAGACAGCTGAGTGCGCATTTGGCGGCCATATTCAGACACAGACAGCAGGGAGCGCGTTTGGCAGCCGTGTTGACAAACAGACAGCTGAGTGCGCATTTGGTGGCCATATTCAGACACAGACAGCTGGGAGCGCGTTTGGCAGCCGTGTTGACAAACAGATAGCTGAGTGCGCATTCGGCAGCCATATTGAGACAGACAGCAGGGAGCGCGTTTGGCAGCCATGTTGACAAACAGATAGCTGAGTGCGCATTCGGCAGCCATGTCGAGACAGACAGTAGGGAGCGCGTTTGGCAGCCGTGTTGACAAACAGATAGCTGAGTGCGCATTCGGCAGCCATGTCGAGACAGACAGTAGGGAGCGCGTTTGGCAGCCGTGTTGACAAACAGATAGCTGAGTGCGCATTCGGCAGCCATGTTGAGACAGACAGTAGGGAGCGCGTTTGGCAGCCGTGTTGACAAACAGATAGCTGAGTGCGCATTGGTAGCCACATTGACATACAGATAGCTGAGTGCCCGTTTGGCAGCCATGTCAAGACACAGGTAGCTGGGTGCGCATTTGGCAACGATGACGACAAACAGTTAGCTCAGTGCGGGTCCATAACCGGCCCTGACTAGCCCCTGCAAATAAAGGAGGTCTGCAAGCATCTCCTGGTCCTTTGGGAAAGCCTCTATCAGTCTAGGTTGGCACAGACTCCAAACCTCCGCAAAGGCTGAGGGTTGTGCCTACAGTCCTAGAGGTACCTAGAGGTACCTACAGGCTTTACCTTTCGAATCAAGGTGGAAACGGGGGGCCCAGCCCCAAAATGCCCATGCTGCTGGAGTGCACCTACCACCTTATGATAGTAATACAAACATCCTTGTTGTGCTCAGAGAGCTTTGCTGACATAGGGGACAAAAACCCAAACTCCGTGCAAATGTGGAGTGTGGCTGCAAGCTTCCTGACCTACCTTCTTTGGCTGTCACAATAAGACCTCTTTCCATGTCGTTTTCTGTGGTGAAGAAGCTTTACTCAAGTAACCTTCCTGACCAAACTTCTTGCCTCATCAATGTAGATCCTGGCTTATACGAACTACGTGAGTCTCCTTTTCTTATCTTTGCAATTTCATGCAGCAGATGCCCCTTAACAGCCTCGTTGTCTTTCCACGTTGTCTTTCCCCTTTCTTTCCTTTGCACCATCATGCTGCAGATGTCCCTCAACTACCAACGTGGCTTTTCCCCTTCTTTTCTCCGCACCTTCATGCAGCAGATGCCCTTGTGGATGGCCATGGCTTTGAATCGCTTGATCATGCTGGAATAGCCAACCTGCAGAGCCGTATCGAGGGCAGTAGCGCCCAAGCTGCAGAACAAAGGAGCGTCACTTATCGTGTGTTTGCGTGCGTGTGAGCGTGTATGTGCGTGTGGGTGTGTATATGTGTGTGAGCGTGTATACGCGTGTGTTTGCATGCGTGCGAGCGTGTGTATATGTGTGGGTAACGTGCGTGCAAGCGTGTGTGTGAGGGTGTATGACTGTGTGTGTGCCTGTTTGTGTGTGTGTGTGTGTGTGTGTGTGTGTGTGTGAGAGAGAGAAGGAGAGAGAGAGAGAGAGAGAGAGAGAGAGAGATGAAAAAGAGAGAGAGGGATATTGTTACATAGCAAGCATACATGGATGCATGGATTGAGGGAGGAGGCAACGAGCATGTACCTGTTGGCTAGAAAGGGATTTGCGCCCGCCTTCAGCAGCATTTCTACTACATGCTCCTCCTTTTCGTACACAGCCTCGTGCAGTGCGGTGCCCTTGGACTCCGGAGAGCGGTTCATGTAATTGACGTCCACCTTGGCCTGGATGAGCTGCAAGATATTTTGGCCAAAACTGTGTTTAAGCACTGTTTACAAAGTTCTGTTTCCAAAGTCATATTGCGGTGAGTGGGCATTCTGTAGTGCACGGTCTGCGTGTGTGTGTGTGTGTGTGTGTGTGTGTGTGATGGCCAGACTTGCATTTGCACACACATTGTGAGGTAGTAGGCTCCTATCGTCAACCGGATTACCAGCCGCTTTGCAGCATGCATCACTTTCTGTACATCTACAGCGCTGAAGGATTCATTCCTGGCTCGCAGAACCCAGTAAGCAGCCAAGCAGCTATACGCCTTATTTAAGGGTTTAACCCCAACTGTAGCCTTGGTCATGTTAAGTATGGAATCAGTCATACGTAACTAGTAGAGAAAAGGTCATATGGAATCAGGTGTCCACTCTCTGCCACCAGGAGCTGTTGCACTTTTCTAAAAAACACTGGCCTTAATTCTTTGTGCTTTTTGAGGCGGCACCTTGTTGTTCTTGCTCCCCTCACGCTAACGCATTTAGGGGCTGACGATTCCTGCAGCTCACGGTGGTCTTGGGGGGAAGAGCTACTTATACTGACACTTAAAATACGAGTAATTCCTTTCGTGCTGCCTTTGTAATCCAAACTGAGCTCAACACTAACAGTGTCGGCTTACATTTGCTTTAGATAATATGGTCGAACGCCATAGGGCTGTGGGTAATAGCTGTGTTGCCTCAATCATAAAACTTGCCAGCTTCTGCCAACGTTTGAATTATCATGCGACTTGTCTTTCTAGCAATCATTATTGAGGCGTTGCCCTGATCAACATTGACCGTACATGCGTATGCATGTGTATGACTATCAAGTGTGTACGTGTTTCTGTGTGCGATGTGTGTGTGTGTGTGTGTGTGTGTGTGTGTGTGTGTGTGTGTGTGTGAGTGTGTGTGTGTGTGTGTGTGCGTGCATGTGTGTGTGTGTGCGTGCGTGTATGTGTGTTGTGTGTTGGGACCATGTAATTATTGGGACCACGTAATTTTTGTGTGTGTGAGTGTGTGTGTGTGTGTGCTGTGTGCGTTTCTGTGTGTGTGTGTGTGTTTCCGTGTGTGCGTTTCTGTGTGTGCATTCCTGTGTGTGCGTGTGTGTGTATGTGTGTGTTTGTGTGTGACGCCATTTGTATCCTCACTCACCAGTAAAATACATCTTGAATTGCCCTTCTTGGCTGCTGTTATCCTGTGAGTGCAAACGACAGTAAGAAGAGAAAAACGATGATACAGTGGACTATACTAATACACACAGATCGAACGTAATTGTGTTGAGTGCGGAATGCACTAAGGTTGTGAACGGAAAAAAACAAAATGGTTGAGGAATATGGCCACCCTAGCCTAGCCTGCAAATCCTGACAAACTGAAATGGCAAACTGTAGGCATGACCACCTGACAAATGGAGCGACATATGGCTGCTATGCCGGACAAATCAGGGAGGTGTGTGAGAGAGTATCCTGACAAACCAGTTGCCGAACTGCATGAATGGAAGCAGCACAAAGAAAAGACACTCACAGGGGAGTTTTGCCATGCGCGTCCGTCCACTGCAGATGAGATGTGTCGTGGTTGGGGTAGTTCGGGAGGGACTCAATAAGTGCCTGCATCACAAGTTGTAAAAAAAATGTGTTGGGCGTGTTGATTACCTAATCAACAGATTACCAACGTGCAACAAGGGACAGGCGAACCGGCGAACAAGGGCTGAGCTACGAGCACGCTCAGGAAGTACCAGGTAGGGGTAACTTGCGCGTGCGAGTAAGTGAAAGGGAAGCCCAAGAGGTTCAATTACAACATGCATGTGTCACATGATGAACAGCTTAAGAGACAGGAAGAGGGGAAAGATCATTTGTAAGAACGCGCAATTGGTTTTTGGAAAACGGAAACTTCCTCCCCCCTCAAGGAAGCACACTCTCCCTCTCTTGCTTAAACTTTTACCTTCAAACCCTCTGCATTGGTCTCTTTCACCGCCAGGAATATCCTTTGCTCCTGTGTGCGTGCAGAAAGGCAAATTATTAGCCTTCTGCTCGTAACAACAGTCCCCTGGGTCACAGCAAGTAGCAACAGTCTCCTCAGTTCACTCTCTCACCACTGGCTTTGACGGGTCGTTCCCCTGTGATGCAAGTGCAAGGGAAGGAATGCTGGGTGGTGACTAAGAAGAAAGCGCGCAGGAGGGGAGAGATAGGAAAAGACAGCCATATGTGTGACACATGTGTCAACAACAAGCAAGAGCCATACCATTTGGTGGTAATGCAGGCCTGCTGTCGTTTGCCCGGTATTCGTGTACGCCGTGAGAAGTAGTAGTGGCGATAATTGAATAAATAAAATGTGTGTGCTACAAATATTGGTTGAGCTCGTAACCGCTCAGAGAGGACCGTGCTATATGTACACTTTACAATAGAATAGTAAATAAATATGCTGGCTCTAAAAAAAGGGGTGCTGCTTCCACGCACCGGGCGCGCCATTGCCCCAGCTTCCGCTGCTCCTCAATTGAGGACGCATGCAGCTCGGCAAATTCGCCCAACCAAGATGATCCGCAGCACGGGCTCGCGCCTCCACGCCCAGAGGAAGGAGGAACCTGCAGCAACAGCTGCTGCACAGCCCGTCAGGGACCTGGGCTCCTTCTCCCAGCAGCTGCTGCCCCCCGTGTTGCGTAAAGGAGACCTGTGGGCATCATTGGTTGGATCTGCCTTGTCTCTGGTTGTGGTCTTCCCCTCTTGGGCTGGGCAGGTGAGCTGAAATACTGGAGCAGCTGTCACAGAAGTGGAAGCCTTTGTAGAGCCGAGCCACAGAGATGCACACATGGGCAAGCCCTATTTCATTGCCTTGCTGTTGTATCTGCGCATGCATCCACATGATTGTCCGCAAGCTCTGCTTAGTCACCCTGCGCTACCTTGTGCGGCTGCTATTAACGCCGCAATAGATATTTGTCACACTAACAAGCGTACACACACACGCACACATACACGCACACATACACACACACACCCACATACACACACACATACACACACGCACACACACACCCACATACACACACACATACACGCATAAACATGCGCACACTCACACGCAGCCCCTGCACACCCTGTCAGAGGCTGGGGGCAGCT
>Ga0307945_1001050_pt1 | contig 20915 bp, 18 predicted proteins | sample OrgLakmetagen228_FD_201818 | JGI IMG/M metagenome (GOLD analysis project Ga0307945, IMG submission 201818) | Saline water microbial communities from Organic Lake, Antarctica - #228 | ecosystem: Environmental > Aquatic > Non-marine Saline and Alkaline > Saline | place: Antarctica: Organic Lake...
TGAAGAGAATGCACATAAACCGACACCACCACGCTGTAAGCCTTTGTGGTGAAGAGATCAGCAAAGGCAAGCTGGGCTCAGCAATTGTTACAATGGATGCTTGTAACAGTGAAAAGTTATCTGACCTATACATTGAACCCCCTGATGACATTGAAAGAAGCATTCCTGACTGGGTTTTCCCAACACAACAAAACCTTCCAACTAGACATCAAAGCCGTCCAGATGGCGTGTTAGTTATGCCCATTGAGGGATGAGGCAGGCATTTGGATCCCAAACAGATCCCCCCGCCCAAAGGAGAGAGACATACATCTTGTAGAATTCAAATTCTGCTCAGACATAAACCCGCAACAGACATTTGAAAAAGCGCACAACCAGCATCAACCCCTTATTCGGCGTCATACGATCCAAACACACCTGAGGCAGACTACCCACACTCCCCTGACTGAACCCTAGAATCGAGGGTCTGCTGTGCGATGATAGTTCGTTGTGATAGTGCAGCAGAACAAAAGATTTGAGCACATCGTCGGAAATTCCTGGCACTTTAGATTTTTTGTTCCGCTGCGCCATCACAACGAATTTTGCAATGGCGTTTGGCGTTTGGGGTGTCAAAGTGGCCCGTTCTGGCCCGTCCCTGCACCATCCGCCGAGATTTTTGGAGCAATACACAGCTGAGAACGATTTATGACATCCTGCGTCAAGCGTGGGGCAATCCGTGGACTAGGCGGGGAGATACTGGCCGGGAAAGATGGCATCAATTTCTGGCTTCTCTAAAATGAGGTTTATAGAGGTTTTACAGGCCCAGATGAAGCGCCCCCGGCCAGAAAACACATCAGCTTTACTTATAATAGTTCCTTATGCTAGGCCAGTGTCAGAAATCCCCATTTCTGCTCCTCGGTTTTGGCCAGGGGTTCAACAGCAGACGAGACGCCGAACGCATTTTTTGGCCTCAATAGACCACCCCTTTAAACAAAAATTGGCACATATTTGATAAACAAGGTAAAATGAGAACATGATAATAAAACGCCATAATATGGCAAGTGTGCTGATTGTCCAAGCCCTACAAAAGGGACCATGTGGTGCCAACCAAATTGCCTACACTGATGTAGGCAGCGCAGATAACTATCAGAGCAAGGCCTAGATCTGAGAAACCCTGCCAACAAAACCCTGCCCTCTTGGTTGCTACCAAATCTAACAGCACATGCTTTAAAAGCCTCTTCTCGTCCTGACGCCATCCAATTTTCACCTAGCACTGTGTGCTCCTCTCGCGTAACCACCCGCAACCCAAACTTTCAACAGCTTGCTAAAGACAAGTAATTAAAATTTAAACCAGTGGGAGGTTCGCCTGATTGAGTTTAAATTCTGTAAAGACACTAGGCCTGATCCCCAACTCCAAAAAGCAAAAGCACAGCACAGCATGCTTATTGCCAACCTAAACAGACAAGGATATAGGGAAGTCAAGCTTCACGTGATCCTTGCTGGAGCTATGGAAACTATCTACAAAGGCTATACAGACAAACCTCTGACAGACCTTAGTCTGGATTACCACAAGCTTAAAAAATTGACACACAAACTGAATGAACACTCCATCAGACATGCATCTGCACTCATAAAAACAAGGTATGCACAGCAATGTAACACAAGCAACAACAGTCAAGGAATGGGTCCGTGTGCTGCGGCACACAACCCCCCTGACCCACATTAATTTCTTTTAAATTGTTTGCGCGGTGGGGGTTGCCTGGTGCGGGCACCTAAGTAACCATCTCCCTTAAATCATGATGGCTGTGTCATCACTACCAGCGGAGTCTTTTCTTTTCTTTTCGTTAAGAAGGTGCCCTTTGAAATGTGAAGTATGAATTGGGTAGCCTAGTGGCCCGTGGTCAAGCCAGACTCTTCGGGTCGCGGGTTTGAATCCGCCTGGTAGCGTGAGCACTTCGCTGTCCGACAGCTCCGTCTCCGTTTCATTAATCCAAGCTTGTGGTGGTATCACCCCTTGCGTATAATTCTTTGAATTGGGCAGCACCTCACATCCCCCCCCCGCTCGAGAGCCCTTCGTTTCTTCGTAGGGCGCCGACAACCAGCAGCAGCACCAGCGCGGGGAGCCGGGCGCCGTGTATCTCCACAGGGGCTCCTACGCGGGTAGGCTGGTGGGTCGCGAGTTTGCCAAGCCTCGTCTTCAGCGCGTGCCTGTCCCCCTAGTCAGTGTGTGAGTTGTGCTGCCTGGTGTTGTTGCAGCCGTACGCTGCCTCTCTGTGTGCAGCCTCCCCTAGGTATGGTGTTTTTGCTTGGAGTTGTAGCAGCCTTTTTAGCATTGCCTCCCTGTGCGGAGCCTCTTCCTTGCTTGCTGGTCAGCCACGCTCTTTGTTGTACATTGGTTTGGTACTGCCTCCCCCCTCTTCCCTTTGCCTGTTTTCCCTGCCGTCTGTTTTGTGTAGAGGTCTCTTTTTTACTTTGGAGAGAGTAGGTCGTAGACCGCTACTCTGTGCCCTGGATCCTCAGGTTTCTTGTGCTGTCCTTCTCTTGACTCTCTCACCTAAGGGTTTACTGTAAGGCTATTCTGTTTAGCTAGGCCTAAATTTTGCGCTCTTTAAAGGGGTGTCTAGAAGGGTGCCTTTTTCGTCAGGGGGGGTTGTGTTGGAGCCTGTTTTGGCGCACCAGTCATTGCTATGGCTTAGTTTGCTCTTATCCTGGCTGGCTCCTAGCTTCTCTTGCCTTCGTGTCTGGTTCCTCTTTTGTTAGTGTAAGTATCTAGGCCTCAGTTTTTTCAGTTCGCCCTCTGTTTTGCTCTGCCACTCTAGTCTTCCTCGCGCAACTTCCTCTGGTTTCTTCCGCCTGGACCTTTTCCCCTTAAAAGCCTCCCCCCTCGCCTCCTTTTTTTCCTTTCCAACCAGCTTTTCTTGCTGCCTTTCTTCTTCTTATTTTTCTTTATTTTCTCACGTAGTAGGGAGTTTGCTATCTCCCCTTAATCCATGTAATACCCTTAAAGTCAAAATCAAAGGAAAAGCAGGCAGTGAAAGCCACTCCCCACATTATATAAGAAGAGAAGCCACTTTTGTATCGAGTACCGTAAAGCCCCTCCACCGCAAATAGGAAAGGAAAAATTAATGGGGATCAGGAGGGTTGCAGGCTTGGCCTGAAACCGGCTCCTGATGAGAGTTGATAACAGTACTGGAAAGGGCACGGCTGGTATGGACAAGTTTAGCAGTAAAGTTCACAGAGTGCACATGGAGCTTAATGGCAAGCTTCTTAACTCTTTGAGAATCAAGACCCAGTTCCTTGAAAGGCTCCAGAGTGTGAGTGTTGTAGATGGTGCCACCCACACCCAAAAGGATGATGTGGAGAGTAACGGAGGCTCTTTGGAGAATGTTGCAGATATCTTTGTGCTGTTCCTTTGCGGCGTTCAGCTGGTTCTGAGGTATGGTGTCCTCACAGTACTTGATCTCGACAAGGTGGATGTCACGCCGAGTATTGCTGAGGTCTTTAGGTCAGTGCTATCTGGGGTTGGTGGCTCTACTGGTGGCTGGCGGTGCTGCTGGGGTGCTCCCAGTCTCCCTCTCTCCCCCTGCCACTTCATAGAACCCACCTCCCTACATTAGTTTGCTGTTTTTGTGTTTTTGCAGCGATGGGAGTGACCAGCACAGAATCTGGGCGGCTGGATTTAAATCTGTCTTTATCTGGGAAGCGGGGTAGGAAGAGCCATTTGTGAATGATTCTACTTTCAGCTGTTTCAGGAATCTGGAGATTTTGCATGGTCATCTGTTCGTTGCTGCCTATATCCATGGAGACAATGCATGACCCTAAGGATCCTGTTTTGGTGATAGCCTTGAATATCATGCGGCATGCTAAGTTGTGTCTTTCGGTGATCATGCTCCTTAATAGCGTGTTTTGGCACCCAGAAAGGACGTGCAGGGCACTGTCTACTTATGGGCAGAGGGGGCAAGTTTGACTTGTTGAGAGTTTGAACAATACCGCATGTTTTTGATTATAAAGGGTACCTGTTCTGTAATTCAAAATAATACATTTGATCTCAAAGGGGACATCGGATGATGTTAGGTAAGCATTGCTAGTGGCTCCAGCCATTGGCAGTGCCGTACTTTATGAGGGTCTGTTAGTACAACTAAGCGGTTGGTTTCAGTTGCATTTCAACCGCTCCAAATCCATAATTCATCTGTGGCCTTTTGTGGCATTTTGTGGCTGACGTTGTTGTTATGTAAAGCATCCTTGGACTAGTGAAAAAGATACACTTGATAATATGTTCGCTAAGCTTGGCTTACATGTCTTTGTAGGAATAATGTATGGTATGCTTAAGCTGGTACCATGATTCGTCGTGACATCTGAGAGAGGATTTGTATTATCTTTTTATCTGGCATCTTGGTATAGACCAGGTTGTTCCTTGACTAATAATTATTGCTTCTCTCTACTGCAAGCCTGATTGAGATCAATCAATTATAGGCTCTCATCAGGAGCCAAATCTTGGCCAAAACTCTGCAACCCTCGTGCTCCCCATTACTGTTTCCTTTCCTAATATGAAGTTAATTACCACGCTCCAAACCAAGTAATCTCCAGTTAATGAATGTCGGGGGTTGGTTTTCTGCTGCCTGCATTAACTGCAATCAACATCCTGTTCACAGAAGGTAAACTACAATAATGCAGCAATTGCAGGACATACCACCACGTACTCTTGTAGCTTCTGTGCAGCTTACGCAAGCAATAATTCCCCGCCTCACTAACATAGGGCTGGGCATATGAGTAAGGTTAGAGCAAGTTTGGGTGTACCACAAGAGATATTTCACCCTGCGTGCATAACAGACAGCATAACACTAAGTTTGCTGTAGGTAATATGTCTGTATTGCTGTGGATGTGTTAGCCTACCGTGACATCTGCAACATTATATTTGCTAGAACTGCTGCATCATTGGAGCTGCAATGTTGTATTTTTACTGCTTGCTCCTCAAGGTGCCTGCCGAAATCGGAGTACAACATAAACGAGTACGCAACAACTCTGCAGCAACTCTTGTTTAGGTCATTCTCTAGAAAGGCTGTCTGTTTCTGATATGCGTACATGAAATTCCTCTAGGCGCCAAACAGCTTAATGCGCACAGTAATGTGCTTCCTGCAAAGCAAGAAGGGGCTTCATATAATTAGTAAGCGCAATGCCGATAGAACAATTGCGGCATGAAGTAGCATAAAGCAAATGGTAGCACGAAGCATAAAAATGCTTGAACTGCCCAGGGACTACTGTACACCTTCATCGGAAATCATAAGCACTTGTAGGAGACAAATCAGACGATTCCTTTCTCAACTCTCTAACCTGCAGAAGGGGCAGTCTGCCTTGATCTTGGCAGAGCAGCTGGAGCAGACCTGGGGCAAGGAGTAGTGATGAATCAATTTTTGGCGTGATAGACTCCAGATCTGGCGTGCTCGATTCTACATCTGGAAAAGAGAACTATGACGTACGTGCGGAGCACACAAAAGCAAGAGGAGGCTAAGAGTAAGCCAGGATAAAAGCACCTAAGCCATTGCGATTACTGGTGCACCAAAACCACCTGAAACTCAAATCAAGCCTACAAGCAAAAGTTCCTGTAAGTTTAAGCTATGAAAGATCAGCAAGTCCCTCTCAAAATCCAAGTCCATAGTGGGAAGGACAAAAAGGGGACGCGCAGTGAGCTAAAGTTGGCCTAGGCAATAATAGGCTAGGTTACACAATTTGCTTAAATTGAAGATGCTAGAATCAGGACTTTTTAACAAATAAGTAATGTTGCCAATGAATTTCCCTTTGCTTGCATCGCACCTGGTGGCCACACTGGAACGCCATGCTCTTTGAAGCGTCCTGAAAACAAATAGCTGGTTCAGTAAGAGTGTGTTGAAAGCAACACATTTCACGGCCAACCTAGATCTACGCGCTAAGTCAATGCAGCAATTGCATAGCAGTACGAGTAGCAAACACATCACACAGACCTGGCAAACACCGCATTGAAGCTGCTGCTTGATCTCATCATCTTTTTCTTTCAAGCGCGATTTGCAGGCGTCAAATACTCTGGAAGAGGAGGACAAGGTGGAGCATTCAAATAACAAATAACCAAATAAATCAAAACAAGTTTGATAGCCTTCCACCACAAACTCCTACATCTTACATGAGTGTCTTACACAAGTGTGTGCAATTGAACCTAATTGATGATTTTGATTGTGGTGATAAACTTCTGGAGCAAAGACCAACTTTTTGTCCTCCTTGTTTATTTAAGCTACAGTCATCTTTCCTGTAGGCTGAGGTGAAATCATTTGAACAACTTCAATTAGAGGGAAGATCAGCTAATTGTCCTACCGGACTTTGGCTTTCTCCAGGTCCTCCACAATATCATTTAGGGCTGTAGAGGTAAGCTTGCTGATCGCCTCCGGCCGCCCTTCCAGCTTTGCCAGCTTTTCTTCAGCTGCCTCACGTGCCTTGGTGGCCTGGGACTCCCTCAACTTAAGGCCTTTCTTTTCTTGCTTGTTATTTCGCACCTCCCGCTCCAGCTGCTGAGACGCTAGATTCCTTTTACGTACGTAATCCTGTAAGAACAGGAACGTGATAATTTCAGGTTTAAAACTTGCGAGCATTCGAATTATTTGCAAGACATCGTTTCTTCACACCTTCACTTGGCTCATCAGCACTGCGCCATCTTCCTCAGCAACTTTCTGTGATAATAAGGTTAGCACAACATGTGTATGGTTTCATGGCACATTGCCCTACAACATGCTGTGAACAGGGCATCACCATGGGACGTAGCAGCACATGCTGGTAATCCTTTAGGTTGGCATCTTCCAGAGATTTGAGCAGTCTGTTCTCCAGATCGTCGCTAAAAACCTTCTCATTATAGTAATCAACCAGCTCAAAATCTTGCCATTCAATCCAAAACTCTGCAAGTGCACGCGCTTTTAATTCAGAAACCTTGCTCTGTGGAAGGAAGGCAAAGGCAAGATGTTAACTGGTTCCGCGCATGTTGTGTCACCTGTGCCCCCCTCTCCTGCAGGCTTACCTTGCTGTCAATCCACACCTTACGCAATTGCTCTAGTTTACCAGGTTGCTGTAAAACTACGTATAGTAAAAATATCATTTCACAGATCCGGTGTGAATTGTCGTATAAATAATATATAACTTTGGACACTACCAATATTAATCCACAGTGCGAGCATTCCGGTACTCCCATCTATTCATATGGCATGCAATCTATACTTTTCGGTTGGAATATTCAAAAATTACCAGTTATAACATATTACGCCTCATACAGCCAAAGTCAGCACCTCCCGTCTTTCGCAATGGACCAAGTAAAAAATAAGAAATATCCAGGGGGGTAGAGGGGCGGGAAGAGCCTTGTTTCATGAGTGCTGTAAGGTGCAAAGGTTCAAATTCGCCTGAATTGGTTGGCCAGGTGCCGAATGAAAAAAAAGAATCCTGATTTGCATCCGTTTGAAGGATTTTAAAGGTAGAAATTTCCACCCACGCTGGTTTGCCGGTTGTTCTCTATTGTTGTGTTATATCTGTTCATAACTTATTTTAATTTAGCTAACACTATTTCACTAAGCTAAGTCAGTCAACACAATAATGCTGGATTTCTGCACCGCCCTCTTCCCCTCCTCCCTCTCTCACCTGGAAGAGAGAACATATGAAAGCATAGAAGAGCGTAGGCGGAAGGTAAGGGTTGCCAAAATGCATGAGTCGTGGCAGGTCAAAGATTGCACATTGTGGCCAAACCTAAATTTTCCATCTGCGACTGAAACCATCACAGGCCGCTTCAGCAGTGAGGCAGCTAAAGTCTCGGGCCCTATCCATGCAAACTTCGGTCAGCGCAGCAGAAGCTGCCGTGAGGTGAAGGAGGAGAGGTGATGTGTAAGTTAATGCGTTTGACTTGCTATTCTCAAACGGGTGCCTTACCCTCGCTCAATGCAGCTCACAAAAAGCAATAGTTACCAGCCTGAAAGAGCTTTATGCAGCGCATGCATACTTGGCAGTGTCGCTGGAAAAAAAGGCGATTCCAAATGCTGAGACTTGTGTGCAAGGAGCAAAGGTAGGTGTTTTCACATCAGTGTATTTTGGGGTGTGAAATCACAATCTGCACTGTATAAGAACGGATGGTCTGCATTTAGGGAGCTCGCTCTGTATGGTACCTGAAATAATCATTTGCCGGACTTTCTTGCGACTTTTCTACTTTGCAGCTGCTGTCACATGCTTACCCTGACACGTCTTTCCTGCAAAGGGAAGCATCCCTTCTGGTCCATGGAATGCACAAGTAAGTAATGTAGTGTGCAGGTTTCATTCAGTATTTTTTGGCAGCGATTCCCATCGGCAGTATGCAGGTTTCATTCAGCATTTTTTTGGCAGCGATTCCCATCGGCAGTATGCAGGTTTCATTCAGTATTTTTTGGCAGCGATTCCCATCGGCAGTATTGCAACTCAGCCCCATGCCCTCTCACTGCCGACGGAATTGAGTCCGGGAACGCATGTAAATATTGTGATTGTATCCTTACACAGTCCCTGCTGAAATAGATAATACCTGACAAATTGTGTGAAGCAGAAATACCTCACAATCCCCCTTAGGGTTCCCTGACAGATATTTGGTGCCACTGAGAGTTGCAAATGCGCATATTTATACATTGTATTGTGAGGTAGAAATCACCAGGCAGATTTCAAAATAATAAGTGCCCAAATGTATGTTAGCAGGTAATATGTATATTTGCATATTTATGCTAAAGAGTAGTAACGTAAAATAAGCACTACTACACTACCATCTTATAATAGTTATCTGACTTTCACCTCTAAACTGCGAATGTGCAGGAGTGTAAGACAACAGAAGGACCTTGCAGCGAGCTGCGCCTATGATATAGCACTGCTTGCACAGCATTTAGCAGAAGCACAGGCATACTTTGATGTGTTAGAACGTCAACTTACCCTGGTAAGTGGTTGCCATTAAGCATGCTTCAAGCAGAAGTTCTTGTAATTTTGACTTTGCAAACCTCCGAACACATCAAACAACTTGTTTTTAATTTTGCACCTTGAACTTGCAGGCAACCAGTGATTTACAGAGCCTGCAAGGCGAGCTGGCCGCAGCACGTGCCTCTTATAACTTGTTGCTCATGCCGAAACAGTGGTCTCGTTATAAGTGGTGATCTATAAAGTGATATTGTGGCTCCGGTGCCTGGTGCACAAACTAGTACAAATAATTCCCCTTTAAGACGAGACTTTGGACTGATAATAGAGCCCCCTCCTACTGCTGTCTGCAAACAGCGTTTTTGGGGGTGGGCTTTTATTAAGGTAAGGTAAGGTTACATCAGTTACATCACTATACATGTCTCAAAGGGCATCTCAGCGGAAGTTTGGAAAAAGCCTGAAACTACACCTGGCTAACAAAAGAAACAGGAGCTAGAGGAAATATGAAACAGATGTATGTAGAAGAGAAAGTGTATAGAGGTGTTATAGCGGTTAACCATATGTTTGTTGAACTATCTTGCCACTGCTTGCGCAATGAAAACCATCCTCTTTACACCTGGTCCTTAGTCAGTTTTAGTTTCAGTTTTTCCCTCTTCCTTGCCTCTTGACTTCAGCTTCTTGCTGTCTTAATTGGTAGGTATGGGTGCCAACAGCCCAGTCTCAGTCTTAGCCACTTCAGTGTTTCTTAGTTTTTTGTAGGCTGGTTTCTCTCTGCTCAGTTTTTCTTTAGGCAGAGTTTTTGGGGACCCCCCCCTCCAATACTGGATGGAGCTGAGCCGGAGTAGAACTACCATCAATTCTCATCAGGAGCTGGTTTCACTGCCTGTGTAGTTTTTTCTTAATTATGCGCAAAATGCTCATGAAGGAGCATAAAACATAAAAATGTAGCTTAAAGCATGAAAATGTGTACCGCTCTGGGACTACTGTCATCTGTCACGCCCAATTGTTGACAGCGACGAATCGTGTGACAGAGCAGTTAAGTTGGTTGGCAGTTGAGAGTTCCTTTATGTCTTGTTCAATAAGGTAAGGTAAGGTTACATCGATATATATGCCTCTGGTGGGCATCTGAGCGGAAGCTTGGAAAAATGCCTGTAACCAAACCAAAAAAACGCTAGAAAAATCAAGGGAACAGGGCTAGGCACTTAGCTACAAAAGAGGCAACACTGTAGCTATTTTTGGTGTTGCTGTTGCCGCAACACCAAAAATATCAGGTCTTGTTCAGGTCTTGTTCAAAATTATCAGGTCTTGTTCAATAAGCTGGATGGCCAGTCTTATTGATAATTGGTCTTTGTGCTGAGTCTTATACTTTGCAGTGACGGTAATTTGATATGACACATCACTTTCCATAATCACCTGTAAATATACATATCTGGGGACTCCTTTCTCAAATCTCTTACCTGCAGAAGGGGAAGTCTGTACCGATCTTGGCAGAGCAGCTGGAGCAAACCTGGCCAAAGAAATAGACACATATGATAGCTGGTGATAACAGGCTAGGAAACATAAAGTGCAAACAGGAAGAGGTTGAATCCGGGGGCTGTCTTGATGCCTTCTTAAAACTCTTACAAAGGTCGAAATGCTAAAATCGGGATTCCTTCTGGTAGCTACCTGGTGGCCACACTGGAACGCAACGCTCTTTGAAGCGTCCTGAAAACAAGCACTCAGTCCATTAAGAGTTTGTGGAAGAAAAGCATTTTCAATAAATACCGACCTAGGTCTGCATGCTAAGTCATTGCAGAGGAAACAAGGTTATGCAAAGTACTTACTGGCTACGAGGAGTCGCAAACATTTTTTACGGACCTGGCAAATGCTGCATTGAAGCTGCTGCTTGATCTCGTCATCTTTCTCTTTCAAGCGCGGTTTGCAGGCGTTTAAGATTCTGGAAAAGGACAACATGGAACATTCATGATCAAAGAAGTCAAAACAAGCTTGGTAGCCTCCCCCACCACAACCTCCTACATCTTACATAAGTATGTGCAATTGAACCTATTTGATGAATTTGATTGTGGCGATTGAGTTCTGGTGCACAGACCATCTTCGTGTCCTCCGTTGAACATTTATTTAAGCTATTCTCATCTTTCCTGTAGGCTGAGGTGAAATCATTTGAACAACTTCAACTAGAGGGAAGATCAGCTAATCGTCCTACCTGACTTTGCCTTTCTCCAGGTCCTCCACAAGATCATTTAGGGCTGTAGAGGTAAGCTTGCTGATCGCCTCCGGCCGCCCTTCCAGCTTTGCCAGCTTTTCTTGAGCTTCCTTCAGTGACTTGATGGCCTGAGACTTACTGACCCTCCGCTCATCATTGCTTTGCTGAGTTGCTGAACTTTTCTTCAAACAGAGTTTTTGTTGTGCAGGGTTAAATCCTTTGATTTTGTAACTGCTGGAAAGTTTGCAGTTTGCAAACACAGGGGTACAGCACAGAGCCTCACCGATGTACGCAGCAGCACATATTGGTGATTCCTTAGGTCCGCATATTCCAAGGATTTGAGCATCCTGTTCTCCAAATCTGTGCTGTAAATCTCCATTCCAAAAAAATCGACCAGCTCAAACAATGGTGCCATTGGACCCCAAACTCTGCGAGTGCAGCTGCTTTTAACTCATACACTTTCCGCTGGAAGGAAAGCCAAAAACTGGTCAGTGACAAGCAACATGCAAGGAAGTTTCTCACGTACCTATACCGTTTTTTGTGTTTACCTTGCTGCTGAACTACAGACAATTTTCCTGATCCAGTTTACCAGGTTGCTGTAACACCATGTGGAGTGTGTAATTACTTCACGGATCACGAAAGTGAAAAGTGATGCAAACAATTCGTTAACTTTCCGCCAAGGAGCCCTCGATGCTGCTGCTGCGCGACAAACGATCGCGTTCATCACAAATTTCACTCCCACGTGTAGATTGTTCGCACTATTGTAGTTGTAGGCGATATTCGACCAAAAATTGTGAAAGCCTGGTGTGGACCCTTTTTATGGCGAGTTGCAATTTCAATGTCGCGCCAAAACTTTTTTTTTCTGCCCAAAACCGGAAAAACCGGAAAAAAACCAGCAAAACCGAGCCAAAACCGGATAAATCATTTTAAAAACCAAAAAAAACCTAAGGCTCCTTGTCGGGATGCGGACTAGGGGCGTGCAGCTGAATGCAGCCGTGATGGCGCAGAGCGCGGTGCCTCCTCCTCCTCCCGCAAGCGCGCCAGGTCACCTTCCCCTCCCGCCATCCCAGCACCAGCAGCCGCCGTCCCAGTACTCTTTGTGTATGAGCGTGCTGGGGGGGCGCCTCAGAGGTCCTGCCCCCTTTGCCTGTAGGCTCAAGGACTTCTTGATGGTGCAGGAAGGCTCCCGCAATCCTCTCCATTATTGTCCGCTTGCACGGATGACCTCCTAACTCTTTGTTTGACTTTTTACTTTCTTACTTTCTTACTTTCGCTTTCAATACAATGCGTTCCCTAAGATGCTTGGAGTAGGGACGGTGCACAGGCACCAGGAGGTCAGCCATGCTCCTTCTCCTCCCCCACTCTTTGTTTGACTTATTTGACTAAATTATAGGTTTTCCTGGTTTTCCGGTTTTTGAAGAAAAATTTTCCTGTTAGGGGGTCGCGACATTGAAATTGCAACTCGCCATAAACGACAATAAAGGTCGGCAGGGTTTGGCGGTTTAACACCTTTGCTTGTATTGTCTCTGCATATAATTTATTTCAATTTAGCTAACTACACTTGCTGAGTCGGCTCCAGCGGCAGCCGAGACACACTGGAAGTGTACATAGAGAGTATTCCTTCAATATTATGAATGCGCTAATTTCATTGGTTGGTTTTGGTTCCAGACTTCCAGTACTTCCAGACAGATTCCCATAAAAAATAAAATAATAGCAATATCCATAAATTTGACCAGCCTGCAGCAATATAAAAACTGATCGTGCTGCTGCTGCCGCACCCGCCACCTACTTAAGCCGGGCCCCAGTCTGGCAAACAGGGGCCTGGGTGAAGTAGAGGAAGAGTTCTAACAGCCATGCACAAAGGAATGCCGCAGAATGATAGCAAGCCTGGTATGTGTGTGCCGCACCCGCACGCATGCAGATACACGCCCACGCAAAGACGTGCACGTTTATGTGCACACACACACACACACGCACACACACACGCACACACACACACACACACACACACACACACACACACATATATGCAGCACACATGCACATGCATGCGCACATACACACAAGCACAGCACACAAAACTCACCCTTGCTTACATGCAGCCCCTTTGGTATGCTCCAAGGACATGTACGCAGACCCGAATATGCCAAGGAAGATGTAAGTACTTTTTGTTGTTAAGCACTTCATCCTTGTTAGCCGACATGTAACAAGGCAACATACACCGCCTAATGCATGCGCACTGATTCGAAAAGGCGTACATGTTTAGACTCACCTACATGCACGCAGACATATACACAGACGCATGCACATGTTAGACATATACACAGACGCATGCACATGTGCACTGTGAAGAAGAGCATGGTCTATTGCACGTACGCATGTATGAATATTGGCAATAGCATAAACTACGCACTTATGTACAATACATATGCGTAATCTTGCGTACATGTGTTAAACCCAACTAAACACATGAAAAATCACAGCATCAAGAAACACATTTTGATCTAGTCAACGTACGTACACAGCTAGTTCACGCTACGAAACAAGGTTACACCTTTGCTCACAGCAGCCGCATACATAGAGCCGCATACTTGTACGCATGATTATACACATACAGTAGAGACAGTTTGACAGCAGTTCCACATGCCCATCCATAGCGTGCTAGAGGCTGTTTGACAGCAGTTCCACATGCCCATCCATAGTGTGCTAGACTCTCACACAGCAATGGCATGCCTGCCTCCTCTCCGTGCCTCGCAGCCAGCAAATCCAGTTTGGACTTCAGACGCCGCAAGAGATCGTGAAGTGCGGCGTGTTCCATGTGTACGAGCGAAACCTGTACAAGGTACACATGTGTAATTAAGCCACACATAAGTTTGGCCAGAACCGTATGAAGTGCAGCGTGTTCCATGTGTACGAGCGGAACCTGTACAAGGTACACATGTGTAATTAAGCCACACATAAATTTGGCCAGAACGGTATGAAGTGCGGCGTGTTCCATGTGTACGAGCGGAACCTGTACAAGGTACACATGTGTAATTAAGCCACACATAAATTTGGCCAGAACCGTATATGTACACCGTATATTTGGTGGTTTCCCTGCTGAAAAGCCGTATATACACCGTATGTACATGGTTCCAGCCAACCGTATATACAAGTGTAATTTAGCCACATTTTTTGGGTTGGCCAGAACAGGAGGTGTATACCGTATTTTTGGTGATGTCCCTGCCTGTAACCTGCCTATAAGAGCACGCGTACTAGGTGCCCTGTCTAAGATAATTGGTGTCATGGTCATAGTGCAGCACATGTCATGTTTCTATATCCTAGCTGTGTCACCAGGCCACTTTTACCACTTATACACCTTGCACAGCAATTCTTTAACGTGGTTAAGGTGCCGCGCAGGTCATACTGCTGCACATGTCACGTTTCTATATCCTAGCTGTGTCACCAAATCACTTTACAACTCATACACCTTGCACAGCAATTCCTTCACGTGAGCAAGGTGCCGCGCAGGTCATACTGCTGCACATGTCATGTTTCTGTATCCTAGCTGTGTCACCAGGCCACTTTTACCACTTATACACCTTGCACAGCAATTCTTTAACGTGAGCAAGGTGCCGCGCATGTCATACTGCTGCACATGTCTTGGTTACATCCTAGCTGTGTCACATCCTAGCTGTGTCACCAAATCACTTTACAACTCATACACCTTGCACAGCAATTCCTTCACGTGAGCAAGGTGCCGCGCGTGTCAGTTGCTCTCCTTTTTTTCGCTACTGCTGTTCACTCTAACAGCATGCAAATTGAATTTAACACAGCACGCACTCACAACTGTATTACGGACTTTTTTTACCATTTTTTATGCTTTTAGCTTCGACTATCTGTTCATTTGTTGTTGTGTGCTCTACAATGTCGCACGTCGCGCTATACACCATTGCACTTTATACTGCAATTTAATAATTTGCGCTGACCGTTTTACACATTTGTTGTGTGTACATTGCTCACACAAGACGTCCTTGTTTGGCTTACAGATGCCAGATACTGCATTTTAATAACTTGTACTGACCGTTTCACACATATATTGTGCGCACATTGCTCACACAAGACGTCCTTGTTTGGCTTACAGATGCCAGAGCGAGTGCCGTACCCCAATGGAGTCTTGGATCGGCGAATGGTGCGTGGTTAAAGCAAGCACTGCTGATGGCATGTGAAGACAAGTACTGCTGTTTTGCATTTGAAAGCAAGTTCTGCTGATCTGCAAGCGAAGGCAAGAGTGCCTTCAGAATGCTACAGAATGTGGGGGTAGACTATGTTTGCTATTCGTCAATGCTACAGAATGTGGGGGTGGACTATGCTTGAAATTCGTCAATGCAACAAGGTGTGGGGGTGGACTATGTTTGCTGTTCGTCAATGCTACATAATGTGGGGGTGGACTAAGTTTGCTAATCGTAAAATGCTACAGAATGTGGGTGTGGACTAATGTTGGCTATTCGTCGCACCTCACCCAGACAGAATGTGGGGGTGCCTTTGCTCTTCGGCAATGCTACAGAATGTGGGGGTGGACTATGTTTGCTGTTCCTCAATGAATGCTACATATTGTGGGGGTGGACTGTTTGTCAAATGCTGTTCGTCAAATGCTACAGAATGTGGGGGTGGACTGTGTTTGCTAATTGTCACACCTCATCGTCACACCCACGATCATGTGCTCTTTCTGTCATACAGGGAACCACGAGCAAGACAGCCATTTGTGACACGTGCGGTCTCAAGCTCGCTGACTGCGCGGGACACTTTGGTACGTGCGTGTCTTTGTGTGAGTGTGTTTGTGAATGTGTGTGGCAGCGCGTGTGTCTGTGCATGTGTGTGCATGCGTGTGTGCTCTGTGACTTAGTTACTTATGACTTTGTGCATGGTGCACGGGTGTTTGGGTGCGTGCGCATGTGTGTGTGCTATTGTCTTTGTGTACTTTAGCTATTGTGTGTGTATGCGCGTGTGCGATCATGCTCTATTTGATTGCATCGTCCACCCTTCCCCAACCCTGCTCAATGATACTCTAAGATTACTTCAGCTGTTCCTTGCTTGAATTGCCTATCACCTTCAGTATCCCATGCCTGAGTAACACATTATTACGCCCCAGGCTACATCAAGCTGGAGCTACCCTCCATATATCCATCAACTGTTCCTTGCTTAAAATGCCTTAAAATGCCCATTACCTTCCCATGCCTCAGTAACACTTTAACACGCTCCAGGCTACATCAAGCTGGAGCTACCCTTCCATTAACTGTTCCATAAAATGCCTTAAAATGCCTATCACCATCCCATGCCTCGGTGACACTTTATTACGCTCCAGGCTACATCAAGCTGGAGCTGCCCGTCTTCCACATTGGCTACTTCAAAAACACCATCCAGCTGCTGCAGTGCATCTGCAAGTCCTGCTCGCGCGTCCTGCTGCCAGAGTCTCAACGGCAACTGTGGCTGAGGTGCATGCTTTTGTGTGTGCGTGTGTGTGTGTGTTTGTGTGTGTGTGTGTTTGCGTGTGAGTGTGTGTGTGTGTTAATGCGTGTGTGAGTGTGTGTTTGTGTGTGTGTGCGAGTGTATGTGTGTATGTGTGCGTGTGCGTGCGCATGTGTGCATGTGTGTTATAATGTGCTTATGAGTCTGTGGACGCAACACTCCTGCACGGCTCATAGCCACTTCAGCCCTCCCTTTTTTCAGTTTTTGTTTCAAAAGCGCTTTAAGCCTATTATCTCTCTTATTTATGCTGGTGTATTTGCTTTTTCGCAGCCCTCGGCCCATCTTCAGACATCGTACAACTGCTTTTCTTTTCATACGGTCTTCAACTTTTAATCAAGTCATTCAAACCTCTCAGACAGTTGGATGATGCCCTGCTGTTTCAAATATCATGCGGCCTTTTATCCTCTACCACTCCGTTCTCATTCAAAACCCCAAACACTTCTATTGCGTGGGCAGGCGGTTTCGGAGCTCCAGGACGGAGCGCACCCAAAGGGAGGCCCTCTTCAGAAAGGTGTGATACCGACGCCATGAAAAAGAGGCCATGCCATTCTGCTGAAACTGATGTAGCTGTTTTTTATTCAGATGTAGCTGGTTTCAGTAGGAGATGTGGCTGTTTTAGAAACAAACGCCATGCCGTGCTAAAGTGTCCTGCACGTCACGAGACAAACCCATGCGTGGACGCTTGCGTAACAGGAACGTGTTTATTTAATGTCCTCTTTTCCTGTGTGTGTTCAGGTCAACGATGCCTGCAAACGCCAAAAGTATTGCCCTCACTGTGGGAGCTTCAACGGCACGGTCAAGTAAGCACGTGTTGTATAGATCTGGCGGCTGTCAAACATATTACATGTCATCATCCAAAGCAAAAGTACCACCGACGAAGGCCCAGAATGAGCATGCTTTTCAAACGTTTTTAGGTGATGTGCTCCCTTAAATATTTAAGCTCGGCACTGATGTATAGGTTCCACTGGAGTTGAGGATTACTTACTTTTGGCGACACCTTGTTGTGCTGGAATTCATACTCAATCATGCACGTACACGCACACGCAGGAAGACCACGGGGTCGCTCAAGATCATTCATGACCGGTATGACCCTAAGAAGAACTCCGCAATACATGAGGAGTACAAGGTGGGTTTTTGATGAGGTTCAGTCATGCACATGTGGTCGGTGCACTTAAAATCATGCATGACTTGTATGACCCCTAGAACCCAGCGGATTATGAGGAGGATACGGAGGGTGCCCTGATGAGGTTCAGTCATGCACATGTGGTCGGTGCACTTAAAATCATGCATGACTTGTATGACCTCTAGAACCCAGCGGATTATGAGGAGTATGAGGAGGGTGCCCTGATGAGGTTTAGTCATGCACATGTGGTCGGTGCACTCTTTGGTCAGCATGAGTTGTATGGCCCCAGTAGAACTCTGCAATGCATGAGGAGCATGAGGTTGGCACTGTGCAGTCAGTCATGCTGTCTTGATGTGGGTGCATGTAAAGTCAGTCATGCTGTCTTGATGTGGGTGCATTGTTTAGCCAGTCATGCTGTCTTGATGTGGGTGCTTTTTAAGTCAGTCATGCTGTCTACCATGTGGGGTGCATACTCAAACGCTGTCATGCATCCTTAAACAACGTGGACGCACTTCCTTTTGGTTTTTTGATGCGGGGAGCATGCAATCCCTCTATGCATCGATGCCTGTTGCAACACATACTCGCATTTTGTCATGCATCCTTAAACAACGTGGACGCGCTTCCTTTTGGTTTTTTGATGCGGGGAGCATGCAAACCCTCTATGCATCGATGCCTGTTGCAACACATACTCGCATTTTGTCATGCATCCTTAAACAACGTGGACGCACTTTTGGGTGATGCGGGCAGCATGCAAACCCTCTATGCACCGAGGCCGGTCTCAACACATACTCGCATTTTGTCATGCATCCTTAACAACGTGGACACACTTCTGGGTGATGCGGGGAGCATGCAAACCCTCTGTGCACTGAGGCCGGTCTCAACACATACTTGCATTTTGTCATGCATCCTTAAACAACGTTGACACACTTCTGGGTGATGCAGGCAGCATGCAAACCCTCTATGCACTGAGGTCGGTCTCAACACATACTCGCATTTTGTCATGCATCCTTAAACAACGTGGACACACTTCTGGGTGATGCGGGCAGCATGCAATCCCTTTATGCATCGATGCCTGTTGCAACACATACTCGCACTTTGTCATGCATCCTCAAACAACGTGGACGCACTTCTGGGTGATGCGGGTAGCATGCAAGACCCTTTGGGCATCCAGGCCCGTCGCAATCTGCTCAACTTGCACCTTGGTGCCTTCCTTACTATTTTGCTTGTATCTTCCTCTGATTTATTGGATTGCACACACGTCACTCTATAGCTCTATATAATCACCCTCTGGTCATCGCTATGTGATTACTTATTGCGTATGCTCCAAACGTCCTTTGAGGAGGCCCTTAACCCAACAAAGACCTGCTTTTGCGGCGACCTTATTCATTATGCATGGTTGACCTCTGTTTGCAGTAAGTGTTCAACACACACACACACACACACACACACGTTATGTAATTCACTTCACGTGACTTCAGGCGTCTTTTGAGGAGGCCCTGAAATACAACGAGACCCTGCGGCCGCACTTGGCCAAAGTGGCGGACGACCTGAACCCGCTGCGTGCACAGGTGTGTTCATGTTTCTGTGTGTGCACACGTTTGTGTGTGGGCACGTTTGTGTGCCTGCGTATGTGTGTGTAAGTGTGTGTGTGTGTCTTTATATGTGTCTTGAAATAGAACTTGAATAAATGCCTGAAATTTTAGACTGCACAAATTTGTGAGGCGCGCCCCAGAGGCGCTGCACAACCCAAAAAAATGTGCGTACACACATGTGCCTACATAAACATACAAACACATATACACACTTGCATGCAATGCATATACACACAACCAGGCTTTGTTTGAGGCGATCCCTGATGAGGACTGTGGTGTGCTGGACATTGTGGCATAAGCATACAAACACATATACACACTTGCACGCACATGCATACACACACAACCAGGCTTTGTTCGAGGCGATCCCTGATGAGGATTGTGGTGTGCTGGACATTGTGGCATAAGCATACAAACACATACACACACTTGCACGCAAATGCATACACACACAACCAGGCTTTGTTCGAGGCGATCCCTGATGAGGACTGTGGTGTGCTGGACATTGTGGCATAAGCATACAAACACATATACACACTTGCACGCAAATGCATACACACACAACCAGGCTTTGTTCGAGGCGATCCCTGATGAGGACTGTGGTGTGCTGGACATTGTGGCATAAGCATACAAAACCATACACACACACACACTTACACGCAAATGCACACACACACACTTACACGCAAATGCACACACACACAACCAGGCTTTGTTTGAGGCCATCCCTGATGAGGACTGTGGTGTGCTGGACATTGTGGCATAAGCATACAAAACCAGACATACACACTTGCACGCAAATGCATACACACACAACCAGGCTTTGTTCGAGGCGATCCCTGATGAGGACTGTGGTGTGCTGGACATTGTGGCATAAGCATACAAACACATATACACACTTGCACGCAATTGCATACACACACAACCAGGCTTTGTTCGAAGCAATCCCTGATGAGGACTGTGGTGTGCTGGACATTGTGGGCCGGCATACAAAACCATACACACACACTTGCACGTAAATGCATACACACACAACAGGCTTTGTTCAAGGCGATCCCTGATGAGGACTGTGGTGTGCTGGACATTGTGGCATAAGCATACAAAACCAGACACACACTTGCACGCAAATGCATACACACACAACCAGGCTTTGTTTGAGGCGATCCCCGATGAGGACTGTGGTGTGCTGGACATTGTGGCATAGGCATACAAAACCATACACATACTTGCACGCAAATGCATACACACACAATCAGGCTTTGTTCAGGCGATCCCTGATGAGGACTGTGGTGTGCTGGACACTGTGGCATAAGCATACAAAACCATACACACACCTGCACGCAAATGCCCAGGCTTTGTTCGAGGCGATCCCTGATGAGAACTGTGGTGTGCTGGACATTGTGGCATAAGCATACTAAAACATATATACACACCTGCTCGCAAATGCCCAGGCTTTGTTCAAGGCGATCCCCGATGAGGACTGTGGTGTGCTGGACATTGTGGCATAGGCATACAAAACCATACACATACTTGCACGCAAATGCATACACACACAATCAGGCTTTGTTCAGGCGATCCCTGATGAGGA
>Ga0307945_1001053_pt1:0-12500 | contig 20910 bp, 28 predicted proteins | sample OrgLakmetagen228_FD_201818 | JGI IMG/M metagenome (GOLD analysis project Ga0307945, IMG submission 201818) | Saline water microbial communities from Organic Lake, Antarctica - #228 | ecosystem: Environmental > Aquatic > Non-marine Saline and Alkaline > Saline | place: Antarctica: Organic...
ACACACCCAAGTCGTTACATATGTAACCGGACGCACTCACACAACCAAGTCGTCACATATGTAACCGGACGCACCCACACACCCAAACCTGTGCCAAACCACCTACCTAAACACATATACACACAAGCACGCACACACACGCACGGACACACAAAAATACACGCACACACATACACACACAGAGAAAGACACAAACCTTCTTGTCACCCACCTCGTGCTTGCCCTCCAGCTTAACCTTAGCCACCATGCGCACTGCATCCTCCTTCTCTTTTTCTGATCGGAGGACAGCCTCCTCACGGGCGGTGTTTGCACGGACCTCCGCATCCTGCCTTTTGGTGATGTCCTCATCCACATTCTGTATCAGAATCAGGCCGAGTGTGTGACGAGTGTGTTGTGCGCATTGAAAAGGGGGCAAATAGTAGGGGCATGTGTTAAAGCATTTCATAACTGCCAGTGCTCTTGAGTTGTCTGGTGCTGGCTTCGTCCGTGATTTGGGTTGGGGTAGAGCGTTGCCATGTGATGTGTGTATGCATGTGTGAGTGTATGTGTGATGTGTGTGTGCGAGTGTGTGCGTGTGTGTACGTGTGTGTGTGAGTGTGTGTTTGTGTGTGTACGTGTGTGTTTGTGTAAGTGTGTGTGTATGTGTGTGTTTGTGTGTGTGTTTACGTGTGTGTGTGTTTGTGTGTATGTGTGCGGGTGTGGTGGTGGGAAATTTTACAGAAGTTACAGCCTTGTTTACTGAGATACGTATTGTTAACGGACAGATGAGCCCTGCACTCTTGTTGGGATGTTCCTGATCTGCTCAAGTCTGCTCTTGGTAAATTGAGGGGTGTTCACCGAGCGTATTCATGTCAAAGTGCCTCCTCATTTTGAGGGAGCTGGTGCAGGGTTAGAAAGGTGTGCAGAGCCATACCCGCAAAAGGAACGTGCCTGTCGCGTTGTTCTGTTTTAGAAAGTACTTGATTATCATTTTCCTTGCTTTGTTTGTAGTGCATTGCGTGAGTGTGTGTTGTTTGAGATATGAAGAAAGGGCCTCGGAGATTAGTTTAGATGGTAGGCCATGGTCATTTTCCTCTTTTAGTTCAGCCCGAACCTTTTCACTCTTGCCCTAAGCGAGATGTAGTTTCCATGTGTAAATAAAGCGCTAAAAACTACACGCTCCAAGGTAAGGGGCACTTCCGAAGAGCCATTTGATATCGCAGGGTCTATTATGTGTAGGAAACGTGCAAGTGCCAGATTTAAGGAGAGCGCTATGCAACATGCCTTGCGCACGGCCACGAGCCATCTGTACCACAGGCTGTTGTAGACATTGTGGTGTGCACAGGCTGCTGCCCACGTATAACACACTTTAAAGAGTTGAATAATTTTAACTTATGTCTGTGGACGCGCACGAGTGTGTTGTGTGGACACGCACGAGCGTGCTGTGTGGCTGCACACATGGAGGACGCGTGAGCAGGTACTGTGTGTGAACACAGGGGTGTCTAAAGCTGGCGCACTCTTTGCACGTTCTGTAGGCATGTCTGTGCTGAGTAAGCGTTGCGAGAAAATGCTGATCCAGGTGTCACGCGGTTGTGCGCGCACAGTGCCCTCACCTGTTTGATGCGCGACGTGAGTGCGGTGTTCAAGGCTTCAAACGCACGCATCATCTCGGACCTGGGAACCAAACCCTCTGGAGCCTTGCTTAAACTTGTCTTGCTCAGCTGTGCCACGCTCTCCTCTGCTGCCTTCATGCGCTGAGTCAGCTCAACTGCCATGTCGTGCGCAAGTTTGCCCAGCCTTTCTTCCTCTGCACTCTCGGCCCCCTGAGCAGGGACCTTGGCATTGGCAGATTGCTGCTTCGGCGGTGGTTGCAGCTGCTGTTGAAGCGCAGTCACTTGCTCGGCGGTTGGGTACTGCTTGTGCAGAGTGCGCAGCTCCTCATGTTGCTTTTGAAGGACTTGAATCTGCTGCTGCAGTTGCTCCATGACAGGATCGGCTGATGCAGCTGTGGGAGATGCCGATCCTCTTGGGCTTGACTCTCCTCTGGTCAAGGGGCTGGTGGGCTTTGGTGCCTGCCCACGTTCGAGTCGTCCTACTTTGACAACCAAGGCTGTTACCTGCAGGTGTGCATGTAGGTGAGCAAAAGCCCATAAATAGAAGAGCCTGTGCGGGAATATGCGCATAAGATTGCGTGCGCGTGTGCGTGCGTGTGCCTCCGTGTGTGTGCGTGTGTATGTGCGTGCGTGCGTGTGTGCGTGTGTGTGTGCATGTTTGTGTGTGTGTATGTGTGTGTGTGTGTGCGTGTGTGTGTGTGTGTGTGCGCGTGTGTGTGTGTGTGTGTGTGTGTGTGTGTGTGTGTGTGTGTGCGTGTGTGTGTGTGTGTTGTTTGTGTGTGCAGGTTTGTAAAAAGTTTGGGCAGGCCCCCCCAGGGGCCCTTCTATGGAACTGGGCTCTCCCTTTCAGTTCTGGCACAAGTGCTCTCACTTGCTCTTGCAGGAGAGTGACCACTTTGTCTTGCTCTCTTGCTTTGTCGGTGGCGGGAGCACGAAGAACAGCAGCATTGGAAGGGGTCCCGCTGGAGTTGGCGGACGTGCCTAAGGCCTGCATCGGGAAAAGCAATTGCTTGTTTACGGCGCACAATCACATCTTGCAGGAGTTTCAGAGCCCGCTCGAGGGGGGTTATTGAAACGAGCGAGAAACCTACCTGCTTCTGTGGCGGGCCTGCGTCTGACTGCCGCTCATGGTTCGACGTCCGCTCTTTTTCTCGCTCTTTGTCCCTCTTGTTAGTATTGCTGATGGAAAAGGCCCGCTTCAGGAACATCTCCTTGCCTAATATTATAAATAAATTTAAGCAATGTAACTGCTGCTGGTTGCCGTTTATGTTTGACTACCCTTGCAAAGTGACGGTTTTGGGATGTTTGAAGTTTGGCACTACAACTATCAAAAGGAAGTCACAAGCAACAATCTATATTAAGCATCTCTGTCACATCGTACGGTTGCAGCTAGGATCTCTCTGAGTGGGCAGTCATCCTTAAGGTTAAAGGCAAGCTGGCTTTTCGGCTACTGGTGAGATTCGGTCACGGTATGCGTACTGGAGTAGCTAGAGGGCACGTTTGGCCAGTGTTATGGACAAGTTTAGCGGCATAATTGACAGACTGTACATGGAGCTTCGAGGCAAGCAAACTCTTTAAGAATCAAGACCCGCCAGTCCCTGAGAATGGCTCCAGACCTCTAGAGTGTGAGTGTTGTAGATGGTTCCAATGCCCACAAGGATGATGTGGAGAGTAGTGAAGGCTCCTTGAAGAAGGCAGTGCAGTTCTAGAGGTCTTTGAGTCGTTCCTTCGCGTTGCTCGGCTGGCTCTGAGGTCTTGTGTCCTTGATCTCAGTACTTGATCTCAATAAGGTGGATATCACGTTCATGTCTGTTATGATCTTGAGGTCAGTGGTGCTGTCTGAGGAAGGTGGACCTGCTATTTGCTGCGTTTTAACTATGTATCTTTCCTATTTTGCAGAGATGGGAGCAACCAGCACAGCATCTGGACGGCTGGAGGTAAATCTGATTTTGTTAAAGAAGCGAGGTTAACAGAGCCATCACTTAGGTGCAATTTTAGCTTTAGCTCTGCATGGCCAGCCGTCCGTTGCTGCCTATATTTATGCAGACAAAGCAGGAACGGAAGGAGCTTGTATTGCTGATGTTATTCGTGACCATATTATGCTAGCTGGTGTCTCTTAATGATAGGACTCCTTTATTGCATGCCTTGGCATCCAATTAAAAGATTTGTGGGGCGCTCTCTGATTGTGGGCATAGGGGGCAAGTTAGAATTGCCAAGTGAAAAGAAAAGAAAAACTACGCAGGCAGTGAAAACCACTCCCCACATTAAATAAGAAAAAAGAGCCACTTTGGTACCGAGTACCGTAAAGCTCCTCCACCGCGAAAAGGAAAGGAAAAACCAATGGGGATCAGGAGGGTTGCAGGCTTGGCCTGGAACCGGCTCCTGGGAGTGCCAAGTGCTTAAACTGCATGATTTGTTACAATAGAGTGTTCTATATTTCATCATAATAATGCCAGAGGGGGGCGACTGAGCAAAAGTCAGAAAATAATGGTTTTTTGATACACATTCTATGAATTTTGGACTGAAAAGGATGACCCAGCTGGCCTGGGTGAGTGTGTGGCCTAGATTTTTGGCATACGACACCCACGTATTCAGCCACCACGACCCAACCAGAGCTTCTTTTACCCCCAAAATACCACCAACATACTTCCTTTGTGTCCTTTAATTATAATGTATGCTGAAAACCAGTTTTGAAGGGGGTCAGTTTTTACCATATTGGAAACCCTTTTTGCTGTTTTGTCCAAGTTATTTGACTGAAAACATAGATGTCACCACTCACAAGGTATTTTCGCTCCATTTTTTTTGCAATGGCATTTGTTCTTCACAAGAACACCATATTACCTAAAGATATTCGATTTGGTGCAGCGGTTGGTCAGATCCAGCACACGGGTGCCTGAAAAGTAGGGTTCACGCCGCGGCCAATTGGGCATAAGGGCCCACGTTTGCTACAATGAAATTCAATTGTCCTGCTGCTACTATCTGGAGCCATTCTCTACTGTAGCAAACGTGGGCCCACATACTCTGGGAACATTGAAGAACACCCCCATTTGGGGGGTCAATCGTTCCCCTCTGTCATAATGCACTTGGTTTTGACATGAATGTTATTCGTCAAACGAGCGTTGCTTGTGGCTCTATTAGCAGTGCTAATTTTAATGAGGGCCTAATAGTACTTATGGTAGTTAAATGCAACAGTATTGACAGTTCCCAGTTTGATGATGCCTAAAAATTGACAGTCACTGTTGTAAGCTCCAAATTGCACATATAAGCAGAGTGGATGTGTTTGGGTCGCAATGTCTTTACGTGTGACGAAGCCCACAAGCCTTGGTGCAAGGCTTCATGAAGCCTTGCACCCCTGATCAGGGGGTGGAGGTAGATGGACCACGTAGGCCGTTGTAGTTTGTTTTTTCAATTGACATGCTACTGTGGCGTTGTACACATCTGGAGTAAGGGTCTCTGAAGGGGATGCGGTACATTCTCCTTGATGCTTCATGAGATGAATGTCAGTAATCAAGAAATCACAGCGCTTAGTGGCTGTAATATCTGCTTGTGGGTTAATGGGTTGGGTGTCCAAATTGTCTATGATAAGCTGTAGCTGTGTTTGTTAAAATGATCATCGTGCTTGCTAGCATGCGCATGTCTAGATTTTTGCAGCAAATTCGGGAGAATTCCTGTGAGACATTCCCTAATTTCCTGACTCTTGCAATTTGAGGTAGTCTTATTGTTGCAAGGAATGAGGTACCCTGCTCGTGCAAGCAGGGTTCGATGTGTGCACGCCGCCGCGCTCTGCCATCTCGAAAGTTTTTGATTGGCAGCATGTTGAGGATTTCATAAGTAAGTTGGGTGTATCTTTACTTTCTCTGTCTTAGTTGTAGGCAAACGTCCGTGGCGACTTGCACTTCAGGAGCATTACAAAGGTGGATCACAAAGGTGGAAAGGAAGTAAACTACGCAGACGGGGTAAACAGTGTTGGCTTACACTCAGGAAGGGGTGCCGTTTGATTGTGTCTAGCAGCGCGCAATCGATGCAAAGAAGACCTGCATGACATCCCATGTGCACCTGTGTTTTGGGATCATGCGGGCTGCTGCTGGCATACTACACCCTGCACACCGCCATCAGGAGCATCACTTTGATTTCTGTTGGGACTGAGTTGAATATTTTCTTGTCCAGTTTGTATCGATGTCTTCTTTGCCTTGGCTTGCCAGACATCAGACTTGCAGGGATCCCAGTATTTATTTATATGATCGTCGTGGTAGTCAGGCCCGCCATAACTTCGCAAGGCTGTGGTGTGCATTGTTAAATAATAACTTCAAACCATTACGTATAATGCATCTCGCGAGTCGTCTTTTACAACAATGACAAAACCTGACATTGAAGCTAAGTAAGAGCCTCGAGAAACACATAAAACATAAAACAAAGTTGAGTCTCGAAACAAAGGACAAAGGATTGATGAATCCACCATACTTAAGTTTCCATCATATTCGAAGAGCTTTCTAGTATACTTCTAGAAGTTTTAATTCACGGGAAGAAGGTAATAGGTTGAAGTAGATGCAACAAAGAAAGGGAAACACACTTAACCACTTTTCAAACGGGTAACCGAAAATGATATGATGAAGTAAAAAATATTTTACACGTGTGATAATCTGTTTGGAAACATGCCTCCCTAGACCAGGACACGGACTTACGTGAAGGGTGAGTTCAGTCAAAATTGTGATGCCGGGTGCACTGAGCCGGACCCCCATAGCAAGTTTGAATTTGAGCAACCCAACTGTGGTGTTGCTGCTTCAGCACCCAAAATCATCTGAATCTGTTTCTGCCATGCAAATCCACAACCACTGCTCAATCAATAGCTTATCAGCAGACCATACCATAGTAATATTTGTCCAGCTGCAAATCACACAGCACACCGTGTGCAGTGCAAACATGTTCGCATTAAACAGCGCTGCTAGCAGCGAGTGCATGTTTGACCCAAATCATGCATTCAGCCCTGTGTGTACCTGCACACAGTACTGACGTGCAGAGGGGGCCCAATGGGCTGCTGTGGTGGTGGAAACAACGACCCATTCAGCGAAGACGAACCTGGTGAGCAAGAGCGAGGGTTGCCAAGCATTAAAGCGCATCATAAATGAATAATGCCCAATAAGATACGTCATTCCTGCTAAGCACAATATAACCATCTGTAGTCTTCATTTGTGCTAGCTGAACTCGTGTTCGTGGCTGCAGGAAGGGACGGCGCCTGAAATGTTTCAGGCTTCAGTGCTTACTTGCGCGCGTCATCTGTATTACACAAATTAGGGTTAATCATACCAAAGCACGGCATTTCTTGGCAGAAAAACCTTCATGTATGCGGGTCAAATACGGTATTTTCTCGGCACTGGTCAACCCTGTTGAGTGGACTGCTACGATGAACAACACACTCACGCGGCTATGCTTGCAGATTTCCTGGCTAAGTCACAGCCTTACGCGATCGCACATGTCAGCGCCTCCTCTCCTGCATCAACAGTTTCAGATAGTAAGGTACGCCTTTTAGAGCTGTCGGTTCCACTGCGTCCACAGGCTAGTGCTGAAACGTGGCTCTTTTGTGTGTCATGGAGGGTGGGGAGGGTGGGCTGCATACCCATGTGCGTTTTGGCTTCTGTTCCATGCTTATTCACGTGTTTGTGCCTCCTGTTTTCCTGATATCCCACCTCAACATAGCTGGCTCTCAGGAAAGGAACTGCTGTGCATTGCATGCCCGCTCGTTTTTAGGACATCGCATCATATATCATATGTTCACCAGGTGTGCTTGGTGTTGGCCAGAATTGTACACACACACATACACACACAAACACACACACACACACACACACATTCACACACATACACATACGCATACACACACAGAACATGCACACACAGCACACGCACACGCAGCACACAGCACACACACTTCACACGCACACGCACACACAGCACGGCACACAGCATGGCACACGCACACAGCACACACACAGCACAGCACACACAGCACACGCACACGCAGCACACACACACAGCACACGCACACACAGCACACGCACACACAGCACACACACACAGGCACACACACACACACACACACACACACACACACACACAGCACACACACGCACACGCACACCACTCATGGCCGTACTTTGCAATTTTCCGCAACAATACCGCATCTACACCGTAAATATGTACATACGTATATGGCTCTGGCCAACCCCTACGTGCGCCATGCCAGTTGGAGATCTGTTTGCATTATAAAATACAAAGTCACGAGGGAAAGTTAACTCTACAGCAACCCACCCTGCAAAACTGACGAAAAGGACAATGCAACAGCTTGCTTGCTTGCTAGGGTTGGCCAGAACCGTATACCTATATATGCCTTATATGACCGTATATTCCGTGATTTTCCTGCCATTAGTACCGTATATACACCGTACATATATGGCCAACCCTAATGTTTGCCTTTTGTTGTGTGATCCAGGAGGTGCAGCAGCAGCATCAAAACAAGGACACTGCTACAACATTGTCCCGGCCTCATGACGAGGGAGCGCAGGGGCACGTCATGCTGGCTCTTGGCACGGCGGAAGCCACAATCATGGTGGGCATGCACGCGATGCAATGCCTTGCAATGTAATGCACGCGATGTAATGCCTTAGTGCACGCAATGCAATGCCTTGCAATGTAATGCACGCGATGTACTGCACGCTATGGGCATGCACGCGATGCAATGCCTTGCAATGTAATGCACGCGATGTAATGCCTTGGTGCACGCGATGCAATGCCTTGCAATGTAATGCACGCGATGTAATGCCTTGGTGCACGCAATGCAATGCCTTGCAATGTAATGCACGCGATGCAATGCCTTGCAATGTAATGCACGCGATGTAATGCCTTGGTGCACGCGATGCAATTCCTTGCAATGTAATGCACGCGATGTACTGCACGCGATGGGCATGCACGCGATGCAATGCCTTGGAATGTAATGCACGCGATGTACTGCACGCGATGGGCATGCACGCGATGTAATGCCTTGGTGCACGCAATGCAATGTCTTGCAATGTAATGCACGCGATGTACTGCATGCGATGGACATGCACGCGATGTAATGCCTTGGTGCACGCAATGCAATGCAATGCCTTGCAATGTAATGCACGCTATGTACTGCACGCGATGGGCATGCACGCGATGCAATGCCTTGGTGCACGTGATATTATGCCTCGGTGCACGCAATGTAATGCACATGATGGGCTTGCACACGATGGGCATGCACGCGATGCCATGCCTTGGTGCACCAAGTTTTGTGGGATGGGAGTGTGGGTATGAGTGTTGGTGTCTGGGTTTATGGCAGGGGGGGGGAGAGGGGTGCGTGTGTGCGTGCCTACGTATTCGAGTTGAATGTGTGTGTGTGTGTGTGTGTGTGTGTGTGTGTGTATGTTTGTGTGTATGCTTATAGTGTGTATGCATGTACGCGTGCGCTCACACATCACAGGTGTGATTGTGCTTTTTACTTGCTGCACGTATGACGCAGATCGTTTGATGGTACAGATCAAATGCCTGTGTGTACAATGCTATGTATGTGATGCTCTAACTTATTTGAGTTGCATTATTGCTTAACGTGTGATGCTTAAGGTTCATTCGTTGTTCCTTACTTCCACATGGTGCTCTCTGCACTGCGTCACATGCGAAACCAAAAGCTCTTAGCTTTATGTAGCTTCACATTCGTTCAGAGCAGAAGTTTCACACACTCACACACACTGCTGCACATTTTATGCTTCGTATGAATACCTTTAGGGTTTAGGGTGTTCGTCTCATGCTCACTGCGTGCCCTATGCACAGCATCATAAGTAGGGTTGGCCAGAACCGTATATATACACCGTATATGCGTATATGACCGTATATATGGTGAATCCCCTGCCAAAAATACCGTACACCGTACACACACCGTATATAAATGGTTCTGGCCAACCCTAATCATAAGCATGACCACCATCATGTACCGCCTCCGTACCACACGTGAAAAACCCTGTCATACATAGGTAGGGTTGGCCAGAACCATATATATACGGTGTATATACGGTATTTTTGGCAAAGAAGTCACCAAATATACGGCCAGATACGGTGCATATATACGGTTCTGGCCAACCCTATACATAGGGTTGCAGGTTTGCGTGGTCTCTGAAGTACAGGTTTGCTTTACACCATGTTTTATCTTTATATGCAACATCTCTCCTGCTCATGGCAACACCAATTCCAGCCAGGAGTATTTCGTTAGAAATCCAGAGGCATTTCATACATTTAAGTACTTGATAAGTGCAAAGCAATCAAAGCGTTGATTCTACACCTTACCCTCCTAACTTGCTTGCAATTGTTTGCTGCTCCTACATGTGTTTGCTGCTCCTACAGAACCCCCAGCATCAGGAACCTTCAGCTGTATCCCCTCCGCACGTGCAGCTTCTTCAGGAACAGGTAAGAGTATTTGTATTTGCATATGCTTGTATGTGTGCCGGTAATCTCGTGTCCCAAAAACCTTCATAATGTTATGTTTTACTCACTTGCGCACGCTTGTACACATGCGTGTGCACACGCACACATACACATACACAATCGCGTATACACTAACACCCACATGCACACACAAACAAACAAACACACTTTCACACAAACCTACCTGACAATGACTGACGCAGGTGGCAATGCTGATGGCAAAAGTGGGAAGCCTCGAAACCCAGGTGTTGCAGCAACAGAAGAACAGTGATGAGGCAGCGCCTGATGGTAAGGGGGGTGAGATCTGTGCAGTAAAAATTAGGATTTGTATCACCGTACGTGTTTCTTGCATTGGCAAAACCTTGCTGTGCCCCTTTGGGCAATCTAGACTGGGTAGTGTACTCCTTGGCAGCCTAAAATTTAACTGTAAGAGATCACCCACTCAGGGATACCCGCCTGCAAGAAAAAGAAGTTGGCTCCGTCGCAGTTGAACTGGACAAGGTCTTTGTATGGCTAGACTCTGTGGGAAAGTGTCGGTGAGGCAGTGCGTGTTTGTGTGTGTGTGTGTGTGTGTGTGCGTGTGTGCGTGTGTGTGTGTGTGTGTGTGTGTGTGTGTGTGCGCGTGTGTGTGTGTGTGTGTGTGTATGTGTGTGTTGTGTATGTGTGTGTGTGTGTGTGTGTGTGTGTGTGCACGAACTGCCAAAGGCTGGAGCTTGCAGCAATGTCCACACCAAAACAGATGAAGTCAGACACGTTGCTGGGCAAGTAACAGCGCTCCATGTGAATTGAATAGAGGCACTTGCAATCACGTCGCACTACGTGTTTAAACGCACCTACGCGTGTAAACGCACCTGTTCAACATCAGCAGCACCCTTACGATGCGCCATTAAAGCCCAAAATAAAGTGTGTAACTCAGGGTAGAAGAGGATCCCCATTAGCGTAGTCCCAACTCCTTAACCGTCGCCGTCCTTCAAGGCTGCCTCAGTTCAGTTCAAACGCTTCTGGCCGCGCAAAAGGAGTAGAACAGCAATTTGGCAAGCTGCCCAGATCATAATCGCTGCCCCTTTTAATTATATTCCTTGACAGCTCTCCGTTTTAGACAGCAAAAAGCCTCAAACAAGCCTTGAGTGGCTATCACTGACTTGTTCTTCGGAGAGATCCACTTCTTGCAACTTCTCAACGCTCAAATCAGCAGCTGAACCTGCACAGGTACTGTAAAGCACCCTAGCAAGCAGCCTAAACATTTCAAGGTAGCTATCCAGCCCCTACTGCTTCCAATCCAAGCATTCTAGCAAGCATCCTATGTAACTCAGGGCAGCTGACCAGCCCCCACTGGTTCGAGTTCAAGCACCGTAACAGCTTCTGTTATGAACATCCCTTGTTGGACTTGGGGTAGAACCAGCAATGCTTCTTAAACAGCTTGTTGTGTCTCACACTGGTTTGTGTGTGTGTGTGTGTGTCTGTGTGTGTGTGTGTGCGTGTGCGTGTGTGTTTGCTTGTGTGTGCATGTGAGTATTTGTAACTTCTTAATATTTTCTTGATGCATAGCGCCCCTACAACTCTTCACTCAACAAACACCAAGCAAGCAAGCCACTCCAAGGTCCATGGCTCGCAATGTTGTGACTGCTTGCTTGTCCACATCATCTTCATGCCTTGTTGGACTGCATGCAGAGCACCCCAACAATCGTGCATTAAGCAAGGCCCAAGCAGCTTGGTTGGAAATTAAACTGGAGAAGCTGGAGGGACGCTTAGATGACGAAATCGCTGCCCGAAAGACAGCTGATCTGAAATCTGTCCTTGGAGGTGGGTTGAACAATTTAATTCGGTTTGTGACTGGTTGTATGCAACTTTTTGTTTTTCTTTTTTTCTCCAGCTGAAACATCGGAGAAAGGAGGCGCGATGGGAAAATGTGGTCTGGAAGAATGATTAGGGTTGGCCAGAACCATACATACGATGCATATACGGTATTGTTGGCAGGGAGATCACCAAATATACGGTCATATACGGTGTAGATGTACGGTCCTGGCCAATACTAGAAATGATTTGTGGAGTTGTACAAGCAAAAGGATGCACGTGGTGAGAGGGGAATCCTGTGTGAAACATGCACATGTGCACAAAACGTTGTTCAAGCCAAACATTATGCAAGCAAAACAAATGCCTTTGGAACAATGCGCGGGAATGAGTTGTTCAATGCCTCCTGCCCATCCCTCTGAAGGTAGAGAACGACGGTACAGTGCCCTGTGTGCTGTTGGAAGCATGGCCAGGATCTTCCTTATGCAATTCAGCCATTAAACTGTACACACCACTCGTAAGCTTGGCCAGGGTCCTCAATGCGCTTCAGCCATTAGCATGTACACACAGCCATTCACATGTACACACAGCCATACTCATGTATTCACAGCCATTCACTTGTGCACA
>Ga0307945_1001053_pt1:17500-20910 | contig 20910 bp, 28 predicted proteins | sample OrgLakmetagen228_FD_201818 | JGI IMG/M metagenome (GOLD analysis project Ga0307945, IMG submission 201818) | Saline water microbial communities from Organic Lake, Antarctica - #228 | ecosystem: Environmental > Aquatic > Non-marine Saline and Alkaline > Saline | place: Antarctica...
GTTGACCGTGGTTATATGCAGTGCTGGGCCTCCAAGCGCCGAAGATGTGGAAGCTGCTCTGAGTGCTACCTTGGCTGTGCAGCAGGAGCTGGGGCATCTACGACAGGTGGGTCAGGGAATGAAAGAATAGGGCAGTGTGTGTGAGAGCTATTCTTTTGGGTCAGGGAATGAAAGGATAAGGCAGTGCGTGTGGAAGACATTTCTTTGGGTCAGGGAATTAAAGAATAGGGCAGTGTTTGTGGTGGCTATCACTTCCTGCATGGTGGTATAAGCTATCAGTGGTATAAGCTATCACTCTTTGCATAGGTGGTATACTCTATCAGTGGTATAAGCTATCACTTCCCGCGTAGGTGGTATAAGAGGGAGCATAAGAGGTGGACGCTGCTCTGAGTGCTACCCTGGCTGTGTAGCAGGATGTAAGGTCATTCTTGGGGTTGGCTAGGACAGTGTATACCTAATATGTGTATGCCAAAATCCATGCAACAAATACTGTGTGCAGACTGTATATATATGAGTCTGGCCAACCCTATATATATATGTATGGTTCTGGCCAACCCTACTCATTTTGCTTTTGAAGTTGGAAGGAACAGAGCAGGAATGAGTGTGGAAAACAGAAAAAAAGGTTCGTGTCGGTTCACAAAGCAGGACTCTGAAAGGGAATAGGATCAGGAAGGGGTAGCGTGTGACAGGAGGGGGAGGACAGGCTGCAAGGGCGAAAGAAGGATGTGTGTTGTGGTAGAGGGCCAGTGAGCCAGGTCCCTGCTCGTGCCTTGATGTATGCATTGACATATGCATTAACTGACGTGCCTTGATTCAACTGTTTGCAATCTGCTTGGTGTGCTGAAGAGTTGCATTTACTGTAGGGGCCACAACTGGCAAGTTGCATGAAGAGCTGACCAGACGCATACGATGATAAATAGGGTTGGCCAGAACCGGATATATACACCATATATGACCGTATGATTGATGAAGTCCCTGCCAAAAATACCGTATACACACCGTATCCAAAGAGTTCTGGCCAACCTTAATGAAAACTGTGTGTTGGATAAGCATTAGGGTTGGCCAGAACCATATTTATACGGTGCATATACGGTATTTTTGGCAGGAAAATAACAAAATATACGGTCATATACGGTGCATTTATACGCGGTGGCCAACCTTAATAAGCATTCATTGAGTAAATATTGGAGGAAACCGACCAGCCTGACATGTATGTGCAAACACAAAATGTGTGTGTGTATGTGTGTGTGCATGCGTGCATGCAAGTGTGCAGTTCAGACGCTGTTAGTTAGCTGTCATCCTGCCCTCATAAGCTGCTGTCATCCTGCCCTCATAAGCTGCTGTCCTCCAGCACTGCTGTGTGTAGTCTTCCGGTAAGCTGAAGAGGCTTTTGCAGCAATATAGACATCTTGAGCATTCATTCCCGGCAACGTACGTCAAAAATGTGCTCTCTGACCTGTTCTGCTATTTTCAGGCGTTGGATGAGCTGAAGAGCGGCTTTGGCAGCCGCATGGATGGGATGGACAAGAAGTTTGAAGGCAGTGAACTGCTTCCTAGGGTATGTGTATGGCAAAGTGTGTTGCACACCCGAACACACATGTGCACACAGGCACATGCATACACGTACGTATATAAGGAGAAGTAAACGCACAGGTGCTTGCGTACACAGATGCAAATGGGGCAGTCACATAAGTGCACACACGCATACATACACACACACACAAACACACACACACACACACAAACACACACACACACACTCACACACACACACACTCACACACACACACAAACACACACACACACACACACACTCGCACTCGCACACACACACACACACACACACACGCACACACACACACACACTCTCACTCTCACACACACACACACACACACACACGCACACACACACACACACACACACACGCACACACACACACACACGCACACACACACTCAAAAGATCGCACCCACATTCACAACATACAGTCAGAATCAGGTCGGAGCCAGGGTGGCGGTGTCACAGACCGGCAGACACAGGCCTTTTACCAGATCAAGTCCAAGAGCATTGCTGCAGATGTTCTGGCAGAGGTGCTGGGAGAGGTGCGTGCGCAAGTTTGAACAACCCCATCATTTAAAAGGCCTTTAACCAGATCAAGTCCAAAAACACTGCTGCAGATGTTCTGGCAGAGGCGTTGGGAGAGGTGCGTGTGCGCGTTTGAACAGCCCAACATTTGAAATGTCCGTGTGCTAGTTTGAACAGCTCCATCATCTGAAATGTCCGTGTGCAAGTTTGTACAGCCCCATTATTTGAAATTTCCGTGTGCAAGTTTGTACAGCCCCATTATTTGAAATGTCCGTGTGCAAGTTTAACAGCACCATCATTTGTAATGTTCGTGTGCGATTTTGAACAGCCCCATCATTTGAATTGTCCGTGTGCGCATTTGAACAGCCCCATCATTTGAAATGTCCGTGTGCGAGTTTGAACAGCCCCATCATTTGAAATGTCTGTGTGCGCATTTGAACAGCCCCATCATTTGAAATGTCCGTGTGCGAGTTTGAACAGCCCCATCATTTGAAATGTCTGTGTGCGCGTTTGAACAGCCCCATCATTTGAATTGTCCGTGTGCGAGTTAGAACACCTCCGTCATTTGAAATGTCTGTGTGCTAGTTTGAACACCTCCGTCATTTGAAATGTCTGTGTGCTAGTTTGAAAAGCCCCATCATTTGAAATGTCCGTGTGCAAGTTTGAACAGCCCATCATTTGAAATGTCTGTGTGCGCGTTTGAACAGCCCCGTCATTTGAAATGTCCGCGTGCGAGTTTGAACAGCCCCATCAACAAAAAGGTTCCGAGCTCACTAAATTCACAAATCCAGCTGCACATTGTTTCCCACAACTGTTCACGCTAGCAGTGACCCTGTATACGCTAGCAGTGACCCTGTACACGCTAGCAGTGACCCTGTACACGCTAGCAGTGACCCTGTACACGACGCAGTGACCCTGTACACGCTAGCAGTGACCCTGTACACGCTGTCAGTGACCCTGTACACGACTTTAACACTATTTCTATCGGCTACCTGTGCATCAGCTATATGGTCATCAGCTACCTCCTGTCCGTCAGCTATCTGTTTATCAGCTATCTGTTAATCAGCTCACCGTGCATCGTCTGCCTGTTCATCAGCTAACCGTGCATTTATCCATCAGCCATCTGTTCATCAGCTATCTGTGCATCATCCATTTATCCATCAGCTATCTGTTCATCAGCTTTCTGTGCATCAGCTATCCGTGGGATGTAAACCTTGCGGGAAATCTGTGCGCAACTCACGACTTGCCTCAGGGCAATTTGTATGTAAACAGATATGCTACTGTATGAAAGACCGCTGCATTGCATTTATTATCCCCTAACTGC
>Ga0307945_1001054_pt1:0-12500 | contig 20910 bp, 19 predicted proteins | sample OrgLakmetagen228_FD_201818 | JGI IMG/M metagenome (GOLD analysis project Ga0307945, IMG submission 201818) | Saline water microbial communities from Organic Lake, Antarctica - #228 | ecosystem: Environmental > Aquatic > Non-marine Saline and Alkaline > Saline | place: Antarctica: Organic...
CCTACAAACCTACCATCCATGGCACGATTCATGTGAGTGCGGCCTGCCAGCAGGATATCTTGACCCACGCTGTCACTACCCACATAGCCCTCGTATGGGTTGAAGCGATTCACACGCAGCGCACCCTGCACGTTTCAGATCAGTGCAAAGGGTCGTGAACAAATGTAAGCAAAGTGCCTTGTTTGGACCGAAGCGATGAACGCACAGCACAATCTGCAGGTGTCAAAAAGGGCGCGCGTTGTAAACTGAATGGTTCAGTTTTTTTGTACAAACTTGGTAGCTTGAACGCATGAATTTGGTAGCTTAAACGCATCGCAGTCTGCATGTTTGACGACAGGACGATGGGATCCATGGGCACGTTGATAGCAAAAAAAGTATGATACGAGTTTTGACCTTGTTCATCCTTTGCTGCATGACAACAGGCTATTTGTAGGGTTGGCCAGAACCGTATATATACGGTGTATATACGGTATTTTTGGCAGGGAAATCACCAAAGATACGGTCATATACGGTGTATGTATACGGTTCTGGCCAACCCTAGCTATTTGTTTTATCCAAAGTTTGAAACAATCAGAGACACCATATGTATACGGTGTATATATGGTATTTTTGGCAGGGAAATCACCAAAGATACGGTCATATACGGTGTATATATACGGCCCTGGCCAACCCTAGCTATTTGTTTTATCCGAAGTTTAAACAATCAGAGACACTTGGTACCCTTTATATAACTTCTTCTGAAACCGTGGCACGACTTGGGCACGAGGAAACCATGCACGTGGCGTACGGAAAAGGGCCCGCAACTCCACATGTTAAGTCTGCAAAACAAAGGAGCTTCTTTGGTGCCGATTGTCAACATCAGCATTCAACTTTGAAGCCTGCACAGCATGAATGCATAGGGCCATTGCATGAGCTCTGGGTGTCAGGCACCACAACGTTGAGCTTGCAGCAGTACATCTTCTTCCAGTTGCATAGTGCAAATCTCATGAAGCAATCCAAAAACTGCATACCAAAGAATTCACTTTGCTTTTGTCCAGCATGTAGGAAAACGGACGACCAAGTAGACCCTGCCTTACTGCTGCACCTCTACACATGCATCTAGCAATGCGTGCCATGATACGCAACACACACACACACACACACACACACACACACACACATGCGCTCTCATTCAAACACACACACCTGGTGGAGCCTTCCCTCTTTGATCCCTGCTTGCACCTCAGAAAACGTTTTGTGCTCTGCATATATGCGCTTCCTCTTTGCAGCTCTCTTCGGGGCGGGCCCTACAGATGTGCGTCAGTAAAAGGCATGCGTGGGTAAATTGCAGCCTTGAGAGCCCACAAATAACCTATGCTTACTTCAAAGCTTCTGAGCCGGGCCCAAGGTTTATAAAAGCACAAAGAATAAGGCCACCATGCATAGATGTACGCACATAATAAACTGCGGTCATTTCAAAGCTTCCGAGCCGGGGCTTCCAGGGCAGCCTAGGCTAGGGGGATACAATTGTTCCTCTACCCTCCATAATTGGTGAAGCTATGCTGATGTGTACTGTCTATGGCAACGACGTCCCTTTCCTACTGGTGAAGCTATGCTGATGTGTACTGTCTATGGCCATGACGTCCCTTTCCTATTGGTGAAGCTATGCTGATGTGTACTGTCTGTGGCCATAACATCCCTTTCCTATTGGTGAAGCTATGCTGATGTGTAATAACCATGGCCACATCACCCCTTCCTACTGGTGAAGCTATTTTGATGTGTACTGTCTATGGCCATAACGTCCCTTTCCTATTGGTGAAGCTATGCTGATGTGTGCTGTCTATGGCCATAACGTCCCTTTCCTATCGGTGAAGCTATGCTGATGTGTACTGTCTATGGCCATAACGTCCCTTTCCCATTAATGACTCTATGCTGATGTGTACTGTCTGTGGCCATGACGTCCCTTTCCTATTGGTGGAGCTATGCTGATGTGTACTGTCTATGGCCATAATGTGTGCACCAAATGGCAGGAGTAAGCGAGCCAAGCAAGAAGCGTCTATGAAAAACGAAAGCAATGTTTATAGCTTATACCTTGCACTCACACTCACACGCAAACCCACACGCACCCCCTAACACAAAAATTACCACTTGAGGCCTACGAGCAGAAAAACATTTCAGCACACCTTCCTCCTCCTGCTCCTCCTCTTCCTCCTTCTCCAACCCCGTCCCCCTTCCACTTTGGCAAATAAAAAATAAAAAAGGCACAAGCTCACACATACGACACACACACACACACATAATAAAAAAGCATCAAAGCCCGAGTTTTGGACCTGCTCTCTCACCCTCATCTTCCTCAGGGTCCTCCTCCAACGCCGTCCCTGCAGCAACCATGTCCAGCAGCTCCACAGCGTCTGGGCGCAGCACGCGCACGTACGAAGCAGCGCCAATTGCTCGCACCTGTGAGCACGGCACAGCATGCAAGATAATTATTAGATCATTATTAGTAGAATAATTATTAGACAATGATTATAACCACGATAGATATAAAAACCAAGATAGGCTTGACTGCATGCAATTTGTTGGGGTAGACACTTGGACCAAGAAAGCTTGACTGCATGCAACTAGTTATGGTAGACACTTGAGCCAAGAAAGCTTGACTGCATGCAATAAGTTGGAGTAGACACTAGAACCAAGATAAGCTTGACTGCATGCAATTATGCAATTAGTTGGGATGGACACTAGAAAAAAGACAAGCTTGACTGCGTCCAGACGAAGCACACCTGCACCTGCAAAGCAGTGCCACTTACATGCATTTACAAGCACAACACATAAGCCTACGTATGCTTTTGGGGGGTAGACTGTGAATTCAGGGCAAGCCTGACTGCAACTAGATGCAAATAATGGCGTGGCAGACGTCTGCACACACGTAGGGTTGGCCAAAACCATATATATATATATATACGATGTATATAACGGTATTTTTGGCAGGGAAATCACCGAATATACGGCCATACACGGTGCATACATACAGTTCTGGCCAACCATACACAAACGACATCTGCAAGTATGTAATTTTTAGATGCAATTGATGGCGTGGCAGACGTCTGCACAAGCAACATTGACAAGTATGAAATAGTGTACCAACAAACGATGCCGAGTTTGCCTGAGCACACACATATTCATCCCTTAACAGCAGAAACATTGGTGCTGCTACTTCATTAACAACCGAATGGCTTTGCTTGGCACCAGTGTCTCGTTCTTGGGTTTACTACATGCAAACATGTTTGTGTGTCAAAGCATAAGCCTGCAGCTGGCAAACGTTGCAACTGAAACCTGCAGCTGTAGCCTACATCTGCATGTCTATATTGCATCTGCAGCCTGCATCTGTGGCCTGGCTCAGTAGCCTGCAGCTGGCAAACATTGCATCTGTAGCCTGCAGCTGTAGCCTACATCTGTATGTCTATATTGCATCTGTAGCCTGCAGCTGTGGCCTGAATTGCACCTGCAGCCTGTTGCCTGCATCTGTAGCCTGTATTGCATCTGCAGCTGGCAGACATTGCATCTGTAGCCTGTAGCCTGCATCAATAGCCTGAATTGCACCTGCAGCCTGTTGCCTGCATTTGTAGCCTGTATTGCATCTGCAGCTGGCAAACATTGCATCTGTAGCCTGTTGCCTGCATCTGCAGCCTATATTGCACCTGCAGCCTGTTGCCTGCATCTGTAGCCTGTAGCATGTAGCCTGCATCTGTGGCCTGCATTGCATCTGCAGCTGGCAGACATTGCATCTGTAGCATGTTGCGTGAGAAAGGAAATCACGAGCAATTATTTAAATGTGCCCCATATTTCTAAGCAAGCCTGCAACAGAAATCATATGTCAACTGCAGCTGGAAAACATTGCATCTGTAGCCTGTTGCGTGGAAAAAGAAATTACGAGCAATTACTAAAATGTGCCCCATTTTCCTAAGCAAGCCTGCAACAGAAATCATACGTCAACTGCAGCTGGCAAACATTGCATCTGTAGCCTGTTGCGTGAAGAAGGAAATCACGAGCAATTATTAAAATGTGCCCCCTCCTCCTCAGCAAGCCTACAAAAGAAATCGTACGTCTGAAGCTTCTTGCGCAAAAATGTCATTACAGAAGCTACGATGGCCTTTTCTCAAGCAGCTAATTTATATCAAATGCACACCCTCTTCCTCGGCAAGCTTGACGCAGAAGCCTCTCGCGAGAAAAAGAAACTACAAAAGCCATTAAGGCCTTTCCTCAAACGATCAGCCACTATCAAACCCACCCCCTCTTCCTCAGCAAGCCTGCTACAGACATCATACACCTAAAGCCTCACGTGCAAAGAGACAATCACATAAGATGTGATGGACGTCCGTCAAAGCAAACTGTGGAGGAGAATGAGAAGAAGACCAAGACGACGTGGAGGAAGCAACCAGCTACAATTAAACCCACCCCCTCTTCCTCAGCAAGCCTGCGGCTAGCTGCGTCGTTGGTCAGAAGGACAACCTCCATACGACCCGCCAGGCGGTCAGCATACCTAAGGAGTGCGATGTGAGGGAGATTTAAGCAATGCAAGAGAAGAACGCATCGCGAAAGTTCACCCGCTGATGAGCATGGTACCCTCCGAACCTCTTGTCAGACGGTCAGCGTTCTTAAATTGTCAAGTGACATACGGTAATGGCGTTTCCTTAAATAATGTAGGGAGACGCACAGCGTTCTTAAATTGTGAAGTGACATACGGTATGACGTTTCCTTAGATAATGTAGGGAGACGCACAGCGTTCTTAATTTGAGAAGTGACATACGGTATGACATCTCCTAAGAAATGTAGGTAGACGGACAGCTTTTTTGATTAGTGAAGTGACAGATGGTCAGCCCAGCCAAGCCCCACCCAAAAGGGGGGATTGATGCTGTTTTGATCAGTGAAGTTTGCGTCTCCTTAGTAAATGTAGGGAGTTATTTTCACAGATTCTCTTCTTTTCTTTTCGCTTTTGCTATTAGTAAGGGACCGTTGAGCGGACAAGGTAGGCTTGCCTGATTTCTGTGGCAGAAAAGGAAAAAGAAATGCTACGCAGGCTGTGGAAATTACTCCTGGGATTATTAAAGAGAAAGAGCTTACGGAAACCTGGCCACTTGATAACGATGGGGTTTCATGTACACAGGAAGTTGTTTCGACCAGAATCAGAGTAGGAAGTTGTTTTAGCCACAATCAGAGTCAGTGATTAATTAGTGCAGGACTTTGTAGTTCATATTGTACATACTAAATATATGCAAAAGAGACCATTCCTGATACTTATACAGCAACTGCAAAATGTGATGAATACAAAGTGCATAGCGTACATACCAAATATAATCTATAGAGACCCCCTTATGCACGGTCTCTCATTTGATTTGCACGGTCTCTCATTTAATATGCACGGTCTGTCGTTTGAATTGCACGGTCTGTCGTTTGATATGCACAGTCTGTCGTTTGATATGCACGGTCTGTCGTTTGATATGCACGGTCTGTCATTTGATAAGCAAAATCTGTCATTTGATATGCACGGTCTGTCGTTTGAAATAATGCACGGTCTGACGTTTAATATGCACGGTCTGACGTTTGATTTGCACGGTCAGTCGTTTGATTTGCACGGTCAGTCGTTTGATATGCACGGTCTGTCGATTAACATGAATGCCAAAGCCAATTCAACCTATTTCTTAGCTACTGGCGATGGCCAAAGAAACACTAACAATATGCTCCATGAATACATCGATTAATTTGTCTGAATCCAAATAGCACCGCTCCACAAGGTCACCGCCACCACCATCAACTACCTTACAGACGCGCAATATTTAAAACAAGCCCAACAACTGAAACACTGGGCTACTGTAAATAGCCACTTCTACAGACAGAGCATTAAGCACCTACCATTTTGTGGCCACCCGGATCGCTCGATCATTGCGGTCGTTCACCGACTCCCCTGCTTCCGTTTTGATGAAGGTGTCCCTGTGTGGGGGGACACAGGGAACAGAAAAGCTGTGCTTCTATAGTTTCCGTGTGCAGCAGACAGCAGTGCTGCACTCCCATGCCTCCGTTTCGATGAAGGTGTCCCTGTGTGGGGGGACACAAGGAACAGAAAGGCTGTGCTTCTATAGTTTCTGTGTGCAGCAGACAGCAGTGCTGCACTCCCCTGCCTCCGTTTTGATGAAGGTGTCCCTGTGTGGGGGGACACAAGGAACAGAAAGGCCGTGCTTCTATAGTTTCTGTGTGCAGCAGACAGCAGTGCTGCACTACCCTGCCTCCGTTTTGATGAAGGTGTCCCTGTGTGGGGGGGCACAGGGAACAGAAAGGCTGTGCTTCTATAATTTCCGTGTGCAGCAGACAGCAGTGCTGCACTCCCCTGCTTCCGTTTTGATGAAGGTGTCCCTGTGTGGGGGGGCACAAGGAACAGAAAGGCTGTGCTTCTATAGTTTATGTGTGCAGCAGACAGCAGTGCTGCATTCCCCTGCCTCCGTTTTGATGAAGGTGTCCCTGTGTGGGGGGGCACAGGGAACAGAAAGGCTGTGCTTCTATAATTTCCGTGTGCAGCAGACAGCAGTGCTGCACTCCCCTGCTTCTTTTTTGATGAAGGTGTCCCTGTGTGGGGGGGCACAGGGAACAGAAAGGCTGTGCTTCTATAGTTTCTGTGTGCAGCAGACAGCAGTGCTGCACTCCCATGCCTCCGTTTCGATGAAGGTGTCCCTGTGTGGGGGGACACAAGGAACAGAAAGGCTGTGCTTCTATAGTTTATGTGTGCAGCAGACAGCAGTGCTGCACTCCCCTGCTTTTTTGATGAAGGTGTCCCTGTGTGGGGGGGCACAGGAAACAGAAAGGCTGTGCTTCTATAGTTTATGTGTGCAGCAGACAGCAGTGCTGCACTCCCCTGCTTCTTTTTTGATGAAGGTGTCCCTGTGTGGGGGGGCACAGGAAACAGAAAGGCTGTGCTTTCTATAGTTTCTGTGTGCAGCAGACAGCAGTGCTGCACTCCCCTGCTTCCGTTTCGATGAAGGTGTCCCTGTGTGGGGGGGCACAAGGAACAGAAAGGCTGTGCTTCTATAGTTTATGTGTGCAGCAGACAGCAGTGCTGCACTCCCCTGCCTCCGTTTTGATGAAGGTGTCCCTGTGTGGGGGGGCACAGGGAACAGGAAGGCTGCAAAAAAAGATCATTGCACACAGGCCTAAGCGCTGGCTGCTGTGCTTTGGCTTACAACAGGACAGAGTAACGTTTGTCAGTCTCATGAATTCATGTTTCGTGTTTTGTGCTGTGGCAGCCATGAGACCTCAGCCGCCATTTTTCCACGTTGAGGTAGCCAATGCACATTGTTCATGCAGGAAGGTGCAAAGGAGAGCTGAGGGCAAAAAGCAGCTGCCAGCAAGTTATTCAATGCGGTGGCATCAGCCTGGGCAAGCAAGCGCCACCACACACACCACCACTACGGACGCCAACACAAACAGAAGATGTCTGCCTTTTGAGCAGTGGCTCTTGTCAGCCAGCTACTTAAGCCAGCTACGGCAGCCAACCCAGGCAAGGTGACTTGTAACGAGCAAGCTTTTTGGTTCTGTGGAAAGTGTTTCAAGTGCGTTACCAACAAATTATTCACCACGTGTCAAAGTGTGAAGTGTGTGTGTATGTGTGTGTGTGTGTATGTGTGTGTGTGTGTGTGTATGTGTGTGTGCGTGTGTGTGCGTGTGTGTGTATGTGTGTGTGCGTGTGTGTACAGTTTACCTGCATCAACAGTGTACAAAATATGTGTGTTACCAACAAATTATTCACCACGTGTTAAAGTGTGAAGTGTGTGTGTGTGTGTGCGTGTGTGTGTGCGTGTGTGAGTGTGTGTATGTGTGTGTGCGTGTGTGCGTGTGTGTGTACAGTTTACCTGCATCAACAGTGTACAAAATATGTGGGTTACCAACAAATTATTCACCATGTGCCCAAGTGTGTGTGTGTGTTTGTGTGTGTGTGTGTGTGTGTGCGTGTGCGTGTGCATGTGTGTGTGCGTGTGCGTGTGTGTATGTGTGTGCGCGTGTGTGTGTACAGTTTACCTGCATCAACAGTGTACAAAATATGTGGGTTACCAACAAATTATTCACCATGTGTCAAAGTGTGTGTGTGTCTGCATTTTACCTGCATCAACAGTGTACAAAATATGTGGGTTATCAACAAATTATTCACCATGTGTCAAAGTGTGTGTGTGTCTGCATTTACCTGCATCAACAGTGTACAAAATATGTGGGTTATCAACAAATTATTCACCATGTGTCAAAGTGCGTGTGTGTCTGCATTTTACCTGCATCAACAGTGTGCAAAATATGTGGGTTACCAACAACAAGTACCATGTGCCCAAGTGTGTGTGTGTGTCTGCAGTTTACCTGCAGCAACAGTGTACAAAATATGTGGGTTACCAACAAATTATTCACCATGTGTCAAAGTGTGTGTGCGTGTGTGTGTGTGAGTCTGCAGTTTACCTGCATCAACAGTGTACAAAATATGTGGGTTACCAACAACAAGTACCATGTGCCCAAGTGTGTGTGTGTGTCTCCAGTTTACCTGCAGCAACAGTGTACAAAATATGTGGGTTACCAACAAATTATTCACCATGTGTCAAAGTGTGTGTGTTTATGAGTCTGCAGTTTACCTGCAGCAACAGTGTACAAAATATGTGGGTTACCAACAACAAGTACCACGTGTCCTGCTTAACACTAGACTGGACCAGATACAGTGCCCAGTGTCTTGTCCAGCTTTATCGCTGCAAGTAACAAGCAGGGTGTGCATCAGTGGTGCAGACTGTTCCACAGTCTGAAACACAGTGGTGCAGACTGTTCCACAGTCTGAAACACAGTGGTGCATCGGTTGCACAGTCTGAAACACAGTGGTGCATCGGTTGCACAGTCTGAATCACAGTGGTGCATCGGTTGCACAGTCTGAATCACAGTGGTGCATCGGTTGCACAGTCTGAAACACAGTGGTGCAACGGTTGCACAGTCAGAAACATACACACGTTGCACAGTCTGAAACACAAATTGTTGCACAGATGCACAACCTGTTGCACTGTCTGAAACATACACAAACTGGTGCACAGTCAGAAACATACAAAGGCGTTTTCTGTTGCACAGTCTGAAACATACACACGTTGCACAGTCTGAAACACAGTGGTGCAGACTGTTCCACAGTCAGAAACATACACACAGGTGTTTTCTGTTGCACAGTCTGAAACATACACAAGCGTTTTCTGTTGCACAGTCAGAACACAAACTGTTGCACAGATGCACAACCTGTTGCACTGTTTGAAACATACACAGGCGTTTTCTGTTGCACAGTCTGAAATATACACAGGTGTTTTCTGTTGCACAGTCTGAAACATACACAAACTGTTGCACAGATGCACAACCTGTTGCACAGTCTGAAACATACACAGGCGTTTTCAGTTGCACAGTCTGAAATATACACAGGCGTTTTTTGTTGCACAGTCTGAAACATACACACAAACTGTTGCACAGATGCACAACCTGTTGCACAGTCTGAAACATACACAGGCTTTTTCTGTTGCACAGTCTGAAATATACAAAAACTGTTGCACAGATGCACAACCTGTTGCACAATCTGAAACATACACAGGCGTTTTCTGTTGCACAGTCAGAAACATACACAAAAACTGTTGCACAGATGCACAACCTGTTGCACAGTCTGAAACATACACAGGCATCTTCTGAAGCATGCCACCGGCTGGCAAAAACAAATACACACACACAAACACACACACACGCATACCACACGCACACACACTGCACACACACTGCACACACACACACACACAGGCACATCCCCATTCATACAACGACTTATAACACACAGGTGCCACACCTGTACACCTTTGGTGCTCGTGCTATACTTTAAACACGCAGGTGCCTATGGTGCTCGTTATGGTGATATCCTTTGCGGTGATATCCTTTGCGGTGATAACCCATACGGTGATATATATCCTATACGGTGATATATATCATATATAGCTAGGGTTGGCCAAAACCATATATATACGGTGTATATACGGTATTTTGGGCAGGGAAATCACCAAGCATACGGTCATAAGTATATATACGGTTCTGGCCAACCCAATATATAGCGATGTAACCTTACCTTACCCTACCTGTACGGTGATATCCTATGGTACACTTATGGTGCTCGTTTTGGTATACCTATGGAACACTTATGGTGCTCGTTAGGGTATACCTATGGTGATTGTTAGGGTGATATCCTTTGCGGTGATATCCTATACGGTGATATCCTACGGTACACTTATGGTGCTCGTTAGGGTATACCTATGGAACACTTATGGTGCTCGTTAGGGTATACCTATGAAACACTTATGGTGCTCGTTAGGGTATACCTATGGAACACTTATGGTGCTCGTTAGGGTATACCTATGGTGATCGTTAGGGTGCCACACAGGTGCCACACCTGAACACCTTTGGTGCTCGTTATGGTGCTGCATCAGATGCACGTACATATTTCAAATGTGATCATTCATTACTGAGCGATGCGCAGGCCATCTGGTGCTCATTGGCAAATTATTACCATCCATTTAAATTATTACCATTCATTCTGATTATTTTGACTAAGTGAAGTGCAGGCTCCCCACCTGTGGTGCTCATTGGCAAACACAAAGAAGCGCTTTGCATCAGATGCGCACAGCGCTCGCAGCCGCTGGTAGGCCGCACTGTTTTTGTGCCTCACTTCTTCCAGGACCACGCTGCACACCACCACGTCGGTGATGGCGGGGTGCTCTAGGAAGTCAAGCTGCAGGATGTGCAAGAGCGCGTTGTAATTAGTGTATTGGGATTGCGAATCACATCTTTTCAAAATTATGTCGGTGATGGCGGGGTGCTCTAGGAAATCAAGCTGCAGGCTGAAAGATGTGCAAGAGCGTGTTGTAATTAGTGTAATGGGATTGCACATCACTTCTTTTCAGGACCATGTCGATGATGGCGAGGTGCTCTTGGAAATCAAGCTGCATGTCATAGAAGGAGCAGGGATAACCCTCCACTTCGACGGAGCATGCGCCGTACCATATTTAACGCGTATCTTACCTTATTGAACGCATCAGTCTGTATGAAACATACGGTCATAGAAGGTACAAATGAGCGTGCAATGTTTTTGTTTCAGGCTACAATTAATGCCTGTGTGCGTGTCGTTGTCTGTCATACATCTTCTATAAGGCGGTGTGCACTGTGAAATAAAGCTGCATTGGGCAACGACGGCTTGTCACCCTTTTTCAGACCATTATACGTGACGTGATGAGAGAATGGGGTTTTTTAGAAGTCAAGCCGCAACACTGAGTGGTGAAGGGCTGAAACCATGCAAATGCAAGGCTGTACATTTCCAATCCGTAAACACGATCGTTATCATCAGATTCAATTTACATGAGTGCGTAATTTGCATCCATGTAAGTTTGCGTGCAATGGGCCAAAATATGGCACCTAGGAATCAATCTACAAAAGTTCTGTGTACTTTGCATCTGTGTACTCAAGCACGCATGGGAGCAAAACTATGTCAGCAATACTTGGGAGTTGAGTTGCGTGAATATCAGTTTGTTGCCCTGAAATATAAGTTGGGCATGAATATATTAATACTATGAATGCCCCGTACCTAATTGTGTTTGCCTGCAATATGTAAGAGTGAGAGCAAGCCAAGGTGCAGAAGCCGCCTTGAAGTTTAGAACACATGCGCCAAGGAAGCAAAGCTTCCTTTAACACGCTCCTCTGTGTTTGTAGTCCAAGCCACTGTTTAGATGAGTACTGAGTACTTTCTTTGTTGCCGTGTTCTTATTTTTGCTTGAAGACGTAGTAGGCCAATTGGCAACCCGTCCAACCAAAACAGAGATTGATCTTTATAAGTTACAAATATCCCCTCTGGCGGCTTTTTTGTCTGAATAAAAAGCAAGGGGGGACATACTATTTGTATCTACTCGTGAGCTGAAATGAAGCACTCTCCACAAAAAAGGCTTAGATTCTCTGCCCACCTTAGTGTGTCCCTTTGGGCACTGTATGTCCTGTATAGGCGAGTGCATGTACTAAATGGTGCTCGCTGCATGTTCCCAGCCTGACACACCAGCAAGTCTTGACTCCCTACTGTATGCACTGTGAGGGCGCTGCATGTACTATATGGTGCTCGCTGCATGTGCCCAGACAGACACACCAGCAAGTCTTGACTCCCTACTGTATGCACCCTGAGGGCGCTGCATGTACTGCACGGCGCTGCATGTGCCCAGCCTGACACATTAGCAAATCAGCTCCCTACCTGATGCAGAGCAATGTTCGTGTCGATGACCAAATAGTGTGCAGCAGAGCCGCTGAGTTTGTGGGCTGAAGCCTCGCAATCTGCGTCCAGCGGGCTTCCACTCCTGCACGAGGGAGATGGTGTGCTAAGTTTGAACATGGCTGCTGTAGAATTACAGCAAGTCATTACACTGACGAAAAGCACATGCTCACGAGGTGTGGCAAGG
>Ga0307945_1001054_pt1:17500-20910 | contig 20910 bp, 19 predicted proteins | sample OrgLakmetagen228_FD_201818 | JGI IMG/M metagenome (GOLD analysis project Ga0307945, IMG submission 201818) | Saline water microbial communities from Organic Lake, Antarctica - #228 | ecosystem: Environmental > Aquatic > Non-marine Saline and Alkaline > Saline | place: Antarctica...
TCAGAACCGTGTTGTATTCGGTTAGTCAGAACCGTGTTGTATAAAGTTGGTCAGAACCGTGTTGTATAAAGTTGGTCAGAACCGTGTTGTATAAAGTTGGTCAGAACCGTGTTGTATTCAGTTAATCAGAACCGTCTTGTATAAAGTTGGTCAGAACCGTGTTGTATAAAGTTGGTCAGAACCGTGTTGTATGAAGTTGGTCAGAACCGTCTTGTATAAAGTTGGTCAGAACCGTGTTGTATGAAGTTGGTCAGAACCGTGTATGTACACTGTATATGACCGTATATGTTAAAGTCTCCCTGCCACAACTACCTAGGGCTGGCTAGAACCATATATTTACACTGTGTATGACCGTATATGTTGTAGTCTCCCTGCCACAACTACCTAGGGATGGCCAGAACCATATATTTACACTGTGTATGACCGCATATTTGGTGGTTTCCCTGTTAAAAATACCGTACATGCATTGTATATATATATATATAGGGTTGGCCAGAACCACATATATATACAATGCATGTACGGTGTTTTTGGCAGGGAAATCACCAAATATACGGTCATATACGGTGTATATATACGGTTCTGGCCAACCCTATATTTATGTGGTTCTGGCCAACCGGAGCCTTGTACAATCTTTCGTTTTGAGCTAGGAATTATCTGGCGCACTGCTAGTGATGCTTGGGCCTGCATTTCCGTGCACCCTCATGTGATCAGTAAGAAGCGTGGGGTGCCTCATGTGTAGGGTTGGCCAGAACCATACATATACGGTGTACATCTAGGGTTGACCAGAACCCTATATATACGGTGTATATACGGTATTTTTGACAGGAACACCACCGAATATACGGTCATATACGGTGTATATATACGGTTCTAGCCAATTCTATGTACATACGGTTTCTTTGGGAGGGAAATCATCAAATATACGGTCATACACAGTGTAAATATATGGTTCTGGCCAACCCTACTCATGTGTGCGCATTCGTTTCACCACAAAGCTCCTGCATAGCTATGCTGCCACCAAATAGTTGTGTTTGCCAACAGCTTACCGCTGCTGACGTGTGCCCCTGTACATACTCGTACAGCTGCATGAGGCTGCTTGTGCGCTTGCAGCTTTGGCACACTTCTGTGCCTACAATGCCAAGAACAGATCAATGCGCTCAGCTACTGGCGTGTGCTCCTGTCTGTGCCTACAATGTTAAAAAAAATCAATGCGCTCAGCTACTGGCGTGTGCTCCTGTGCCCTTGTGCTAGAACAAGTGTGTGAGGCTGCGTGTGCGCTAGCAGCTTACGCACCACGATCTGCCTGCATAAAAATTTGTCATGCTGCTATTTGTAAAGCACTGCATGATTAACCCCTGTATGCCTGTGCGTGTGCGCCAGCAGCTTTCGCACCACGCTGTGCCTGCTCAAAGGAATTGTCATGCCGCTAATTGTAAAGCACTGCATGATTCACCCCTATCTGTCTGGGTGTGGCTGTATGTGTGTGTTCTAGCAGCTTTCGCACCACGCCGTGCCTGCTCAAAGGAATTTTCATGCCGCTTATTGTAGAGCACTGCTTGATTCACCCCTACCTGTCTGTGTGTGGCTGTGTGTCTGCTAGCAGCTTTCGCACCACGATGTGCCTGCTCAAAGGAATTGTCATGCCGCTATTTGTAGAGCACTGCATGATTCACCCCTATCTGTCTGGGTGTGGCTGTGTGTGTGTGCTAGCAGCTTTCGCACCACGCTGTGCCTGCTCAAAGGAATTGCCATGCCGCTATTTGTAGAGCACTGCATGATTCACCCCTATCTGTCTGGGTGTGGCTGTGTGTGTGTTCTAGCAGCTTCCGCACCACGCTGTGCCTGCTCAAAGGAATTGTCATGCTGCTATTTGTAGAGCACTGCATGATTCACCTGTCTGTCTGTGTGTGGCTGCGTGTGCGCTTGCAGCTTCCGCACCACGCTGTGCCTGCTCAAAGGAATTTCCGTGCTGCTATTTGTAGAGCACTGCATGATTAACCTGTCTGTCTGTGTGTGGCTGCTTGTGCGCTTGCAGCTTCCGCACCACGCTGTGCCTTCAATATCCAGCGGAGACCATTGCCTATGGAGCGCTGTACATGGCCCACCGCCTCAACCAAGAGGTGAGCGTGTGCGTTATGTTGTTAGGCGGGGGGGTCCTTTGTTCAAATAAAGGATGGTGGTGACAGTGACAGAGATGATTGGTGGCAGTAAGTGTCAGTGATGGCGGTGACAGTGATGGTGGTGGCAGTGACAGAGATGATTGGTGGCAACAAGTGACAGTGCTGATGGTGGCAGTGACAATAATGGCGGTGGCAGTGACAGTGCTGATTGGTGGCAACAGGACAGATGAGTGAGGTTGGTTTGCATTCGTGCCATGTAAAGCACCTGTGCTACACTGTGTGTGTCTTTGTGTGTGTGTGTTTGTGTCTTTGTGTGCCTTTGTGTGTGTGTGTGTGTGTGTGTGTGTGTGTGTGTGTGTGTGTGTGTGTGTGTGCACTGTACCCCCAGCATGGCCTCCACACCCCATTGCCCCATGCCTGTGCTGGCATCGAAACAGGGGGAATACACCTGCGTGCAGTTTATATGGTGTATGCAATGATCTGGGATTGAAAAGAGGTCACGAAGGGTTTTCATAATGGGGGTACACCCAAAACACGCAGCGTTTGTGGCGTATGCAATGATCTGAGAAGGGGGTAACACAGTTGAAAATCGTGGTGGGGGTACACCCATTACAATTTACCACTTTGTTACCCCCTTCTAACTCAGATCATTGCATACGCCACACTGCGTGTTTTGGATGTATGTACCCCCATTATGCACTCAAACCTTCGTGACTTTCTTTTTAATCTAAAATCATTGCATACACCAAATAAACTGAACGCAGGTACACCCCCAACACAGCTTAATCCCCTTCTAACTCAGATCATTGCATACTGTTGCATGCACCACACAAACTGCGCGCAGGTGTACCCCTGTTACGACTTACCACTTTGTTACCCCCTTCTAACTCAGGCCATTGCATACTGTTGCATGCACCAAATAAATAGGGTTGGCCAGAACCATATATATACGGTGTGAATACGGTATCTTTGGCAGGGAAATCACCATATATACGGTCATATACGGTGCATATATACGGTTATGGCTAACCCTACAAATAAACTGCGCGCAGGTGTACCCCCACTACGACCTTGAAAGGCTGCTGAAAGAGAAAACAAAGGATAAGACGATGACGTTTTTTAAGTTTTTTGAGATCAAGGTTGAAGACATCCAAGGTGATATTTTTGGGTGCTCAAGTGGAAAAGGTGTAGAGGCTTGTGGTAGAGTTTGGTCGTTTTTGGGTGTGGATGCGGGTGTGGGTGTGGGTGTGGGTGTGGGTGTGGGTGTGCGTGTGGGTGTGGGTGTGG
>Ga0307945_1001061_pt1 | contig 20879 bp, 21 predicted proteins | sample OrgLakmetagen228_FD_201818 | JGI IMG/M metagenome (GOLD analysis project Ga0307945, IMG submission 201818) | Saline water microbial communities from Organic Lake, Antarctica - #228 | ecosystem: Environmental > Aquatic > Non-marine Saline and Alkaline > Saline | place: Antarctica: Organic Lake...
CTCTCTCTCTCTCTCTCTCTCTCTCTCTCTCTCTCTCTCTCTCTCTCTCTCCCCCTCTCTCTTTCTCACACACACACGCACACACACACACACTCACACGCACACTCACACTCACACACACATACACACACACAAACACACACATACACACAGATTGACGAGGATGGAAGCAAAGAGATTGAGTTCCAGGAGTTTGTGCATGCCATCCAAATTAACAAAGCAATGTCAGAGAAGCACCATGACGAGTCAGAAACGCTAGATGCCTTTGTTGCGCTTGGAGGCAATGTGAGTTGTTTGCTTGTAGTCCTAGCAATTTGTGCATGACTCTGTAACTCAAATTAAGGGTTATCCAGTTGTGAGTAAGCACGGCATAAGATTAGAGGTTTCCTTTCAAGCATGTCACAGCAGGCTGCAACTCAAGCCTGAAGTACTGTGAGTGGAAGCGTAGTGGCGTGTTTCTAGTTTGTACGTCTGCCTTAGGCCCCAATGCTATCCAAAGCGGACTTCTAGCAATCAGCGCACCCCCCTTAAGGGTTGCTTAAGCCCCTCCCCAAGCGATGCTGACTAAGCAAACTTGAGCATAGGCACATATACTAGTAAATTGAGGTGTGCAAGCTTGCGTCCTTAGAAAGCATTTTCTGCCCGCAGAGTCTCGTGTATGTATAAAAAACAATTGCAATGAGACCACTGATGCTGACTAACCTGTACCCTAATTTTGCCGGATGACTGGGGTTTCATTGGGCGACAAGGTGCAGCCTCCAATTATCTGTGTGCGTAGCCTACCCTGCATTCTTGAATAAACATACAAACATGCCTGACTCAATGTGTTTGTGTTAACCAGCTTAGATTGTGTACATGTACTCACCCAGCAGTCTTGTGTGCCTTGCTTGGATCATCACACCGCTGGCCTTGCTTTCAAAAATTATTTCCTCATTCAGGCTGACAAGACTGGAGTGATCTTGGCAGAGAAGCTCCACGAAGTTGTGAAGGTATGTAAGCTTAAGTTTCTGGTTGTAATACATCACATATCGCCGTTGCTGCTCTAAAGCACTGCAAACGAATGCCTGCCTTCCCTCCATGCTATGAGCCTCATGCCTTATGCCTGCCAACTATTACAGAGTTTTTTCTTTTGTTGCATAGGAGTTCGAGCTGACGCTCAACTTGGACAAGTTTATAACTGAAGTGGATCAGGACGGATCGGGGGGCCTCGACTACGAGGAATTCAAAACGTTGTTAGCCTAGGAGCCGTCCAGATAACAACGTCTGTGGATGCTGTGAACTCCTTCGTGTAAATGTTACCGTCGCGTTATGGATAGGAAACAGTGTCTATCTGTATTCTGCACATGTCATGCCATTCATGTGCTAAAAAAGATAGGAGCGTACGCAGGCTGTCATGCTAAACCAGTGGCATGGACAATTCGTGTGATTTCCCTGGGTTTTATAATGTGATCAACGGCGCACTATGAATCGTCGTAACAAGGCAGTGGAAATCACTCCTCACCTTGCTTAATTTTGTTTAGTTTTTGAATTCCAGCTTGGCTGCTCGACCTATAACTTGTACCTATGACTCGAAGGGTTTTACAAAGGGGTAAACCGGCAGCCACATTTGTTAGCTGGTGGGCTTTTGTGCTGGTCTCAGTCAGCAACAAAATAAACACAAAATGTAAAGAGGCAATTTGCTAGGCAATGCTACCTGTATCTAATTAATTTCCAGCAAATTACAATGTGTATGTCATATATGACAGCCAACAAAAGCCTACCTATCATGTATCATGGTTTATAGAAGGCCATTGCAAATGTTTTAATGTGAACAGATCATTCATGAAGCTATAATAATGGAATGAATGGCTTCCAAACTTTTCAGGGGACATGCTGTACAATACGTGCTATAAGCATGTCACTACGTACCACTCTCACCCAATCCACAATCGGCCTGACCCCATCCAGCCACCGTTCACTACCTACCAGCCATACACTGCCCACACCAGCAACATGACATATCAGGCTCACCACCTACACAACTAGCCAAGCCAGCACATGCAGCCCCAAGGTAACACAGCAATACCCATATGGATCCGCCAATACCGGAGCCTCAAAGCGCGCTGTCAGTCTGCTAATGCGTGCTCATGCACAAGTCCGCGTAAGATATAAAAGGGAAAACAAGCCGGATAGCTGTCATCACTGCTGCAATCTCAGCAAAGCATGTGTTGATATATGTACAAAAAATGCGATGTGGATATGTACGTGTTTTGTAAATTAATTTCCTCAGAGCCTTGATGGTGGATCTCAAGAGCCCGTGGAACAGCCCTTCAAGTATCCTCTTGTAGCATCAATCATTGCTCTAGCAAGCCCTTTGCGCAGCTCTGTTGCCTGAAAGACACACCATGCACAACAGCAGTGACAACAATGCTCATCAACGCTGCCAGGAGGTTTGAGTCTCATACTTGGTCCGAGTACATCACTGCACCTCTCCCAACGATACGAACAGTGCGTGTTTGTCTGTTGCATGAAAGCCCTTTTGCGAGGCAAGTTTGCATGCCAGTCATGGGTTCGTCTGCAGTGCACAGCAAAGCCCTTTTCAATCTGCTGCGAGGGCTTTATTATATTGACACAAGCTTAAGTATGTCCGGCTGCTAGGTGAGTTATTGATGTACTACTGCTCTCCTTCAAGCTTGCATGAACACCATGCATTCCTCCCTAGCGCTTTCTAGCCCTGAGGCGCTAAAGAGTGGTTGAGGAGATTTGGGTATTAATTAAACAATTCATTTAAATCTTCTGAATCCTTTCCAAAATGTCATATCGCCTTCTCATCACACGAGACCAGCATACTTAGTGTAACGACGCAGGTCGTGATAAATCAGAAAATATATCAGATAAAATCAGATATAATCAGATGTACTAAGCATCCGTGCTTGCAACACGTCCGAAACGCTTGATGTGCGTTACAACCTATCGGAAGGGTACAAATACTCAGAAATCGGGGTTGTCAGTATTCTTTTATTAATCGTGGGCAACTGAATGTAGCGGCGCAAGCCAGCATAAATAAATAAATAATTCGAAAAATGTATTCTTTGTATCTTCTGTCACAATTCGTGAGAGATCTCGTCAGGAAGATTCATTGTTCAGTCCAAGAGTTCCAAGATAATCGAATCACTTAAATTCCTCGATTTTTGGGCCAGTGGTTACTTCTTTTATTGACGCCACAGCAGTTCGATCTGTTGGGAGTTTCATTCATTTCCTGGCCCCTGCTACACTGAGGAAGACCTTCCCTACACCCCTCCAAGCTGTGCATGCACAGGTACGCACACTAAAAATCACACACACACATACACATAATATCGCACCTGTCATGCAAAGATGCGTGACAGGATGTCCACATGCTGAGAACACTGGGTCCGGACTTTTAAAAACAGGTCCAGGACGCCGTTCATCTTCTGCTTCAAGGTCATCTCGTGGGCCTTGGGGGCAGTCTTTTGGACGGCGGTCATCGCTGGTGCCAGCCCCCCACATGTGGTTGCGATCCACGGGGCAGTGGGAGAGTTCAACGCCTGCAAAAGTTGGGAGCAATGAACTTACGTACAAATTACCAAAGTAACATACACATATGCTTCGGTAAAAATTGTAAGTGCCACATAAACAGGAAATGATGTCCTCTTTACAAGCGCTTGCTACATCTCATACTGCAACGTTTGGATTGCAGTTAGGAATTCACTAAGTCGGTTATTCATCATTGCCTTTTAAACACCAATCATGCCAGGTTCTGAGCTTAATATATTAATTAGAATTTGTAGTATCACTACGATAGAGGTTGGGGCTGAGGGCATCTGAACCGCCAGCTGTGTAGTTGACTTCGCTGCGAAATCGCCCACTCAGTGGTGCTTCTAGGTGAGAGACCACCAATAACATTGCACATACCCTTTACATTGTACAAGGCCTCGTCTTCAAGCTCGTCCACACTCTTGGTCCCATGCAAGGCAAATATCTGCGTGAGAGTCTCCTGAAAGTGGAAGAGTAATAATCAACTGAAATATGTTACGTGGATATATGTATCACACGAAGCACAGAAATGGCATCTGTCGGATTACCCCTTATAGCAGCGTTTCATCGCAGCCTTGCAATGCAAAATTGCACCCCACCCTTGCATATAATTTTTGAGCCTGCCTTAGATTTGGGGCAAAGTTTAGGAGGGGTAAGTGGGGGGAGGCAGCTTTTTTTGGTAATGTATTTTTTGGTAAAGGGGGGGGGGTGTATTGCCAAAAGCAACATTTCCACTAGTGGGGGTAGTGGGGGTAGTACTGTGGGGAGTTTTGCAAAATGAGTGTTACGTTGGAGGCCCACTTACCTCCACGTGCACGCTGCATGCCAATTGTGGGTCACACTCACAACTCTCGTATTTTTGGTTATCACGCACAGGTCAAGATGGCGCAGACGCAACGCACAAAAGCAAGAGACAAAAAGCACTTGGTGACGAGAGTGCAGATAGTGAGTTCGTTTTTTAACTCATTGCTCTCTATCTGCTTGACTGCAATATAACACACCCAGTATACAAGGGAAAATGCTATGCATAAATTCATAGCCCTGTCAGTCCGCACTTGTGCGCGCATACCCCATAACCCCTTCGCGTCTCCTCATTCTCCTTCTTCTCATCGCGTTTTCACAGCGACCATTGACTTCCAAGACCAAGTTCGTAATTGCATGGTGGCAGCTGGGAGCACATGCAACGCATTAAGTACCACGAAGAACCTCATCTCTGGTGGGTATTCATCAAATTTTAGAGATGATGCATGCGTTTTCATTAGACAAGTTTACCAAAAAATAGCAGTATGGACTAGGTTGGCATAGACTTTTACGGGTGTGAAAAGGGAGAGGAGTACATGTGTGGAAATACTTGGCCCTCAAAATGAGACTTACAGCATTTCACAATTAATAGAGTTCCGATATTAAGACATCAGTGAGGTTGGGTTGCTCCTAGTCTGCGTATGTGAAACATTGTGAAAATTGGTGCTGCCACACCAGACCTAATCGTACCTACATAAAAAACCTGAAGGAAAATGAAATAATACTGTACATACATTCACATTTACCTACAAACAAAGACACTCTTTCCTGGTTCGTGCAGGCAAAACCAACTACAATAGCAGCAGGAGCCAGATCCTGAAAGATCTGAAATCTGGGTATGTGAAGCTGTGCGCTGCTGGAGAAATTGAGCCTAAAAAATATTTGTGGCTGAGCTCGAAAATATTCCCACCCGGGTCAAAGCTGGTGCCATAGTCCCTCAAGGAGGTGCACTTCATCACTGTAGTTAAGCTGGATTGCTCGTATGTCCAAGCTTCAGTAGAATTTTGGCTCTGTAGTTTTCCTTGTTTAAAAATTTACAGAAGGGCGTTCTCATCGCCGTTCACCTGTTCATCTGTTATCAGTGTGGTGTCTTGCTAGATTAAAAGCCGTAGGTAGTAGTACAGTACATTTCACAAAGCTGATGTGTTTCTAGCATGCTTTTCTGACTTTGCAGATGTCTCCCCTTTTGGCTGACTTCCTAAATACAGCCTACTTTGTTTTATCATGTAGATTTGTCGCAATGTATATCTACCTTTCCGTCTTTTTGCCCTTGCTTTTCTTGTACAGTTTGTGATTTCTGCAAAAAAAAACAATATTGATGAGGACGTGTGTATCTCTTCTTAGTATTTGATCCTTTGCTTCCTTTTCATATGCCAGCCTTCCTTGTCTCTTTCCCAAAAGTGTTACAACTTTTGGCATCTAATGGTTACAATGGTTACAATGGGGGGGGACCTTCAGCCAGGTTGTTGGGCTGATCGGCTGCTGACTGGTCTCGGCCAGCCACAAATAAATCCATAAGCTCAGAAAGAAAAAGAAAAAGTCTATTGTTCTGCTGAGAAAGGAAATCAAGAACAAGTTGGCATCTGAACGACCAATACTAGTGTTGCTTCTTTTGTGGCTGAGTGTCTAGTGCATGGTACATTGGCACGGTACATGGCGTGTTACGGCACAAAATGTACCGTGCTGACATTACGATTTGACCTGTAAACTTCGCTCTGTGAGTTACAAATTCGTAGTAAACTAGTTTTTGGCGAACTACAATGTTGGGGATGAGAGGGAAAATTTGAAAGTCGCCCCAGTGTGTTCATTTTTGCCGTGTTACACTGGCAGTAGCTGTTTTAAAGTCTAAACCATTATACAGAATTATATGCTAATGGAGCGAACTAGATCTGCAGGACAGTTGGTGAATGTTCTAGCGGTAAATCGTTGAAGATTGTTCTATCTCAGGTACGGTTGAAGAAAGCACAGGAATCTGCATGCTCTGTGAATACACTCCTGCCCCAGCCTCTCCCATACAGAGTGCCAAGATGCCTAGCATCACCTCCACAGTTGCTCATTTCCCGCACTGCAAAGACAAAAAGCATGTGCTTGGATGAATCATCAGGGCGTGCAAGAGTTTGTCACGACGAATCAAAGACAAAAAGCATGTGCTTGGATGAATCATCAGGGCGTGCAAGGGTTTTGTCACAACGAATCAAAGACAAAAAGCATGTGCTTGGATGAATCATCAGGGCGTGCAAGAGCTTTGTCACGACAAATCATGGTACCAGCTTAATCGTGGAATGCAAGTATGAGCCATAGCAAGACAAGAGGCTCCTATTGTGTTTGCAGGTTAGAGCTGCAAGAACAGCACAAACAAAACACTTTTGCGCCCACATGTTTGAACGCGGGTTCCTTCGCTCATGTGTATTTTTACATTTTTACTGTGCTGAAAAGAGCTATTGTGGAGAACACTTTGCGTCACGTACTCTGTTTGCATGTGCCACAGCCCTTCTGTACCTTGATGCAAATGCTGCATGCGAGTCGCGTATCCCATCTTTGCAGCTCCCAGAGCAGCAAGGTTGGCTGCATCACGTTGCTGAACCGCTACCTCGTCGCCCTTCACACGCTCAGACACAATGCGGGCACTCTCGTCAGCTACCCTCTCCTGCACACATACAAGCAATGGATACTATGTCTAACCCATGGGATTGAGAAACCTAAGGGGTCAGCAAGACTGCTGGCCAAGTCTCAGGACATGTGAACAGTTGCAAGCGTGCAGAGTGCGCACAGAGGCCACTAGGATGGGGTGCAAATCCACTTGTTCCTTACAGGAATAGGAAGGTGCCAAAGTAGCATCCAACCTCCAAAACTGGTTCGGTCCTTTTGGCCTAGTGCTGGTGCTTCAGTGGCAGGCAGAGAAACGCGAGTGCAGACGTAACCAGGACACAGGTATTTTTGCCCAGAAAATGGATGCGGCCAGCAGTGGGAATAATTAACCAAACATGCATCACGTGGATTTGGGATGCAGAGTGAGATGTTCAACTTTTCAAGACTTCCAGGGCTTGGCAAATGCAGGCCCTTGTTGCTGTCACTTCCTAAGCTGCAACAAGAAAATTAAGAGGCGTGCCTGTTGTTGGGCGATCTTTGACTTCCTCTCTTTGTCTGCCGTTTGGAAGCACGTGAATGACGCATCTCCTTTGCGCACAAAACGAGCAGAGGGCTCCAGAAATTGTGAGCTGCCTGACACCGGGCTGACGGTATGCCTTGTGTCTGGGTAGAGCAGGTTTTTAAACCTGCACGCATGCACAGTTATGTATCAATGATGCAGCAACAGCACGAAAATAGAGAAAAATCATGTGTCTACGATGCAGCAACAGTGTGAAAACAGAAAAGAATCACGTGTGTCTACAATGCAGCAACAGCGCGAAAACAGAAAAGAACCATGTGTGTCTATGATGCAGCAACAGCGTGAAAACAGAGAAGAACCAAGTGTCTACAATGCAGCAACAGCGTGAAAACAGAGAAGAATCATGTGTGTCTACAATGCAGCAACAGCGTGAAAAGAGAGAAGATTCATGTGTGTCTACGATGCAGCAACAGCGTGAAAACAGAGAAGAATCACGTGTCTACAATGCAGCAACAGCATGAAAACAAAGAAAAATCATGTGTCTACAATGCAGCAACAGCGTGAAAACAGAGAAGAATCATGTGTGTCTACGATGCAGCAACAGCGTGAAAACAGAAAAGAATCATGTGTGTCTACAATGCAGCAACAGCGTGAAAACAGAGAAGAATCATGTGTGTCTACGATGCAGCAACAGCGTGAAAACAGAGAAGAATCATGTGTCTACAATGCAGCAACAGCATGGCAACAAAGAAAAATCATGTGTCTACAATGCAGCAACAGCGTGAAAACAGAGAAGAATCATGTGTGTCTACGATGCAGCAACAGCGTGAAAACAGAGAAGAATCATGTGTGTCTACAATGCAGCAACAGCGTGAAAACAGAGAAGAATCATGTGTGTCTACGATGCAGCAACAGCGTAAAAACAGAGAAGAATCATGTGTGTCTACAATGCAGCAACAGCGTGAAAACAGAGAAGAATCATGTGTGTCTACGATGCAGCAACAGTGTGAAAACAGAGAGAGCGTGTATAAGTAGGGTTGGCCAGAACGGTATATATAAACCGTATGACCGTATATTTGGTGATTTCCCTGCCAAAAATACCGTATTTACACCGTATATATATGGTTCTGGCCAACCTTATGTATAAGGACATGACCAGCACATGCTTTGAACAGAGCCTCTTATAAGGGTTTTCCCTATACCTTGGCACAAAGTGTGAGCAGCATAATCAAACACCGTTTGCACACGTGTTTGGAAGCCATTTTGGTCACGGTTATTGCTGCACAACCCTGAGGAGCAAACGGTGGTCTAGCACATCTTCTGACCCTCCGGCAAATGCAAAAAAAATTTCTCAAACCATCAACACAGATGCACGCTCACACCACCACCCCCTACATGCGCTGAATGCAATATGAGGCACTTGCACGTGCGCGCGAAAAGTGAAAACAGCCAAACGCAAATCTATCTCATCCCCTGCCTCACCTGTCGCTACCCTTGGTCAGCTGGTGCAAGCCACTTGCGGTTGTATCTGTCTCTTTGAAACCATCTGCTCCGCCACCCGTGCTCCCAAAGCCCAGCCCACTACTATAGCTGTCACCCAACCTGTTCTCTGTGGTGCTCTGTCTAGCCGTATCTTCACACGCCCCCGCTGCAGACGTACTTCCTTGTATTCCCCCCTTCCTGTTTGCGTCAGCACCTGAGTTCTGTTGCTCATAGTCCATACCCCCCTCTGCTGAAAGTGAACCTGTAATGGGCATGTGACCACTACCCAGCTGTGTGTGTGGGAGGGAGAAGGATTCACTGCCGCGGGCAGCTAATCCACCAGACGCACCAAACCTACACCCCAGCTCCCCTGTGCGGCGCCCTGAGCGCTCACTCCTGCACACAGGGAAAAGATGTGCAAGCCATGTGTATGTGTGTTTAATGACCACGAGAGCTTGATATACAGCAACAGATTTGATAGCTGGCGCAAGCATTGGATGGGCTTGTGTGTGCGTGTGTGTGCATGTGTGTGTGCGTGTGTGTGTGTGTGCGTGTGTGTGTGCGTGTGTGTGTTTGTAGGTGCGTGATGCCTTTGGTGTACAATACAACTGCAATGAGAGACAGTGCGCACAAGCCCTGATATTGCTGTGCAGTGCTCATCAGATGCAATTGCTTTGAGGCATAGGATTGGTGAAATCGAAGAAAATTGACATGGCACTTCTCCTAAACACTTCGACGCTTTGCATGCAGTGAGAAAATGAAACAGAGCAAAGCAGGCATATCATGCACTTTTTGCATTGGGGAACTTTGAAACCTGTAGTTTCATCCGGACAGCTGGCACACAATCTATGATTCACAGGAGTATGCATGCACTGATTCTGATCCACAGGAGTACGCATGCACTGATTCTGATTCACAGGAGTACGCATGCACTGATTCTGATTCACAGGAGTACGCATGCACTGATTCTGATCCACAGGAGTACGCATACACCGAGCTTGATCCACAGAAGTACGCATACATTGATTCTGATCCACAGGAGTACGCATATATTGATTCTGATCCACAGGAGTACGCATGCACTGATTCTGATCCACAGGAGTATGCATGCATTGATACTGATTCACACCTGGACATCTCAGGCATGGAAGTGCTGAGGAAATCAAAGCGCTGCCTGGACCCCCTGGACTTCAATTGACCTCTGTGCACAGCCGCTACAGATTCAAGTACCGGCGCCACACACACAGCGTGCAAGAGATTTTTCTCATCAATCTCCCCCTGGATGCAGGGCACAAGAGCAAAGGTTTGCACACATACGATAAAGCAAGTGTGTGCTGCTTTACATTAGAGCGTACAGAGAGGACGCACGTGAGTGTATCAAGGCAGTGCATCATGGCGGAGAGAGAAAGAGACAGAGCGAGAGAAAGAAAGAGAGAGAGAGAGAGAGAGAGAGAGAGAGAGAGAGAGAGAGCGAGGGAGAGAGAGAGAGAGAGAGAGAGAGAGAGAGAGAGAGAGAATGCGTGTCAGAGGTGTGCAGTCTGTACACATGTACCTTCTCAACCTCACAGCTCATCCAAACTTCATTCCCCCTCCCCTTTTACCCCAGGGCCTAGCAGCAGGAGATGACACCCTCTACCAAGAAGCACCCAGCCTTGCACGCTGTCTGGTGTCATCGACCACCCACCCGCCCCTCCCCCCGCGATCGCCCCTTCCTTCACCATTTCCTGCATCCCATTTACTGCATTCACAACAACCACCACAGCCATATTTTCAACATGTTCCCAGCCATATGCGCCCACCAAAAGAAGGCCAGGAGGGAGGTGTGGTGGCTGAGCATGGAGTGCATGATCATGGTGCAGCAGCAGCAGGATCAGGATCATCATCTGCAGCAGCAGCAGGAGCCACGGCAAGAGCAAGAGCAGGAGCACTAGCAGTAGCAGGGCTTGATGTGTGCTATGGGATGGGGCTGGAGGCTTTGCTGGCTGCTCTTCATCAAGGCTCTGCTCGTGCCTCTGCCAGGTGAGAGGAGGAGCTGCGGGAACGAGGTCACTTGCCTCTTTGTGTTGCGAAAAGGAAAAGCTTCTTTAATCTCTCGAAAGCCTGACTACGTTTTTCACGAGTCTGGCAACAAGGCCAGGCATAAAGCACCCAGTCATGATTACTTACGTGCACACAGCAATTAAAGTTGCCCTCTGGATGAGCGTTTGTCTCCAGCACTTTCAGGTCGTTTGATCCTTCTATGCATTCAAATTAGGCAACACTGGCAGCTGCCTCTACAGGATTGGATCAGTGGCTGCAGCAGGGGTCTGAGAATTAGGTGTCAACAAGCGCAACAGCAATTCACTCTTCTGGCACTGCACATACTAGAGGATGTTGGATTTACATAGCAGAAGGAAAATCTCTTGCGAGCAGACGTGACGGTCATGATCAAAAGCATGTCCACATTCTTGCTGCTTGCTTCCATTGGAATGTGGCTCTCGTGTTCATGTTTGTTTGCAAGGCAGGCAACCCCTGCAGCAAAGGCAGGCAATACAATACACCTGTTTGGCTCAAGGCACAAGGCACACAATACGCACACACACGCACACAATACACACAATCATACATTGTAAAAGCATCACCCCCAACTCGTAGGTACGCCACCGTGGCCACTCACGCCCCACCCTGCTGGCTAGCTGACCTTACCGCCTCAGCCCTACGCAGCCTGATGGACCTTGTATTTGTGTCTGCCGTAGCCCCCCTGCCGGCTTTGCACGCAGCATGGGTTGAAGTGGGAAGGGAGACGTGGAGGGTTCTGGAAGATGCTATGAGCAGTGTGATGCCACAGGTGGGGCATGGAGCACCACTAAGCTCTATGCCCCAGCACCAGCAGCACCAGCACCACCACCACCACCTTCTGCAAGGTTCTTTTGACCACCGACAGCAGCAGCACTGCACCCGGCAACAACAGCAGCACCAGCACCAGCACCAGCACGATCAGCAGCACCTTTCCAGCACACAAACACAGCAGCAAGAGCAGCACCAGCACGACCATCAGTATTCGCTCAGCACCCGCCCCCAGGCCGCTGCACGCATGCTGCACCTGCTTGGCCACCTGCAGTTTTGCCGCCTACAGCTGCCCATGCTGACGGGCCTGGTGCAGCACCTAGTGGGGGAAGTGGTCCAACATCCTGAAGGCTGCAAGGTGCGTGTATTTGAAACGTTGCTTAAAAGGGTAATCCGACAGATGCCATTTCTGTAATTCGTGCGATACATATCTCCACGCAACAGTTCTGTCCTGCGTGGTCATGCTGTGGCAGGATTGTATCAATGCTCATCATGCTGTGACTCTTGGTGGGAGGGGTGGTACTGCACGTTTTTTGTGTGGCGTTTTTCTCTCCTGAAGTTGCTGAATTATACATTCCTCACTAGGTTAAATGAAACTGTGCAGCAAAATCTCCTATCTGGACCTACCTCCTCTACCGTAGGTTCAAACACCACATCGTAACCCATATGGGTTTTGCTTACAACCCCACCTCGCAATTAAAAGCATGTTCTTTTGACCTCGTGCAGTATGCTCCTACCTGACTAATTGCCCTGTTATATATTCTTTTAACACGTATGATATGGCGACATCATGATCGGGCCACTCAGGTATACCCATTACCCATCCTTTGTCACCCACTTTCCATGCACGTCACTCTCGACGAGAGCTAGTGTTTCAACATGACGTTGTGAGGTGTGCAGGTCTTCCTGTCAGGTAATTACCCCCAACACACACTCACGGCTGCCCGGTTGTCCATGCATGTCATCCTTCCTTTGGCCACATCTGACCCAATCATATGATTTTGTGACATTGTGTAGGCTGCTTTGTCAGGCACGCTTCCCCCACCGTGAGCTCACACAGCCCGTCATCATCCAGGCAACCCCACAGCCACGCAGTCTCATACATGGGAACCATAATCATATGATTCTGTGACACCGTGCAGGCCCTTTTGTCGCGTATGCCCTCCTACAGTGAGCTCACACAGCCCGTCAGCACCCAGGCAACCCCACAGCAACGCAGTCTCATACATGGGAGTGAGGGAGGGCTGACTGTCTCTTGGATGGCAGATGCTGTGCTAGGTGCACGGTTGCTGTTCTTGCTGCCCATTGCTGCCGCTTGTGTGGGGGGTGCCGCTCACCCGCCAGAGGTGAGGGGGATATCATGGCCACAAAGCTTTGCTCTTCCTGTCATGAACCAATGTTGGATGAGTGCTCATCAATGCTGTCGCTTTATTTTGTGGGGTGCCACTCAACCGCCAGAGGTGAGGGGGATATAATGGCCACAAAGGTTTGCTCTACCTGTCTTGATCCAATGTTTGATGGTGCTCATAATTGCTGTCGCTTGTATTTGGCGGGGTGCTGCTCACCTGCCAGAGGTAAGGATCTGACAGAGTCCTTGCTTTTGCTTGAAAACGCAGAGGATGTGTGACCCGCTTGTAGAGAGGGAGAGAGAAGAGACCACTTGCAAAGATCAGTGTCCCGATTTCAGTGAGAAGATAATTGTAACTACAGGTTTATAGAGATCACTGTTGCAAGGATTAGGCTGCTTACTGGGGGGCGTTCGTCCAATTTGCCTGAGGATGAAGAGTGCAAACTGATGTGTGCCATTTGATATTACTGCTCAATGCTGCCTAACATCATTGTATGCTTGTGAAAGGTGACACTGTATAATGAGAGGGGCATATGATAAAAAGTAACTGGGTACGCATTGGTTAACCCAATACAAAGGAGTGCATCGTCAATCATTGTTATAGAAAACTTCCACTCCCTTAACGGGATAAAGATAAAATTTTCATTCAAGTGTCATTCTTTTGCTTGGAAGGGCACCAGCTGTTTGCACACAGATAAGCAAGCTCCCCACCTCACAAATTATACGTCCAAGCCCACCCAGATCCCTCTTCCTTTTATGCATTGCTGTGCCAAGAAAACCCTGTTTTTTTCACGCTCTCCTTCCAGCATGCACACACACACAAACACACATACAAACACACACACACACACACATCACACTGCACAGGCAACAAAGTCCTTGCTTCCCACCCTGTACCTCCTCCTCAAGCACCCACAGCCGCCAGTCTGTGAGGCAGCCCATGCTGCTTTTGGTGCTGCCATGCGACAGCTAGGCGAATGTAAAGCAGAAGCCGCACGAGCAGCAGCAGAACCACTTCCACGCCAACCACGCACATTGTTCACTGCCTTTTGGGGTATGGGCATGGGTGCTGGTAGTGGTGGGGATGGGGGCGGCTCTGCGCTTTCAAGGTCTGGTCAAAAGCCTGCTTTGTCTCCTGCTGTGGGTGCAGCGTGTGTTGATTTAGTGGGGCAAGCTGCACCTCGCTATGTGCAACGTAGCTTGCAGCTGCCGTGGGAAGCGTCTCACATTGCAGGTGAGGAAAGGGCAGGGTTGTAAATTTGCTTCTTATGAATGCAGCTTGACTGCCATCAGAACTGCACTATTTTTAATTCATCCTGTACCGGGAGTCATGTGCGATCTGGTAAATAAAGGTATTACCTGACCAATATCAGCCGGCACACCACTTTTGCCAATTACATCATCCAGCAACCCTGATCTGACTTTCTTGATCTTCATCTTAGGACGAGAAAGAATCACAGGCATTGAAAACCCTTCCCCACATCAACTTAACAGCCACTTTGGTACCGGTTACCGTAAAATCCTCCATCAAACAAGTATTTCGTCCGTTTTGACGCTCCTCCCACATCCTAGGTCTAGAGCAAGGCCTGCCGGCGACCCTCTCTGTTCTCCCCCCCGCTTCCCCCGTCGCACTGCACTGCCTACTGCACGTACCCAACGCCATTGCTGCGTGGCTACGATCACACCCCCAGCACCAGCTCGACTTCTCCCCCCTGTATGTGGGTCCTCAGAACCAGCAGCAGCAGCAGCAGGGTCAGCAAGCTCGTGCCGATGAACATCCCCCGCAGCTACACCCAGCCACACGTCTGGCCAGTTTGGCCTGCAACCTGGTGCTGCTTGCAGATTGGCAGCTGCTGCCACAGGTCCGTTGTTGCTTGCGCACTGCCTTGTCTAAGAAGAGCTGGCTATCTTCTGCAACATTTTTATTGGGGAAGGATATCAGGACAAGGATGCATGTGGATAAAGAAGCCAGCCTTACAAAACTGCTATGGTGCTTGTGATTTAGGATTTGCTTCACTGTAAAGAACACTTTGCAGCAACAGCAAGCCTGGTAGAGACGTGCTGTATTATAATTATAACATCAGAACAGCTGTTATAATTGGTGGCTATCTCAGCGGCTGCTATCCTGCATCAAGACCGTCCCGACGCTTCCTATTGCGCTGCCACCCCCTTACAGGTGCTAGATGCCGTGGCTGAGCTGACAAGGGCGGCCTCGCCTTCCCCCTCGCTTCCAGGTCCACCAACTACAGGAAGTACGGAACATGAAGCAGGGCCTTCTGCTTCGAGAGCCTTGCCAGTGGCTCAGGGTACTAAGACAAAAGCTGGGAGCCTTGGTGCCTCACAGCAGGCAGCCTTGCTACAGTACCTGCATGACCAGCTGCTGCGTTCGGATGACTATGTACGGAAGGGGCTGCTGGCTCGTTGGTTTTTCGGCTTGGTGGGGTCTCTGAGGCAGAATGGCTTAGCAATAAGTCAGGCAGCAAGGAAAGAAATTGGAGAAGGTGTTGAGAGCTTGCAAGTGGATATCACATAAGCGAATAGGTCTGTCTGGCTGGAAGTGGTGAGCGCCACCTGTTACAGACAGGATGATGCTGTTTTTCCATAGCATTCACTAGCGATAGTAAGTTGCAGTTGACCTGCCTTTTTCACGGTTCAGTCCCAACATGTTTAACCCTTTTTCATGCGATTTCATACTTGTCCTTCGTTTGATATGCATCCGACAACTTGGAGCCAGGAGGGCACCCCTATATTTTCCAGGCTTTAATGCCAACTACATTGCGTGGATTTCATTGTCATGGCAGAGAACAGTAGACCATCCTCACAGCAGCATTAAAAAAATGAGGTTAATCGCTTTTAAAACAATACATTGCTTGCAGACGATCCAATTAAATGTCAAAAGACTTTATAGGCAAAAACTTGACAGCCACGTCCCAAGGCTGTATTGCATGTTCTTGGTTCGCAGAACGTCATATAAGATAAAAGGTGCAGGAACAATATATGAACTGTGTAAGCAGGAGTCTCAAGGCCTGTCACAATCAGTGAAAACAAGACGGGAAGGGCAAAAATAAGCAGGACATAAGAATTTCCGAGGAGGCAGCAAGACAAAAAGCGTTTATACTCAATACAATTAATGCATAAGAAATAACAGTTGTACATATCAACAGGATCATAAACGAACACTTCATTTTGTTTTATATCAAAGGAATGATTATAGTACCTTGCAAATAAACTAAACACTGGCGTGATATTTTATGTTGGCGTAGATAATGGACAACTCAATGAGGCTACAACTCCTGCAACTCCAGGCTCTGCCGATGCCGCACAGCGATGCTCACGGTGTGCCTGAATTTAAGATGCAGGAAGCGAAGCAGCAGCTGCAGAGGGTCTGATTCAGCACGCCCTGGATGGCTGCTGGTCGTTTGGCTGCCATGATTGTAGCTGTCGTTCCTGCTCGTGTCTTTCTTGTGTGCACCCCCCAGCATGCTCAAAGTCAGGGCGTGAAAGGAGTGCTGTAGCCGCTGATGCATGCTCTGTAGATGAATCTGTGGGGGGGCTAACTGTGGCGATGTGTGGCTTGCTGCGGTCATAGAGATATGGGGTGTTGCTCTGTCGCTGCTGCTCTTGCTATGCTCAAGTGGGCTGGGCAGCATGGATGCGGGCTTTGGTCGCAGGCCCAGGCTTTCGCTCTTAGGAGCAAGAAGGGGCTGCTGCTGCTGCTGCTGCTGCTGCTGCTGCTTTGGAGTGGTCCCACTGCTAAACAACTGCTGCTGATTTAGGTGATAGGAACTGGCCAGCTGCTGCTGGTCCTCCCTTTCCTGCTGGATCACCCTGCCCTCTCGATGCTGCTGCTGCTGCTGCTGCTGCCTTATGCTGTAAGGCAGGCGTCGCAGCAGATGGCTGACCGTCAAGAGGGCTTGCCTGTTCTCTGAAGGCTGTAGCTGCGGCAGAAATTGCAAAGGCGTCGCCGTGAGCTGCTTTTCTGCGTGGATGACCGCCTCTGAGCTGCTCTCACATGTAGTCGCTGAAGTGCTGGTGCCACCACGTGCAGCTAATTGCTGCAGCAGGTCATGCTGCTGGCTGAACATCTGCAGGTCTTCTGGGGTGATCAGCGCGCTGCGTTCGAGGTTCCATGCCTGTGAATACGACGGAACATGTCTCAGGTGACTCACCAAGTTTTCTCAGGCCCACTGAAATATCAGTGAATTTCCTGTTCCCTGTAAATAGATGACCATTCAGAAAGAAAATAAGTAATCAACCGGATGAGGTGGATCATATATCCAAACTTTTAACATAGCAATGTATCACCGACTTATTTATGACAGACACTATTTTCAGTTTGCATCCATGTATTGCCAATGCAGTCAATTGGTTGGTCTGGTTTAAAAAAAAAGAGCTTGGAAAAAGAGAATGCATAGAACAGCCCCTTGCATCTGTACGCAAGCAAACTGCTTCCGAAAGCAAAGCCCTGAAGAGCCGCACCAACAAGAAAGACCCCAATATCACGTACCCTTCGCTTAAGAGTGCGCAGCAGGGCATTATCGGGTGCGTGCTGGACCAGCAGCAGGGCGGAGGTACAGCTGAGCAGGCCACGTGCACTCATCACTCCCTTGGTGCGTGCCTGAAAAGCAGGAGGAGGTGGTTGAAGTCTTAGAAATGTGGAGAACCTAAAACTGAACATTTAGCATATTTAGAATTCAGTAGAAATTTAGTAGATTTAACCCTATGAACCTTTTCACATTCCTGGGCAAGAGCACACACGTTCATGACAATGGTGCACACTGATGGTGGGAGCTGGATGCTACAATCTGAGGAGTGATGCGTCCCATGGCAGTTCACAGATCATTCACAGTCCACGCCAAGAAGCAGTTGGCAAGAAATATGAGGAGCATTTTGCAACTAGAAAGCGGCGGCACACGAATGTCTGAAGATCAATCATGTCTGGGAGTACATCAGCACAACAAGTCAACTTGTCAATTCAATTTGTGATCGTTCTCTTACCTGTATCAAGGCAAGCATGGCCTGCAGCCACTCAGCCTCTATCTTTTGTGGCATTCCTCCCTGTGCCCCTGCCTGCTGCTGCTGCTGCTGCTGCTGCTGCTGCTGCCACTTTGCCAGGCCCACAAGCACCAAGCTCAGCTGATCTGGTGTCATGGCACACACCGCCTTGGTGATAGATGCACCGATCTGATATGCCGTGCTGCTGCCGTTAACCCTGCTGCTGCTGCTGCTGCTGCTGCCAACATCAAGGCCATTCTGCCTACAACTACCACTGCTGCCAATGGTGGTGGTGCTGCTGCTTCTGCTGCTGCTACTGCCGCTTACACTTAATGCCTGTGCTTTCCCCTTCTTCGCACGCGTGCCCCACACAAAGCTGGGATGTGCGGCCTGTCTGAGATCAGCAGCTGGGACAGCGGCCACAGATCGCATCACTCCGCGTGCATTTCCCTCCTCCTGCTCGACACATTGCGCCTCTTGCTTCTGCTCCTGCAAAATCCTATCCTGTGCGCCTCCCTTCTGCTCAACACATTGCACCATTTGCGTCCGCAAGACCCCCTGCTGCATGATTTCTCGTCGTGTCCACTTCTGCTGCTGCGCACGGGGCACCTCCTGCAAGACACCCTCCTGCACCACTCCTTTCACCGCCCCTTCCTGCTGGTGCGCGGCATCTGCTAGCCCCAGCACAGCCCGTGCGAGCTCACCTGTGAGGTAGGACGTAGCAGTGTGTGTCTTCACGTGTGTGTGTGTCTGTGTGTATATAATTGTAAGAAGCATGGCGTACATTTTGACCTTAATCACGTTCGTCGCATGGGCTCAGACAGACTCACTTGTTCAAAATAGTAGGGACCTGCACCACATAACGTGCACTTTTGACGACCCAGATATATTTCTTGGAGTCAAGCAGGGTAGGTGCGTAAATGAAAGCAGATTTTACCTCAAGGTCATGTTATTGATGTCTTTAGGAGTTTTTACCCGGACTCCAGTGAGGCAAATGCACGTAGGTAACGTTGAAGAGGAGAGGGCTTGCACCAGGTAAACGTTCCTTGCATATATACAACATAACTTACCAGGACTCAAGCTAGGCAGGTCCACGTAAATAGAGGTGTGGAGGGTTCGCACGAGGGGAGGGGGCAGACGCAGGTGCAGGTTAAGGGAGGAGCACAGCCACAGCACAGCCACTGCGTTACTGACAGATACAGGCGGAGGCATCAGCAGGTGCTGCTCATTCTGCTGCTGCTTGTTTTGCTGCTTGTTTTGCAGACGACTGTGGTGCTGTGGCGGTAACAGCTTGCTTTCCCGCCGCTCCTCCTGCTGCTGCTGCTGCTGCTGCTGCTGCTGCCGCCGGTGTGCTCCAGCAATGAGCTCCTTCCCAGATAACGTATCCCTTGCACCCCCATGAGGCGCCCCTTTGATTGCAGCCGCCATGTCACCAACCCCACTACCTGCTTTCCTACGAACACTGCTGGCCAGCCTCCCCGCTGCACTCCTGCTGCCCCTCACGTCACTTTTCCTACCACCACCTCCCAAGCTGCTGCTGCTGGCTGTGTGTGCGCTGCTACCAGCTGTGCTGTTGCTGCTGCTGCCAGCATTGCTGCTCACACTGCACATGGATCTGGAATTGCTGATGTCCTGGAGGCAGTCTTGGCTTCCGGTAGGCCCCCGAGATCCACTGCGGGTTCTAGCTGCTGGAAAAATTCCAGTGCTGCTTCTGCTCATGTTGAGTGGCATAATGGTGGGTGGCGTGAGCAGCACAGGCAGTGCAGACTCCAGGAGGTGGGGAGGGATGTGGAGAGGTAGGCTAGCTGTGGCTTGCAGCAGGTGTACGAGGGAGGCTGGGGGCAGTGAGCCTGGGCGGGTGCTGAGCATGGTAGTCACCTCTGAAGCAGTGGCCTGAGGGATGTGCGCGTGTTTATGTGTTTGTGTCTCTTACAATGCGTGTATGTTTGTGTTTGTGTGTGCATGTTTCCTTATATGCGTGTGTGTGAGTTGTGTGAGAGAGGGGGGGAGAGAGAGAGAGAGAGAGAGAGAGAGAGAGAGAGAGACAGAGAGAGAGAGAGAGAGAGAGAGAGAGAGAGACAGAGAGAGAGAGAGAGAGACAGAGACAGAGACAGAGAGAGAGAGAGAGAGAGAGGGAGGGAGAGAGAGCGAGATAGATAGATATAGAGAGAGAGACAGAGACAGAGAGAGAAAGAGAAATGAGATGAGGAAAAACGGCCGCGGAATAAGGGGGCGAAAAGGGGACTTTGGGCTCATAAGTGCAACACGAAGTATGCAGTCTGGGAAAAGGAGTGACGTGTGCCGAGCATGCTGGACACTTTTACACCCCATCACATCTGTACGTCATACGGGTGACAAACAAACCAAGACCAGCACATGAAAAAGCGGACACACTCGCGCAAACACACCAATATCATATATCTGTGTCTGTACCAGACTTCTCTTGCTCAAACACCTAATCCCCCTACCCCCCCACACAAAGGTGTACAGCTACACACACCAGCAGCCACATGCGCTCACGACACAGCCTGAGCTTTGACAGGCAGCCAAGGTGAGCACAAACTGCACACACAGCCACACACAAAGGTGTACAGCTACACACATCTGAAGCCATGTATGCCCTAGACACAGCCTGAGCTTTGACAGGGCAGCCAGGGTGAGCACAAACTGCACACACAGCCACACACAAAGGTGTACAGCTACACACATCTGAAGCCATGTATGCCCTAGACACAGCCTGAGCTTTGACAGGGCAGCCAGGGTGAGCACAAACTGCACACA
>Ga0307945_1001064_pt1 | contig 20851 bp, 18 predicted proteins | sample OrgLakmetagen228_FD_201818 | JGI IMG/M metagenome (GOLD analysis project Ga0307945, IMG submission 201818) | Saline water microbial communities from Organic Lake, Antarctica - #228 | ecosystem: Environmental > Aquatic > Non-marine Saline and Alkaline > Saline | place: Antarctica: Organic Lake...
TGAAACCTTGGAGATTTCAGAGACCACCACGGAGGAGGACGAGGGGGAGGAGGAGGGGGGGGAGGCAATGCAAGAGTAACTCCTCAGGCTGAAGTTAGGAGCCATAAAACTCGTCTGAGACTTTGATGTAAACCAACACTGAATAGATACAGAGACGAGAGCACAAGAAATCCCCAAATTCGCAAAGTTCGCAAATTTCCTTACTTTTCAGGGGCCTCGCAAAAGCTTATTGCTCGCAAATAGAATATTTTTTTAATTTTTTTGGCACCTCGCAAAAAGTAGGCCTCGCAATACTAAAGCGCAATACGGTAATTATAATGCTACAAAACTTTGTCCTGTTTAAGATACACAAGATGACACTCCAGTGGGAAAGGAACAGGATTAAACTTTACCTTACACTGTCCGACATCTTTAGTTCCCCTCTTACCCTGTCTTCTCACGCATGGCTTTCGGTGCCACAGGTAAAAGCAGTGGAAAGGTAGGAGGGCAACCAAAGAGGCGGCAACAGCAACAGCAAGCACAGCTGCAGAAGATGGACAAGGCTTTGTCAGATGCTGGTAGGTGTCGTTAGAAATACACAGTACTTCTCGTCATATCTGGCATACCCTGCAAGCAACTGTTGATTAAACTACTTGACTTATAGGTAGCGGTGGCGACGGTAGTGATGGAGGGAAGAGAGCTGCAGGTCCAAGCAGCAGAGAGGGCACGAAAGCAATGGGCAGGTTTAAAGGAGGTAGTGATCTGGAGGACTCCTCTTCCTCTGAGAGTGGCAATAGCAGCAGCAGCAGTGGGTTGGGGGGCTCTGATGAGGAGGATGGAGAGGCCAGGTGGGTTTTAGCATGACGCTGGCATGCTCGTAAAGGGTTGGGCAACATTCCTTTAAAAAAGTAGAGCACCAAGCTGAAAGGCAGGCGGAATTTCAGTGTGATTAGGTTGTGATGTGGGAACACTGTGATTTGTTTATTTGTTTCGAATTCTGGGGTTTAATACAGGGTTTGGGGGAAAAGAAAGAAAAACTACGCAGGCAGTGAAAACCACTCCCCACATTAATTAAGGAAAAGAAAATCATTTTGGTACTGAGTACCGTAAAACTCCTTTACCAGCAGACCAAAAAAAGGTCCTGTCAGATGTAGGACTAAAACTGGAGTACCAGACTCAAACAAGCAAGAGCGCCAGGCACAAAAACTACAGAGCCAAGGTACAAGTCTACCATGGAAGTCCATCCGTCTCGGCCATTGCCAGCCTCATAAACTACCGAGTCGCATACCAGCCGTACAGCACTTAACCTGCCGTGTTACTCCACCAATACAGTCACTCAGTGCAGGCCTATTGAACGGTCTAATAAACAAACACTGCTTGCACAACCTCAGCATTACGCCGCTCCCACTGTGCCTACCTGAATCTGAGGAGGATCCCGATTACCGAGCTTCAAGCTAGGTCAAAGAGCCCAGAGCTTGGGAGCGACGCATGCAGACATGTGCTTGGCCAAGTCAGCTCTCAGATACATTTGTATGATTTCCGTAAACTAAAATTTTGAGATTCCTACATGTAAATCCAAATCAAAGAAGGTGCAAGTGATGCTCCGCCCCATTTTTTGTTCTGTAGGATCTCACCCAATTTTTCATCAATGCTTGCTGTACAGAACCCTTCCCCAATTCTCTGAGAGTGATGCTGAGGAGCAGCCACGGCAAACGAGCCAGGCTTCACAAGATTACGCAAGCGAAGGGGAAGGTCCAGAAGGGGGAGCTCACCCAGCAAACAAGGTCGGTGCAAGTGCTCTGTGTGCTCAAATCAGACATGACATGTGCCTTGAAGTAAATTGTAGGATCTTTAAGATCTTTCAGGTTGCAATTTATTTGGCATAAATAGTGGACATACTCAAGCGAAATGCTTTCACATACATCTCCAGGTGCAGCAATACGTCCAGGCTGCAGGAAGCAGCAAGGGTCGTCTGAAGCGGCAGGCAGTTTTGCCCTGCGTTGAAGAAAGCAAGAAGCGTTTTAGAAATGATGGTGCAGCGCAGATGGAGGAGGGTTTGAGAGGTGCCAATGGAAGGAGGGCAAGCGAAATGGAGCAGGGCCGTCCTACAGGAAAGGACGACAGGGCCAATAGGCACGCGAAGGTTGTAGGTGGCGGTGGAGAGAGAGCTGATGCACGCAAAGCGGCATTGGCAGCACTAGCAGCAAGGAGCATGAAGGCACAGCAAGGAGGGGATGCTGCAATAGCAGGAGAGGAGGAGGCGCAACAGAGGAATGCACCTAAGGTGGCTAGGGCAGGTTCTGCTACAGCTACTGCTGGGGCACCTAAGGAGCAAAACCTGAATCCTGGTCAAGCAGGGGAGGGTGGAGGGGTTGCTGGAAAGAAGCGGCGGCTAATGAGGTCAGCAGCACAAGACACGGATTCAGTGGCAGCAAAGGGGAAGGAGAATGCAAAGGAGGGGGTGCAAGAAGAGCTGGGTGACATGCTTGAAGATTTTTAGCAATACTACGTTTGATTTGCGACTTGTCAAATGATTTGATAATATTCAAGCCCTTCGCACATTTAGTATAAAAAAGTGTTGACCCCAATGTTTTAAGGGGTAATTTTTCCCACGAATTTGACCGAGTTGCACCTACCTACAGCTGCCCAGGAGAACCCAGCTCGCTTGGCTGGGACCTGAGCAATAGGATTGCTTGCAAAATCCTGCTTGCCCTTCAGAGGACACATCTATGTTTACAGAGAAAGCCATCAGTCAAAACGTGTGACTGCTTAGAAAGAAACGAAAAAAGAAAAATTACGCAGACAGTGAAATCCACAAAGCAGTGCATCGCTTATTCAGTAATCAAGGTGTTTCTTGGTACACAAAAAGCGGTCTGGTAAGCAAGCTAGCTTTCTCAATCAGTAACAATAGTAAACCAGCAGTAATCCATACATGCATTATGCCAACAGAATTAGGAAGGCAGTGCATGGCTTACTCATGCATTGCTATTCAGGCAACCGTGCAGCAAAAATATAAAAGCTGCAGTGACTACGCAGCCAGCATAACTGCGGCTTTCAGAGCAGAGAGTGCACAACACTGTGATGCACTTGTCTTTCTTATCACTGTCGGAATAACCTCCACTTAGTTATACACCTTTACAGTGAGGACTTGTACACATGTACACATATAACACTCTCCCCACCTGGTCCAGCCTCCATGGCTGCACCCTGGGTGAAATTTTGCCCTTGTGTATTTTCCAGCATTTCAAAAAGCCGCACTTTGCTCCAACACGTGCTAAGTTCTCTCATTTACTTATGTTTATGATTAGCATTTAATTGTGGAATTATTGTATCAAGAAAATATTTTGGCCGTCTATAGCCTTGTATTGCCTTATCATTACATTGCAAGTCCCTTTCTGAATTTAAAAACTGGCTCCCACTTGTCGTAGCGAGTCTTCCATGTACATCAGCCAAGATGACTCTTCACTCTCTGAGCCATGCGATGAGCCGTGCGAGGAAAAAGGGAGCATCCTCATAGGCTCCAATGATCTACGACAAGCTTTGCACACGCCAATATGTCTGATCCGGTTTCACATACGCCCACAGCATTTCCTCCAGAGAGCTCGCTTTCTTCACCTGACAAGCATTACAATGCCTAATGTAATCCAACATCTGCCAGCATATTCTCCCACCGGATGAAATTTCTTAGTAATATTCACATGTGGCACCCACTCATGGCATCATAGTGACAAGCCTTCACTATCTGTGCCCGTAGAACCTTGTCCTCTAATGCTAATATTACGAAGTGCCAGTTCATATGGGCATTCAACGACGAAATGTTGAGGTACATATTGGAAGGCTTACAGACCATTGGCAAGCCAACACCTTTATTAAGCCAGTGGGGCAGATGGAGGCAATCCCCCTCACCGGTCATCGTTGTACTGATTTCCACTTAGTTACACATCTTTACAAAGTATTGAGTAAATCTTGTGGCTGTCCTGTGGCATCCTCTCTTTTCAGTACAAATTTAAGGGTGTATCTCGTGAACTCTGCCAGGTTTGGGCAATTGTTGTTCCATGCTGCTTCTTGATTAAATATGTTATGTAGCCAGCCAGGCAAGCTTTCAAGGTTATGTTGTACACCAGACAGCAACGGAAGAAGTTGCTGCAGCGCACAAACACTGACTGCAAACTGTGACAAATAGTGCATATTCCCTTATCCAGTTCAAAAAGCAATTCCATTTCCCACAAATGCAACGAGACTGCTTTGCTGGATCAATTTAGATAAGATATTATGCATGCTCCAGGTGGCTTTGAATGGTGTAAATAGCTCCATTACTTTAGAATTGGCACTATAAACGCAAGGTATTTTTCGGGGTGTAACCTAGCGTATACTTTAGGTTACCACACACCAATGGTCGTATTCAATAGAGGAGTGCTGCATGTGCACGTGATGTCATACACTGTGTGGCAGACAGAAAAGCCTATTTAATTGGTGGCAGCGCAATGCCATTTGCTTTATTATAACAACAATAAATCCAGAACACGCCATTTCCCTGTGACCATGGCCTTCTGTTGAAGTGCTGCATAAAGTGTGCAGTGTGTCAGAGCAGGATAAAAAGTGTCACCTATATGTACCTAACTTCAGGGTTACGACACTGGTTGAAACAGCTATTTCATAAGGGTAGTCAAATCTGCCGCAAATATACGCGTGTACCTACAAACTTTAAAAGACCAAGCAACAATACGCACAGGCAATCAATATATAGCATTGCCTGTGTGTGTATGTGTGTGTATGTGTGTGCGTGTGTGTGTGTATGTGTGTGTGTGTATGTGTGTGTGTGTGTGTGTGTGTGTGTGTGTGTGTGTGTGTGTGAGAGTGAGTGAGTGCGTTTATAGAAAGAAAAGAAAAGAAAGAAAAAAACTACGCAGGCAGCAAAACACTCCCTGCATCAATAAAGGAAAAGGAGACTTATTGGCCCGAAGTGCCGTGAGTCTCCCCCACCAAAGGAATAAGGAAACTAGTGGGGATCTGGAGGGTGGCCGGCAGCCCCCTGTTCCAAACCCAGACCTTGGGAACAGTTCGTTTTTTCGAGTGCGCATAATGCACAGAGGGAGCATGCAATTTAAGGGCAGTTTTGTGGGCCCTCTGTGAATTGAGGCCGAGCGCTTTTAGATGATGTAAAGTGTTGGATTTATCCTCCCACACCAAGAAGGATGGTGTGAAGTGTAACTTTTTTGGCTTTTAAGGGCTCTCGTGCTGTTTGTTAGAGGCTTTTAGCTGGTGTCCAGGCTTAGTTTCTTTGCAATGATTCACTTCTATGAGGTGCATCTCCATCTTATGGACAAGTGCGCAACGAGCTTAACGCTAATGAGATCTAGCATGCCACGCCTGTTGCAAATGGGAAGTGGAAGGTGGTGTATATTTAGTAGGTAAGGGAGTAACCAAAATAGCATCAGGGCGACTAAAAGTAAGCCTGTCTTTGACGGATAAATCATAATCTATTGACAGGTTTTGTTGCGCAAAACGGGCGTTTATAAATCAACTGCTAATTTTGTTGAGCGAACTGCAGAGCTTGTTTAAAACGCTGAACAATAGATTATGATCCATCAATAATAACATTTCAATATAATTGAGGTACCGAACCAGCCAACCGGCTTCTCTTCGGTCAAATCTTCTCTCCTCTCAGTACACCCCAGGCCCCTTCCCCTGGATCCCCGCGCCCCTTCCTGAGCTTTATGCTGGTGGCATAATCACTGCCTTGGCGAGGTCTCAAGGATTTGCCAGCAGCAGCCAGTTGCTTGTGAATCACTCATTTTTGTAGTCACAAGGCAGCACCAGCAAGCAATGCAGGTCTTTGCCTCACGTGCCTTACCAGTGTGGCTTACTAGAAAGCCAACATTTTTTCTTGCTTACTGCTTCAGTTACCAGTAAGCAGTTCGAAAAGCGCAAATCAATGTCAAACCTTGGCTTACTACCTCTGCTAACTGGTAAGTAATCAGTACGCGGTTACTGGTAAGTTATCAGTACGAGGTTACTGGTAAGCCATGGTAAGCGCCTTCAGTAACCACATAAATGTCCGCTTACTACTCTTGGTTACCATGGCTTATTGGTAACCATTGCTTACCGCCGCTCAATTTACGTACGCAAATTACTGCTTTCTTAGCAATACGAGACTTTGTGTTCTGCAAAATAAGGAAAGAATTAACAAGTTAATTGTTTACCTGTGCAGCAAACAGGGTCTTGACAAGATAAAAGCATGCACACAACCAAAAAAAACATGCGTGAAATTATCTAGCAGCAAATCAAATGTAAATACGCGTCCAGCAGGCAGCCATCCTGAATTAGCAAAGGCAGCTACACAAGCCCTGAAAACGTGAGGATGCTGGGAGGGGGACACAGTAAACCAAAGTTTGGAAATTTCCTTGCTTCACATTTTGTTAATGTAATGGGTCAATCACCTTTTGGACATCTCGGCTCTTGGCGCCAGGATGTCCTAATGGTAATTGACCCAATACATTAACAATTTGAGGGGCCTCGCAGAAATAATGTCAGACATATCTTGGCTCGGCTGCAGTGCAGCTGAGGCGGCTGAATGCAGCTGCATTTTGAATTGTTTGAAACTACAGCTGAAAGTCCCTGAACTAGCCGGGGACAAAAAAGATGCGGCTGAAAAAACTCTGCGGCTGAACGCAGCTGATTTCAGCCGCCCTTTTTTTAATTGGGATTTGAAATCTTCTCTCAGCCGAAATTAAAATAAAAAACATTAAACTAAAACAACACACACCGTGGCAGTGTTTGCAGTGCACATCGTTTGATCAGAACAGAAGCTAGGACAGATTGTTCACCACACCTGGTGAGCAGCTTTAGCATCAATATTCATTTTCTGGCATGTGACTGACGTCCGGCAGCAGGTCTTGTATGGACCCCAAGAATGAATGATTTGTTTTTGCTTCAAGCACACAAGCTCAACTTGAAGTTGTTATTGAGCAAAATCTTCAGGGCATTTTACACAGTTGTGTTTATATGTGTGTGTATATGTGTGATCGTTAATGTGTCTGGCTGGCTGAATTTGCAGCAAACAAATGCTGCGTGTGTGTGTACGTATGTATGTGTGCGCTGTATGTATGTGTGTGTGTGTGTGTGTGTGTATATGAGCGTGTTTGTACGTTTGTTATGTCGATGTACGTGTGTGTATATGTTTGTGCGTGTATCTGCGTTATTGTATGTGTATGTTATTATATGTTATTATATGTATGTGTGTATGCACCTTGAGCTTCTGTTTGATGTGTGTGCATGATTTGCGTGTGCATTCATGTGTGTGTGTGTGCGTGTGTGTGTATGTGCATGTGTGTGCGCGTGTAATTGTGTTTATGTGTTTGTGTTTGAGTGCATTTGTATGTCTGTGTTAGTGTGTCTGTATGCTTTTGTGGCATACGAATTTGTCTGTTTGTCTGTGTGTGAAGCGTACGTGTGCTGTGTGTGCGTGTGTGTGTTTTGCGTGTATGTGTATGTTTGTGAGTATGTGTGTGTGTGCGTAAGTGTGTTTTGCATGCATGTGCGTGTGTGTGTATGTGTACGTTTTTGAGGGTGTAGTGCTGATTTAACATGTTTGACTGTGAGGAGGTTAGAGATTTGCAAATTAGGGGGGTCTCCAAAATGTTTCTGGGCCACTTCAACAAAATTTTATTCTATGGTCTGAATCTCCAACTCAAGCCCAGTAAAATGGCACCCTTTTGGGTAGATTGGGTTAAGAAGGGGGTCTGCAGAAATGTTTGAAATTCAAAGACACGCTCGGGCGCAGGCCACGGGGTGAGTCAAGCCAATGAAGCAGCAATTAACCCCAAACTTACAGGATTGTGCCAACATGAAATAGTCAGTGAAATTTTGAATAAATGGAAATGGAAATGGAGCAATGTGGGACTGTGCAAGCCAGTTATGGGTGCCTGGTTGTTCACGTGTGCATGGGCGTCCGTATCTCAGATTTCAACCCACAACTCAGCAACAGTTCAGTTTCAGGTTTTGATGAGCATGCAGATAAATTGCCTATTATAAAAATTGGCAGATTGGTACCCTGCATTTCCATGTAGAGTTACTACTTAAGGTCTAGGTGTGGGTGGGTGGGTCAGGGAGGTCCAGCACAAAAATAGGACGTGCCTTCCTTCCTTCATAATATCTATTTCTTCCTCCTGATGTCACCCTCAATGCAACATTTACTCGATTCACTGCACTGCAGCCTTATTCACCGTTCCACGCAAAATGCAATGAATAGATACCAATGCTTAATTAGATGCTGCAACGTATAAGCGACATACATTCCCTCCTTCAAAAATGCCCTCCTGCCTCTTGCCTCTTGCATCACCCATAAAATAATTAATATTGATTAATTATTTTATGATTAAAAAAAATCCCCGAAAGTGTAAAAATTAGAGCGAACAGAAGTCGAGTTCCTGGCAAGCTAAGTGGGATTCTGAATCTATGTACCAGCGGAGCCCAGGTTGCTCTGCGATTTTGTGGTTTTGTAATGGCAGAAGGATTGTATGATTTGTCTTCTTTTGGCCTGTTTAATCACTATTACGTTTGGCGCTCCTGGAGTGCCCAGAGGAGAAAGTTCACAGTCTCATGCACATGCCTATACACATAGTGACTTGACGGAATGATCATATAATTATTCTTCAAAACGGCTGTAAAGATTTTGCTTGGTTTCGCGTCAGGATGATGAAGTTTGCAGGATGATAAAGTGAGGGTGGGGCAGGCCAAACAAGCAAGATATATTGTATAAGCTGTCTGATGCTGCTCAGCGTTTAAAGGCAAAGGGAAGGGGGGGGTGGGGCAGGGCAAGCAAGCAAGATATAACATGTTTGCTGCCGATCATCTTCAGGCAGGGTGAAGGGGGAGTGGGTGGGGCGGGGCAAAAAAACAAAATTTAATAATGTGTATGCGAAGCACTTATAGGCAGGGTGAAGGGGGGATGGGTGGGGCAGGGCAAGCAAGCAAGATACGCAAATTAATCAAACAAAGGAACCACGAAAGAAGTTAAGCCCGTCATTGTGCTTTCAATATTATGCGTGCTTTGCTGAAGCATGCCGAATTCCGAATTAGAGTGGCGGACGAGCTCAGCCAGCCAGTTTGACAAGCTCAGGATATATGCCGCTTTTACTGGTCTAATGCAGGAGGGCAGAGGCGTGCAAGCTCGTTTCTTGTCGGAGAGAAGCGGAAGCGCTTAAGATATATAGATGTGAAGCAAATGAAGTACGGAGCAATTCCAGCCTATCGCATAGCGAATCCGTGACTTCACCCCACAAGTTTAAGCTTGCATTTTCGTGGGTTTAAATGGCGGAATCATATGTCACAATCGACAGCAATGCGACCAAAGAATAAAACATGTCATCAAAGTTCTTGTTAGCGCGTCATCCATGCGTAAACGGTGAACTGCGGCTCGCACGCTGCATTTTGGGTTTTCGCGCTGTGGCAGACGTACTTCTGCGGGATTTGGGTTTCTGACATGGGCCGATTTGTGTCGTTATGCAAATTGATGTTGACTTTAAATGTAGTATCAGAGGGGGAGGAAGCTGCGCGAACCTTCAATTTTGCATAGAGTTCCGCTTTGGTGACGCTGTGGCGGGCATTCGACCAACAACTTGTAATTGAAAGCATTAATAAAGTTGTTGAATAAGTCACCTTAGAGCATCTTAAATTTTCAAAGACATGTTGGCTGATAAAAATGAATTTGACGTTATTAGAAAGTGAAGTGCAAAAAAGGGCAGAAGCAAAGAAAGTGCAAATAACATAGAAGCCTTCTTAAAGCCATCTGCATATCAGATGCCCAATTACAATACATTATTCAACTCTCGATTCCATGCTGGCTTCGTCGGAATGTTACCCAGACTGGCTTATCATGCTTGATTCTCATTTCTAGTTCCTGGCTGAGGAAATACACTGTAAAGTAAGTAGTGGTAATTGAGTTCAGTAAGCGGACATTTATGTGGTTGCTGAAGGCGCTTACCATAGCATACAAGTGTTTTACATTCATTTGCGCTAACTGAACTGCTTACTGGAAAGCCAGCAAGCATCGATACGACGTAGCCTACTGATTACTGAAGCATTTTGCCATTAATTAAGCTGGCTTACATAAGCCACGCTTGTAAGGCATGTGAAGAAAAACCTGCCTTGCTTCTGCTTATCAATCACCTCGCAGGTTAATAGTTAATAGTAAAACTTGGTGGTTCCAACCGGCACTTGAGATGTTGTTGGCGATGCCCTCTTCCCGCCCACTCATTTGCAAGTAAACCTAACGTAAGCAAACTTGCTCTCGCAGTGGGTGGATTGTTAGGGTGCCCTCACAAATTTATACAGAGTTACAGTAAATGGTCAAACAAAAAGCAACACACTTCAACTCCTTCCACACCCACACAGCAACAGAACAGTTGTCTGGCACACAAAGAAGTGGGGTTGTGGAGGGGGCTGCGCAGGCTTGTGTGCGTGAAGTTACAAATGAGTGGTGCACAAACCTGTTGGCTGCTGCTGGTAACTCCTTTCAGCCACAGCCAAGGCAGCGATTACGCAAACTGGGTCAAGCTCAGGAAAGGCGGGGAGCTTCAGGGAAGGGGGTTTGCCCGGGGGGTGGGAATAACAGGAAAAACACTTTGACGGAGCAGTCAATTAACAGACTTTGCATCCTTAATTTCTCATGAACATACATAAAATAAGGGGTGGGGGTTAAGTACTCAGGATGAAATAGGATTTAGGGTTAGCTTAAAATTTAAGGTCCCTTGATGTCAAAACAGCATTCGAAAGCTTGCAAGGGAGGATTTACAAGGGTCGGGTGTTATGATGTGCATTAAACTTATTTGGTTATACAATGACACTAGGGAGTGCTACAACGTACTTACAATTGGGGTTGCATGGTAAGGTCAGGGGTTAGGTATAAAGAAACAGGCCCGTGATGGCAAAACAGCATCCCAGAAATTACTCTTCCTTCAAACTTCAAACAGGCCTCCCCAGGCTCTCCTGAACCAGCCCACTGGCTGGAGCTCGACTTTGGCTTCTAACAAAGCATTTAACCTTACCCAAATAATTTCTGCAGGCCTTGGGTGCGATGTGTAAAGGAAGATGTTGAGTATCATTCTTTTTTTGGACCTACTCTCCAGGCCCATCCAGGGAATCTTCCGGGCTGAGACTCGACATAGGCTCCTAACCAAAAATTAATCTTAGTCAGATAAAATCTGGGACCCTGGGATGCGGTTTGTAAAGTTGAAGCAAATTTTCAAGTTTGGAAGTTGGAAGCCCCAGGAAGCTGCCGAGTATTTCTCAGCCAGCCCTCCGAACTATTTATTAACAGTTTTAATTATATCAATTATTTCACTGCTGCGGATGCTAAAGTCAAAATTCAAAATTCATTGGTTGAGCTCCGGCTGCAAAGTTCAAGGTTGACCAAGCAAGCAGAATCAAGTAATACTTATTTCGATGGACTATAGTATTCAGTTCAATCCGATATTTATGACGCGCAGGGGTGTGCTTGGACGGGACCGTTCAAGGACGCAGCGTCCTGCATACTGTTACAACATCTGTAGGGATATTTAGGGCAAGGCATATTTGCACACAGGCGAGCACATTTATTCAAACAAACGCATGCACACGCACACACACGCACACGCATACAAGCAAACACGTGCAGGCGAATAGAAACAGGAGTGCACATGCACATACACATGCACACATGCAAACACACACGCGTGCATACATTCACAAGTGCAACAACGCAGGATCAAACACAAACAATTACACACGCACACGCACGCACATACACACGCGCACACATACACAAGTGCAGACACAACTCACAGGCAAACATGCATATGCACGCACACATTGCGCGTGTGATGGGCTTCGCCAATTTTAGCGCGTCGCTAGCTACGCCCTTACACTTGTCCTGGACACCCTCACGATGTAAGAAATGGACAGTGAGATAAGATTAAGCAGGGATTAGAAATGGAATTTTTATTATGAGAAATTCCATTATATTTGTCATCTTATGTAGCCTTTTTACATTCCCTCTTGGTCTCTTTCTCACTATGAAGGCCTCGCTAGGTAGGGTTGCACGCAAATTTATTTTGCTGCCTCATACATGTTAATGTATTGGGTCAATCACCTTTTGGACATCCTGGCGCCAAGATGTCCAAAAGGTGATTGACCCAATGCATTAACAAAATGTGAAGCGGGGTGAGGCTTGCGTGACAAGAGGTCACGGGTCATACATACCTCACGGGTCATACATACCTCATAGTTTCTTTTTACAAATGGAAAAGATCTAAATTTCTTTTGGGCTCCATCAAATCGCATCTGGTTCATACGGACTTCAGTCAAGTTTGTAAGCACATTAATTTCTGTTCTACCCCAGAAACAGTAGCTAAATGGCTGTTGAAAATAAAAAGGCAAGTTAGTAAAAGCATTAATGCCATAAATAAGAATAAACATTAGTTGCCTGCAAATCTTAGTCATACTATGCCAAACGTGTGCGTGTTGTTCCTTGGTTAATCCATTAGGTTTGCGGGTGATTTATTTATATGTGAATATTTTTGAACCTTGTGAAACAATTGTTCAGACCGTGCCGTCATCTAATAGTAATTAATATACGCTGGGAACTGTATGCACCTTCCAAATACAGCTGCAGCAAATTATTTGAACTTACTCATGTTATGTAAAATTTGGAGCCTGTAAAATGTGGAGCCTGCCAATTTTGGGGCGTATTAGTCAAAGAACATATAAAAACTTGCCCGTTTTGGGCCTCAGTTAGCCCCTAATGCGAAAATTACAATCATACTTCATCATACACTCTGATTAATTATGTAAGGCAAGTGTTGTGATATCACATGTATAAAAATTTACACAGGCGAAGAACCGAGGAGAAGTTGGTGGAAAAAGTACTCACAAAAAAACAATTTCATAAAATTTGCAGTCTGGTGCCTATTTAATTAATACACAAGAAATTACAAACATCCCTGAAGAACTGAACAGTTTCTGAGATGTTTGTATTTAGACATAGACATGCATGATGACATGTACTCATCATGCATGTCTATGTCTGCTCCTTGGCCTTACGCGTGCATACATTCTCAGCACTTTAGGGCAGGCATCAGACAAACGTCAAAATTATACATCCTTGTTTGCCATAACACAAATTTAAAAACAAGTCTGTGTCTGTGCATCTGCAATCAGTCTTTTGCTTGACTAGCCTAAACTTACACACCAATCATTCGGAGCAAGCTATGAAAGCGTTCTGGCTAAAGCGGCTTGGTCATCACATCTGTCACATTGCGCTCCATGGACACATGGCTGGGGTGGCCCCCTGCCGCTGGGAATGCTCCCAAAGTGGTAGGCCAGATGAATGTGCTTGGTGCCCTTGGTCTGGTTGGGATTGGCTTGTGCCCACCTGCAACAGCAGTCTGGCTGCTGCATTGTTTGTGTGAGTGCCTGATGGCCAAAATTCAACATCTGTGATGCCGCAGCTGTAGGCAACTGCAATATGTGCTCGCCACCAGTCCGTTGGAGGGCCACACTAGCGAGTGCTTCTGCGCAACTGCTGTTGCTTTGGTTGCTGTGCTGGAGGCTGTGTTTGCAGTTGATCTGGTTGCTGGCACCTGCTCAGCTGGCACAGCTGAACCTGGCCGTTGCTGTGCTGGCCGCTCATCAAACCACATATGTACATACTCTCATACACATCACACATACGCATATATACTTACTTGAATACACATACGCACATACACACGCACATACACATATACACATACACACATACACATTTGCACATACACACATACGCACACACAGACACGCACATACGCTCAAACACATGCACATACACATACACATACACATGCACACGCATACACACACGCACATACGCACATACATATTTGCATATTCACATACACACATACGCACATACACAAATGCACACACGCACGCATATACACATACGCATGCACACATACGTACTCCACTCATTTTACCAGATTCTCTATCTGCCACCTGATGTATGACGATAAGCACATACTCAAAGTAGTGGAACATGCAACCACATCTGCCTTGAATAACCAAGTCGCAACCGTTACATTCCTACTGCAAAAACCATCGGCAATTTGGAATTTAAAAGTGCAGGCACCATACTTTCCCTTAAAACGCCAACTGAAAGGATATTGCCAAGAATGGCAAAAAATTTGTGGTTCCCCCAAGACTCAAGAAACACAGTTATCAATGCAAATATTGACAACACAAACAATGCATTACACAGCTAGGTCCCTTCCCATCATGTGCCACAAAAACGCCTTCTAGAATACAAGGCCCTTGACTGGAGAAAGAATGGGCCTTCACGGATGGTCCCATTGTATTACGAATAAAAAACTTTGATCTCAGTTTATTGGAGCTGGAGTGTACCACCCTCAAACCAGCAAAACCACCACAGTAAATGCTGGAGGGACATTAACAAAACCATCGACAGAGTTGAGCTAGCAGGAATTGCAGCTGCTTTGATAAATGAACACACCCATATCAAAACAGGCAGGAAGACCCTCCACAAGCTTGCATCCCAGATACTCCTATTAACACCTGCCAACCAGGGCTAGCGTCTCACTTACTCGAAACCCACAAAACCCTCCACACCATCCTACTAGGAGCAAGAGGCACTATTTTCGGCAGCTACACAAGGAACCTTACGCTCCACAGTTTCTGAATAGTCTTAAAATCACAGCACATTCATGCCTTTAATGTGTTTGTAATCTTGCACTTTTGTATGCATGACAAATTATCTTTTCTCTTGCACGCGATCGGGCCCCTTTCCCCTCTCCGTTATCAAGCAGTTTGAACAGCTGGTTTTCATGCATCTCCAGACTTGGGTGTCTAGCCAGTCGTCATAAGGTCCATAGCACTTCTCAGAGACAAGGCTCTCTACATTTCTGTTTTTTGCAATATGTTTCTGGAGCAGGGAACTACCAACAAGGAATAAGGCGTTGACTCTTGTACCCCCGTGCTAACTGCATGATAATTGCTGATAATCCTTCAGTAATTGAGTCTGTCGAACTCTCGTTGAAGCATGGAAGGCAATCTGGATTGTGGCGTCTTAGCCCCGGCCTGCGATCAACTTCACAGTTTTCGAGACCACTCTGTTTGCGTTCTCTTTGTCTGCCTATCTGTATAAGGATAAATTTACCTCGGTCAGTGTTCGGCGACTATCAAGTCTACAGTGATGTGCTCCCACCACCTGACTTGAATAAAAAACTGCAATTTCGTTTCCTTTAGCGCAGATGCAATCACTCTGCCAAGATGTTCTATCAGAAGCAGCAACAACCTGCGGCTGCTGCTGCGGCTGCTTCACTGCAAGCCTCACTGTGCCCTTTCCTGCTGCTGCTGTTGGGCTTGCTACTCGTGTGAGCTGAGAGATTTCTGTGGTCTCTAGGGAGCTGAAAGCATGCTTGTGGGGAGTTATGTGGTGCGTTGCTGCCCAATCCACCACCCACTTGTTGGAGGCGCTGCCTGCTGCCGCAGAGGTCTTTGCAATGCCTCTCACTGTATGCAGCTGTCCTGCCGCTGATTCTGCTAGCCTATTGCCGAGCGCTCTCTGCTGATGGTTAGTTGGTCGCCTGCGAGTCAGGTGATCTCAGTCAGGGTGATCGCTGCCCCATGTCCCCCTCTGCTGTTGCTGCTGCTATACGAGGACACTGGTCGTGAAAGTGTTCTCACCTCTGGCAGATGTGTCACTGCACGTTCTTAACTTGACCATGCTTGCCTGGAACGAATGCATGCCGGCCTGCAGGCTTGCTGGTGCTGCTCACCTGCCCTCTGCCCTTGCCACCTACTGTCAGCCGGATCATGAAGGACACAACGTGCTATGCTGGCTGCTTCTTGATGGTCATGAGCTGCTGACGCAGGTAGAAGATGCGTGGGCAGAGCTGTCCGCTAATACAGCTTCTAGATGCTTCCACACCTTTCTTGCAGAGTCCAGCTCTTCCAGGACAGCCCGATGGATGTCTTCCACGCCTGCCAGCAGCAGAGCCTTGGCCTTCATGATCTTGGGGTGGCCTGCAGCCCGCAAACCTGTGTCTTCGCCGTCCACAGCGTCCCACAAGTCCTTGACCACAATCAGTGCCTCCATTCTAATTGTCCATGTCACGTGGTTGGAGGTGCAGAGGGGGGTGAAAGCCAGCGATGCCACTGGCCTGTCTATCGCATCTGTAATGCTGCTGTCACCCAAGGTGTTCGCACTCGCAGCCTCTCTGATTCTTTCCATTACTAATCGCGATCGCCTGAAAAGAAAAAGAACAAAATTGCAAGTAGCTGATGCAAGCTGAAGGACCCCTGTTTGTGTATTTGTGCGTTTGTGTTTTTGTGTACCAGTGTGTGTGTGTGTTTGTGTTTGCGTGTCTGTGTGTGCAGCATACTTGTGCTATGTGTGTTGTGTGTGCATGCACGTGTATGTGTGTAGCAAGCATACATGCGTACACATGTATGTGTGTGTGTGCTTGTTGTGTACGCATGCGATTTTTGTGTGTATGGTATGTGCCCAGTTGAGTATGCTTTTTATAAATGATTTTATTTGTATGCCAAGTTTTCAGTTTAAATGTGTGTAGCGTATGTATGCTGTGTGTGCGCGTGTGTTATGTGTGTATGTGTGTATGTGCGTGTGTGTGTTTATGTGTGTGTGTTTGTTTATTGGGTGCATGAAGTGTGCTTTGCAAGTGCGTGAGTGTGTGTGTATGAGTGCGTGTGAGTATGCGTTTATTTGTTTGCAGATTATGTATGCTGCGCGTGCATGGGTCGTTTGTATGTGTGTGTGTGTTTTTGTGTCGTGAGTGTGTTTGTGTGCGTGCATGTATGAGTGTGTTATAAGTGTGTAGCGTACATGTGTCTATGTGTGAACGTGTATGTGTGTTAATGTGCATGTATGATCACCTTATACCTCTATGTGTGAACGTGTATGTACCTTAATGTGCATGTATGATCACCTTGATCCACGCCATTTGAATACAGTCTATATTAAAAAGCATTTTTAAATCTTGGTCAATAAAATTTATAAGGCATAATTATACAGCAATTCATAAATACTTTTGTGTACAACCGAAGATTTACGTAATGGAAAGTAATCAAGAAGCTGAAGGATATCCACCACCTGCAGGTTAAGTATCACCCGATCAATTTCTACCCTATTTATTCCATACACACACTGCACACATACAAACGAACACACACAGTCACACACACACGTTCACACTCACACACACATACACACACACTCACAAACAAAAACACAGATGCTCTGTGGATGACTGCTGGCTTACTATGGTTTATGCTCGCTGTCTTACCAGGCCACTTTATATGTACCCTGAAACACCCCAATTTTTTGGTAGTTATGCACTGCCTGTTAAATTCTGATAGATTAACAAGGCATTACATCTTTGAATAACAGTTATCTTGTTAATACTGATTGGGTGGGCCAGTTGGCTTTTTGCTCCAGTTTCCAAATTCTTTTTCGATTTGATGGGAATAAGCCATTGCCAATTGCTTTAATCGCATTTCAGGTCATTAACCCCATCGTTGACCGCTTGCTTTCTATTTTAAAACTCAGAAAGCTCTATAAGATGCTGCAACGCGTCAGGAGCCGGTTAAACTTCAAGTCATTCAAAGGCCCTCCTGAATCCGAATAATTTCTGGAGTCCTGGGTGCGTTAAAAAATCTTAGGATTGTGGTTGGATAGTTGAACCACTGTTGTCGTTAGGCCACAATTTCAGTATCCTTTCGTAGATTGCATTACATAATCAAAATACAGCGCTTAAAGGCCAACGTTTGCAGCAATGAGAACGCAAGTAGCTTATGATGTCGCCTAGCCGCATGCCGAATGTCAGATGTCATTGTTGCCTATTTAAACTTGACGGGCTGCCGTTTACAATTGGAATTAAAGGATTGCCCCTGGGCCTATTCAGTTTAAATCAAGAGCTGTGGAGCAACGTCCTAGATGCTGAAGCAGGAGGGCAGTTTGGGGAGGAGCAGGTGCGTCCTTCACAAGCTCATGAAAGCGCTTACATGCTAACACAGGCGCATTTGGTTTAAAACTGTAATGTTGCCATCCTCGCATTGCTCGCACTTGGGTTTAAAACTTGGTTATTCAAATTTGTTACGGAACTGTACGGTACTTACTCATTGCGAACCAGTGAAATAGGGATAACGTGTAAGCAGGTCCGTCCTTCACAAGCACATGTAAGCGCTTGCATGCATACGCACGCGCATTTTGTTTAATACTGTAGTGCTGTTTAGCGAAAATCAATAAGATTACATATGATTTGCCGCACAGTTAAAGAGACAACTGCTCAATAAATAGGTCTCAGAAATTTCCAGGAAATTCCAAACGTTTGTCGAGCGTACGCTATGAAGTTTCTAGTAAGTTTTAAGATGTCATAGATAGAATTTTCCCAGTAAGTTTACAATAAGCTTTTAGAAACAGATCATCAGAACCATCCAGAAGCTTTGATAAGCATGTTTGGACGAACATTGGTGATGTGCTAGTCTCAACACTCCCTCGCGGACGAGCATGCTTAGTTGCTAGGCCTATTAAACTCCCATGCCATTGCAGCAAGTCACAAACTTGCCCTCTGCCCTTGCCTTGGTCATGATGTCAGCAATCATCTTGGCCGTTGGGTTGTAGTCGAACTTGACTTCCTTGCGTGCCGCACGCTCCCTCGCAAAGTGGTAGATGATGTCGATGTGCTTGGACCTTGCAGATGCGATAGGGTTCTTCAGAAGTCTCAATGCTGCTTGGTGGTCAATGTACGTACATCTGCTTTGTCTTCAAGTATCCTCCGAGGTCTGTTGTCAGCTTACGTAGCCACAGTGCCTCCTTTACGGCTTGCGATGCAGCCATGTACTCGGCTTCTGCTGTTGATGCAGCCACGGTTGGTTGTAGTCGGCTTGACCAGCTGATAACTCCTCCATTCAGAATGAACACGTAGCCCGTTGTTGAACGTCTTGTGTCTAGGTCTCCAGCGTAGTCGGCATCACAGTAACCCACCAGGTCTGTCTTCTCCGGTCCGTAGGTGAGCCAGTGTCTTCAGTCCCAGCCAAGTACTTCAGAACTCCCTTGGCCGCAATCAATTGCTTTGTGGTTGGCTTGGACATGTACTCGCTAGTGATCCGATGGCTTGAGCAATGTCAGGCCTTGTGCACACTGACAAGTAAAGCAGGCTTCCGACCAACTTGCTGTTAGGGTTGACGTTGGTGTCCAGCTCCTTTTCATTCCTGGTCATCTTCAGTGCAACACTCATCGGCGTTGTCCTTGGCTTCACGTTTTTCATGCCGTACTTGTTGACCAGATCAGTTGTCATGCGGTGCTGCGATATCTTAATGGTCTTCTTTACTCGGTCTCGTTTGATCTTTTAGCCCAAGAGGCAGGAGGCCTTTCCCAGATCTCGTGCATCGAAGGTTGTCACGAGTGTCTATTTGATGTCTCTCACGAGCTCTAGGTCCTTTACAACGATAAGATTGTCGTCTACGTAGACCAGGATGTACATTGATGTCCTTGCGTCTTTGGATGTACAGGCCAGGGTCAATCGCAGTTGCTTGAAAGCTCATGATTTCCAGCTCCATCTTGAGCTTGGTATGCAATGCCCTCGGTGCTTGCTTCAGTCCATAAAGCGCTTTCTACAGATGGCATGCAACGCCAGGTCCTCCTCCTTCATAGCCATGTGGTGAACCATGAAGATGTCTTTTTCCAGCTCCCCGTTGAGAAATGCCGTCTTAACGTCCAGTTGATGCAGCTCCATGTCCTCCGCTGCCACCATTGCAAGCAAAGCCCTCAGCGTTGTATGCTTGCTCATTGGTGCGCAGACCTCGTTGTAGTCCACGCCCTATCGCTGCTTGAAGCCTTTGGCGACCAGTCGCGCCTTGTATCTCTTGATGTTGCCAGCGGCGTCCTTCTTGGTATTGTACACCCACTTGACAGGAAGGGCGCATTGTAGTGCTGTGTAGTGATGTCATCTCTTCGTCCATGGCCTTCTCCCATATGTTTGCATCAGGCCCACTCACTGCTTCATTGTAGGTTGTCGGTTCCTTGAGCTCCTCTGTTGACAGTGCAGCCTTGAACCAATCTCCAGGTGATCTCCTTTCTCGCAGCGGGTACCTCCTCTCTGGCTCTGCTGCTGGTACAGGAGCAGGTGCTGCTCCCTCGGCTTCAGCATCCTCTTGGTGCTTTGTCTCGTGCATGTCATCGTTGTTGTCTTCACTGTTGTCCTCAGGGTCTTGAAATTCTTCGTCCTTTGGCACTCCAATGCTTTCTTCAAAGGTTACATCTCGACTGATGATGGTCTTCTTGGTGTCGTCAAGCATGATGCGGTATGCCTTGCTGTCTGCAGCATAACCCACCATGATGCCCTTGATGCTGACAGGATCCAACTTCTGCCTCTGTGCCTTGGGGATGTGAAAATAGGCTCTTGCTCCAAATGTCTTCATGTTGGACACATCTATCTTGTCTCCGTAGAATAGCTCCTTTGGAGTCTTGAAATCTCCACACACCGGTGATCGGTTGCAAATGAAGATCGCAGTTGTCACGACCTCAGCCCACAGGCTGTTTGGTAGCTTGGCATCTTGAAGCATGGCTCTCACTCTCTCCATCAGGGTGCGGTTGAGCCTCTCCGCCTTGCCATTCTGCTCCGGTGTGTAAGGTGCAGGTGTTTGATGAACGATGCCCTTTGCTGAGTAGAAGTCCTTCAGCTCATTGTTCAGGTACTCTCCACCTCTATCTGTGCGCACCTTGCACAGCTTCTGTCCACTCTGAGTTTCTAGCATGTTGATGATCTTTTTCACTGTTGGTATGACCTCCGCCTTGCTTGGTACAGGAACGACCACT
>Ga0307945_1001065_pt1 | contig 20832 bp, 24 predicted proteins | sample OrgLakmetagen228_FD_201818 | JGI IMG/M metagenome (GOLD analysis project Ga0307945, IMG submission 201818) | Saline water microbial communities from Organic Lake, Antarctica - #228 | ecosystem: Environmental > Aquatic > Non-marine Saline and Alkaline > Saline | place: Antarctica: Organic Lake...
CACACACACACACACTCACACACTCACACACACTCACACACCATTATAATCTTTCAATCATCGCTTGACCAACTGCTGCTAGCACCTGCGGAAATTATCTTGCAGTCTTCTTTTGTAGCTTTGCACTCAGTAGCCTCTCACGTATTTGATGGGCCATGCATCTCGCACAAATATGCATGAGCATGTAAGGTGTCTAGAATGCACAAGCCTCAAAGATTGCACCTAAGAATTCCTGAACTTATGTGGAGATCTCACAATTCATTCATCAACCAAACAAACGTGGGGCTTTGCAACTGAGAGCCTCGCCAAAACTCTTTGACACGGAAGAAATAAGAGAAGTCTGATGACACATAGGAAATAAGATAATTCTGTCCCTCGTAGGGAACAACACACATAACCTGGCCCGGCCCCATCCCAAGCCTAATCGGCATATAAATCTAAGCCTGCAATTCCCAGCAAAACCCAGACTTCCTACATGGACCGCAGCAGGTGCCTACGAGGAGGAGGAGCAGCAAGCAGCCGCAGCTGCTGAGAGGCTCATGAAGGGGCTTTGCATAGAGCAACATACTGTCTGTGCCCCAACCGCCGCGGCATTTGCACTGTTGTTGCCTGCTGCAGTGCCCTGTTGTGATTGTGGGGGAGCTGTTGTTGCTGTCACTTCTGTGGCTGCTGGTGCAGAGGGTGCAGGGGCGGCTGCCAAAGAGGCAAGGCCACTGAAACTGTCAGTACCTCGTGCTGGGAGCGCATGCGTTGTGGAGTGTTGAGCATGCGCAGGGGGTACTGCTTGTGGCCCGACAAGGTGTGGTGTTGTAGCATCACTGGGACAATGAAGGGGTGCGTGCACTGCTGACGGCTGAGATGCTGCGTGTTCATGCGCTGGCACCACGGGCTGTGCAGGTTTAGCACCACTCAGACAAGGAAGGGATGCTGGAGGAGGCCCAGCCTGCAGCGCTGTGGTGCTGCTCCCACTGTTTCCCTCCCCACCATTGCCATAGCCTGCCAGCTCTTCTAAGCCTCTGACGAGTGTGGGGCTCTGCTGCAGCGGCTGTGAGTTGTTGGTGCCAGAAGCAGGAAGCGGCCCTGGAAACGCCGCCTGCGGTAAAACGTACTGTCCTGGAAACGGAGGAGATGGGATCTCTGGCAGCAGCATGAGGGTTGGAAGGAGGGGTGGAAGCTCCGAGGGGTAGGAGGGTAGAAGCGGCTGAGGGGGAGGGGGTATGGGGTTGGGGGTGACGTAGAAGGGGGAGCGGTGGGTGAAGAGTTCAGGCTTAGGCTGTAGCCAGGGGGTTTGAGGGGATGGGGGAATTGGGGAGAAACACCTGCACGGTGGGGCAAGGAAGAAAGAGGTGCGTGGTCATATTCTAAAGTAGGTATATCAAAAGCCCTCGCCAGGTTCTACCGGCAGAAACCCTGAAAAGTGAAGACAGCCTTTTCATGACAAGAGAGATGGTGGGGAAGCACATGCCCAGGCAGTTGATAACATTGGTTGTGAGGCTTGTGAGGGGGCGCACGCTCTAGAAGCGGCAGCATTTTGTACAAACCCATTGCACGGTTTGACAGCTTCCAGACCTAGGACTCCAGCAGGCACAACAAACCAGATCAATCCAGTAAAGACTTGATCATGTGCAGCCAGTCACGCACAGTGCAGCACATTAGTCTTTCAGCAATTCAGGCAAACACAAAGTAGGCTGCGTTAAGGTACGGACAGGCGGATAGGCAAGAACTGCACCAGAACGCGCGTGAACACACATTGACACACCCAATACTGATAACTAAAATTGGCTAGAACCATATATACACGGTGTATATACGGTATTTCTGGCAGGGAAATCACCAAAGATACGGTCATATACAGTGTGTATATACGGTTCTGCCCAACCCTGCTAATAACGCCCATTGCAGTGCCTCCCCTTACACAGAGACACAGATCACGTGAACATCCTGCTGCAGATGCGCAGCGAGCCTGCCCAGCACACGAGAGTGTGCATATGCACACACACACGCACATCCACACACAAAAACACACGCATGGACTCACACATAAACTGCTGAGTTCAGTGTGATACACATGAACTCCAGTCCTTGTAGTGCAGCACAAGTGATATGCTACTCACCACCCTTGCTTTTCACCTGTGTTTCTCCATCTTTTTATATCCTTGATCCTCTCAACTTGCTCTGAATTTAAGCTTAGTTTCATTTTGCCTTTGTTCGTTATTTTTGCTTTTTTTTTAAGAGCAAGCTGTGAGGGCCTTTGAGCTGTTGTGAGTCATCCTTGATAAAAAGTCCCCCGGCTAGTAGTACCGCATCTCACAATGCAAACAAACAAAAACCCACACAGACCCAACACACGGAAACTCACTGTGGCTGTGCAGCGAGCCATTTCAGCACACGTGGGTCGTCCTCTTCTGCTGCACCTCCCTCCCCTGTTTCCTTTCTTCCTTCTGCTTCTTCCAGATCCGGCCCAAGCAAATCCACTGTGAGCACTTGCTGAGGTGCAAGGCAGGGAGCTTTTGGGGGGGGAGGAGGAGGAGGGGGGGGAAGAGCCGGGGCGTTCTTGGGGAGGGAGGGGTTAACGCTTATATGTGTAGCTCGCAACACAGAGGACGTGGTGCCACCTGTGTGGGCTGCACGCATGACCGCCACACCACTGCTGCTAGGGAGGGTGTCGCTGACTGAAAAGGTGAGGGGAAAAGAAGCTGGATGTTAGATAAGAGGGAGGGAAGGTGTAGGTGTGTTTGCATCCCCCTGTGCAGCTGCGCAAAGGGCTGGCGAAACCATTGCTTCAAGGGAGAGGGAGAGAGTTAAGAGAAGCACTCATAGGCGCACACGCACACGCACGCGCACTCGCACACAAACATGCACGAGGAAACTATTGTCATCTATCTTGTGGGTGCACAAAGAAACCTGTCTCCTGTTGGTGCCAAAGGAGCTCAAAGGTTTACGATGCATTGAATTAATAGTGTCCTGCCTCCGAGTAGGGTGCACTGACGATTACACACTGCACACTGCGTTGCAGCACAAACGATCTTGCACTACGCACTAAAAACAAGTAGCACTTCAGATCCGAGTAAGTCACACAAGAACATTTAAACAAATGCACGCAATTCAGCGTCGGCTCGTTAGTATTTAGCCTGAACCCATGAATACGAATTTGATTTCACAGTACCAATATGCACTGTCAAGGCCCTGTCTCTTATCATCACGACATCACCTTCTCCAGGTCTGCGTGCATTTGTACATGGGCATGTTCTTTTCTCTCATTCCTTATGATCTCACCCTCAGAGTGTGAAAGCGTTCACACACCTACCCCACGCACCTACAGCGCCAGCCACACGTCCCCCGCCCATAGCATGCTGCCCAGAAGCTATGCCGGCTGCAGCTGCAAGCACTTCTTGACCCAGCACAATACCCTCGTACTCCACCTTATCACCCTCCCACACTTGCGTGCCATCTTCGCAGCTGGATCCAGCATCATCGCATGCTCCCCCTTTCACAGTACCGCTAAGTGCAGACCCTGCCTCTCTGCTTGCAGGGGAGGGATTGCTAGCCTCTCCCCCCCCACCCTCAGCTACCATGCCCGTCCCTGAGTGTTGAGCTACACCGTCCCCAGTTGCCTTTACCACACCCTGCCCTCCTCTTCCTGTACGTTGTACTCCTCCCAGTGCTGCCGCTGTCCCCTCTACCACAGGTCCTCCAGCAGCACTCTCAGAGCAATCGTAGGGTACAGTGGATATGACAGGGTCGTATGACTGCTCCCTCCTCCAGCGGCGCAGCACGTACTTGCTGAAGATGAAGCGCTCTGCCGCTTGACTGTACAGGTGTGTGTGTGTGTGTGTTGTGTACCTTGATGCAACGTCCAGGGCAGTAACTGAGGGCACAGAAAATTTTAGGTAAGGCAAGGGATATGAAACAACTGGTTGTTGTCCCGCAGTGCGCGCTTTACCTGTCAAGAAATAAAGGGTTTACTTCACTCTCTTCATTGTTTCACAGAAAGAACGAAGACATCCCTTGCTTCCGACTCAGGCATAGCACCTATGAGGTCAACATTACCCCCTTTCTCGACCCTACAGCTGCTATGCCTGAGTCGGAGAGGTCAGCATCACCTCCTTTCTCAGCCCCACAGCTGCTATGCCTGAGTTGAGTGTATCTTACATCTGAGGTAAAAACAAAATTCACGTACTTCTCATTTGATGTTGTTTTGGTTTACACACCCTGCGCATTTGATTTCTCATCAAGGCCAGATCACGAGCACTCGCATACATTAAGTTGTTACGACGCAATCTAGGATTTGTCTTAAGCTGTGCCCAAGTGGAAACAGCAAAATTTAAGCATGCCATCCCACTCTAGCAAGGCCACTACACACACACACATACACACATGCATATACACACAAAACACGACATACACACACACGCACACACCTGTCCGTCTTAGCTTGCGTCTGGGTGTGAGGTAGCAAAGCTTCATAGCAAGCGTTCACAGAAGCGTTGCCCCCCGCACGCTCCATGGCCTCGACTAGATCTGGTGTCCAGCGATCCAGGGTCACAGAGCGCACCTTTGGATTCATAAGCAGCATTCACCTCACATCATGTGTTTACTTTCCATAGCTTTGTGTACCATGTCATGTGACGATATATCAGTGCGTCATGCAAACATGCATATCGATCCTGTGAGTAATTAACAGGCTGGGAACAAATGTCCCTATGGGAGCGGTGCGGATCTGGTGTGCTCAAAATGGTCTCTCAAAGCATTGAGGTTCAAACGCTCAAACAAAGTTATATACGTTTCACACGTTTACCCACACACATGCACATACACACACAAGCACGTAAATTGCTTGTACCTTGGAAATGTGTACGCCCAAACTGCGATGGATGCCAGCACAGCGGATGCACAGGAGCACGCCGCATATTGTCGACGCCCTGATGGGTTTCAGGTTCGTGTGTGTGTGTTTGTGTGTGTGTGTGTGTGCGTCAGCACGTATATGTTTCCAACACACTCGTGTACACTCACATACTCTTGCATGACATGCCAGAAAACTGGAAAATTGTTGGGTATTCTTCCAAAGGTGCTGTGGCGTGCAGATCAAGGTAAGCCTGAACTGAACCCAGGTCCTTTCTGCTGCAAAGCTCCCACAGCCGTAGAGTTGTACTTTTACAAAAAGACGGTAAGCAGCCCCACGGCCCCCTACCCAGATCACCTACTTCCTCAAGAGTCCAAATCCAAAGCTACATGGTCATTGCCTATAAAATCATTGATAAGCAATGTAGCGAGCGCAGATATAGCGAGCCGTACATCTCACCAAGTTGGCAGTGTAGCGCCCTCCTTGCAATCTGCGGCACATAAGTACAGTGCCACGTGTGGGCATTGGGGTATTAGAATGGAGGAGATACCAATAAGAATGACAAGAAGCAAGCACAAAAACATGATACACAGCATTTGCAGCTTGTTTTGACTGTGACCTAGGGCATTCAGGAATTCCCAGTGTGTATGATAGAATGGAGGAGATACCAATAAGAATGAGAAAAAGCAAGCACGAAAGCATTATACACAGCATTTGCAGCTTGATTTGACTGTGACCTAGGGCATTCAGGAATTCCCAGTGTGTATGATGCCAGGGACGGACGTGATGCATGCTGCTGTTGCTGCTGACCCTCCCTCCCCTCAACTCGCAACGCAGCGTGTCATCCCAAACCCCACCATTCATGGGACTTTGTCGATACTTGTGCAGGTATATTTCTTTGTGTTCCTGCTTTCTGGTGCACTTGCCTGCACAACTTGTGTTGCCTTCCAGGGTGAGCACGCGTGCGAGGGAGCTGCAGAGCTCCTTCTTCTGCTCGTGGCTGAGAGGCACCTGAAGTTTTCGGTCGGTGCGTGGTTAGGACTGGCCAAAGCCAAACAACACACGCACACAATTGAGAATTCCGGTGGGCACTCGAAAATGAGCGGTCATATGCAGTGTGTTTGTTCAGTTCAGACATACCACAAGCGTGCACAGTCCAGGACATCATGGAAGATCAAGTGCTATAATGACAAGTGCTAATGACACGTGTGTACAGCTGTCTCTGTGAAATTAAAGGGTGCATGTTGTAAGGGGCATAAAAAGGCTGAATATTGTGGATGACGTCGTGCAATAATGAATGAAGGTTGTGTACATTTGCAAGGAACTCGGAAGGTACCCCTGAGCACGACAGAGAGCGTTTGGTTTTGAGGAAGTTCCAGGTCCTTTGTGAATGTGGTGCATTGGTTTGCAAATGAGAGGACAATAAGAGCAGTAATTGAAAGGAGGGCAAGGACCTGTCAGATGCACCCTTGCAAAGGCTCAAGCGTTTGACTACGCCAAAATAAACTTAGCTGGTTGGTTTGTTGAGACGTGTTAAAGCAATTTTCTCTTTCTTTTTGTACTCTGTTGGTCCTACCTCTCTGACAGGGCCTTTTTTGTCTGCTGGTAAAGGAGTTTTACGGTACTCGATACCAAAGTGGCTTTCTTTTCCTTAATCAATGTGGGGAGTGGTTTTTACTGCCTGCATAGTTTTATCTTTTCTAAAGCAAGGCAATCCCTACCCCTATTGTATGGCCAGCACCTACCCTTGTTTAAAAACCAGCCCCTTGACAAACCGTTATAACCAGAACTTGCCCTTATTTGATATTTTACGCAAGCACAGAAAAAAAGCATGGTGTGCGTTCATGGGAGAAATTTACACGTCAGCCGTGTTGCGCCCCAGCCCCTCTGGGGCTCTTTCCCTCGCCCCTCTGGGGACCACACACATTCAAAGGCAGCGCAAACACATGTTAAATGTGCTAGATGTGAGGGTGTAAGTGCTCATGTGTGTGCATGTTGCTGCAGTAGCTCATCTCTAACAGCGCGCTCAATGTTGCAGCAACGCTGAGAGTCATGCTGCAACGATGAATGCTGCAACGATAACCGGTGTGCTGTTGGAGCACACGTACAACAGTTATCACAATTTTTACATTTTTTTACATACGCAGCCTAGCAGTCGCACGTTTTTGACTGATGGCTTACTCTGTAACTCTGTTCGACCACACGTACAACAGTTATCACAATTTTTACATTTTTTTTAAATACGCAGCCTAGCAGTCGCACGTTTTTGACTGATGGCTTATACTCTGTAACTCTGTTCGATCACACGTACAACAATTATCACAAATTTTACATTCCTTTTACATACGCAGCCTAGCAGTCGCACGTTTTTGACTGATGGCTTATATTCTGTAACTCTGTTGGATCACACGTATACAACACATACGGGGATGAAGTAACAACCGGGCAAGAGCTGTTGCACAGAGATTTTCTGTTGTAGCTACCTTGGCCTTGGGCTGCGTGTTCTGAGGCACGGCACCGGTGATGCACTGGGGGCTTGAGGTGGCACACCCAGGGGCTCCAGTGTGGCCTATGAATAAGGTGTTGTATGGATGGAGCATTTATGATGCATTTCATATACGAAGGGCTGGCCAGAAACCATACATACATATACGTACATGCGATACGTATTCAGTATTTTTAGCAGGGGACTTTTACATGTATGGCCATACAAGGCAAGAGTTTTCAGTCTGGCAAAAAAATTATGCATGCTACAATTTAATAGCACAGAGCACTAGCTGAGGCCCCAGCGTGGCCATGGTTTATGAGTATGGTGGCCTACGTTGTGCGTAAAGAGGGAATGAATGGTGATTCATGCAGAAAGTGCAAGCACTAAAAGCGTGGGTTAGGAGAGGAGTTCCTCGAGCAGTGGGACAATGCGAGGTGGACTATGTGAGCGAGGGGTGAGATGAGCTAGGTGAGCGAGGGGGAACAAAATCAATCACAGCATTTTGGACAAGCAGCTGGCTTGACGTCATATGATTAGAGTTGGCCAGAACTGTATATCTACACCGTATATGACCGTATGAATGGTGATTTCCCTGCTAAAAAATACTGTATGTACACCGTATATACCTACAAATGTATGGTTCAAGCCAAACCTACATATGATCTAAAAGGGGCGCTTCACGATAATGCTCACGGGAACAGCAGCGGGAGCCAAGGTCTGTTCTCCTTGTACGATACAGTTCAGCGTATGAGGATCTGACTGAGCTCTCTGCACATAGCTCTGATCAATCACGGATATTGTATGCATGTAATGTCTGTGGCAGAAACCCTTCCGCATCTGACATTCTATGATGATGACCTTGCTTCGAGGTTTAGCTGCCACCTCAGCCTGAAGGCCTTGTGGAACCAAATCTCACACTGATGTGCAGCATTAGTACCGTATCAATTCTCATGTACACACAGCTCCGGATCTACACAACAAGAACGCTTAAGTCCACACTGCTTTATATATATTTTTTGGTGTCAGATACAGCTCGTAAGTCCCATCCCATTCTGCTGCAACTGTAGGGACGTAGCTGTGCGCTTTAACTTTTGCTGCGCAGAACACACACTCACACAGTGCCATCCCATTCTGCTGCGACTGTGGGGGCGAAGCTCTGTGCTCTTGCTGCGCTGCTGCTCTACTTTGGAAGTATGCTCTCTCAGCCTCCAGCCCCTCTGAGTCAAGCAGCAGGCACTTTAAAGTTGCTGACCTGAAGAGTGTGGCAACAGAGGCAATAATATTAAATGGCACAAATGTACACGCACACGTATGAGGATGCACAAATCAGTTGGCATGAGCCCTGTAGCAAGCATTCTCAGCTGCCAAGCTGGAGAGTGTGGCAACAGAGACAGTGTGTGATGGGTGGCAAAAAAGCACACACATGTATGTTGATGTGCATGCATTGACAAGTTGTGAACGAGCAGAAAGGTGCGTACGCACGTACTTGAGAAGCACACATACACACACATAAGCACATACGCACACCATCTGACCTGAGGCGCACGTTTACTCCTGTGTCCGTCCCATCTTGAGAAGTGTGGGTGAAGGTCTGAAGTGCCTCCAAAATAGGGATCAGCTGCTCAGCAAGCTGCACGCAGCAGGGCGCCCCCCTGACAGCAAGAAACTGGACCACATGCAGGGCCTGTGTTTGTATGGCAGAACAACATTTACACACATGTGCTTGCAATGCTAAGCGACCTGTGGGCTGGATGAGTGGTAGGCACTTGTGGATTTTTGAGTCCAGGCATGCACTGAAGGAGAAAGCAAACCAGTTTTAACCTTCATTAACCATCATAGTGCCTGCATGCATGTGTACACATGGCACGCACTCAAGGGATCGCTGAGTATTAAAATGGTTTTAATTTCTATAGTCTGCAACGGTGTATCATCATATCATCATGCAACGCAGGCAGGCAAGGGACGGCCTGCACGCTCCCATACGATACGGAGCTATGAGTCTGCTTGAAAAAAGGTTTGCGAGAAGAAATCTACACATTGCAGCAAACATACAAGCAAATGGTGGATGACCATGATTCTCACTGGATCTGAAGATCTGATGCACAAAAAACTGCTTAACCGACTTGCCTGGACAGCTTGCAGAAAGGCGTGCGCGCAGTGCGCAGTGCCAAGTCACAGGTTTTGCTGCCGGCTACCTACTCAGGTACTTAAGCAAGAAGCTGCCTTCAAAATTCATCAATTTTAAATCACCCTGTCGAAAGTAGCACCGTGAACTTTTCAAAGGTTGCACCCTGTCAAAGTGCTAAAGCACCGTGAAACTTCCTGACCTTATAGATCTTCCTCCACCTGCTGGAGGGAGCCTGCAACCTGAGTGTTAGGGCAGCCTGGAAAAGCAAGGAAAACAACGGGAGCTGCATGAGAAAGAGACGTCTTTAACATGAGCATGTGTACGGTTGGCTAGAAACGTAAATAAATGCACACCGTATACGACCATACACAAGGTTCCCCTGCTAAAAGTACCGTACACACACACCAAAAATACAAACATATGCACGGTCATGGTCAACCTAAACGTGTGGGAAGCATGCCTTCTTGTGAGCAACCATCAGGTTGTGCTACAGGTCAGTTGCAAGAGCTGTGTGAAACACTGTAAGGAAGTTGCGTGAAGTACCGGTGTTGAACACGGCGTAAAAAGTGCCTGCACGATGAGGTAGCACGATGAGGTAGTCGATGTCCGTCAATACACATAGGGTGCTGGAGTTATTCAGGATGTAGCAAGCGTGCATGCCTTTGACTTATTTCCCAAGAGTGCACGCACAAGCTCTTGGCAGTTTATCTGCACCCGCTCTGGTATGGAACTCAGCAAGCATGGCACCCACAAAGATTTGCGCCGCCTGCCCCACGTGGGTCAGCTCCCTCAAATCACTGAGTTGGCTACCGGTAGGTCCCCTGATGTGTGTGTGTATGGTGTATGTGGGTGTTTATGTGTATGTGTGTATGTGTGTTTATGTGTGTGTGTGTGTGCGTGTGTGTGTGAGTGTGTGTGTGCGTGTGTGTACGAGTGTATGTGTAGGAGTTCATAGAAGTGTGTATGCATGTGCAAAAAAAAGATCAGTTCAACCTGGCTGTACGCTTGCAACAAAATTGTGCACGGCAAGTTCTGACCTCAACCAGAGGTGTGATCTAGAAAGTCATTTACGAGCAAAATGGATTGGTCGCCTCATTGTACGTGCAAGCAGCCTCACCAGGGTTCCTTTGAGGTGGCGCTTCTTGTCAAAACTTCCCCAGCACTGCCGGGCTGTTGCTTGACACTTGCACCCGCAAGTTGCTTCTCGCCCCATGCATTTCCACGTGGCTGCTCCTTTGGAATGCCCAGTTGCCTCTGTTCCCTGTTCGGGCTTCTCATTGAACTTTGGGCTGTGGAGTCAGAAGTGCCACCCGGCATGGCAGACGGTATGGCGCTACCGCTCCATTTCTTGAAGCCCATTCTTTTGAGGCCAGGCTCCACCTTCAGCTCTGTGTGTGTATATGTGTATGTGTGTGTGTGCATGTATGTGTGTAAGTATACATGCTTAAGTGTGTGTGCGTGCTTGTGAGTGTGTATGTGTGTGTATGCTTGCTTATGCGTGTGTGTGTGTGTATGTGCGTGCGTGGGTGTGCGTGTTGGTGTGTGTGTGTGTGTGTTTGTGCGAGCGTGCGTATGAACGTGCTGGTGTGTTTGTGTGTGTGTGTGTGTGTGTGCGTACGTGTGTATGTGTGTATGTGTGTGCCTGTGTGTGTGCGTATGTGTGTGTGCATACGTGCATGCGTGTGTGCGTGCTGGTGTGTGTGTGAGTATGTGTGTGTGTATGCGTGTGCGTGTATGTGTGTGCGTGTGCGTGTGCGTGTGCGTGTGCGTGTGCGTGTGTGTGTGTGTGTGTGTGTGTGTGTGTGTGTGTGTGTGCGCGCGCGTACATGCATGCGTGTGTATGCGTACGTGCATGCGTGTGTATGTGCTGGCGTGCGTGTGTGTGTGTTTGGGTGTACCAAGGAAGTTCTGAGGAGTTGGAAGAAGCTGGTCATCAGACACAAACCAGAAAATTTTATTATAGTTATTGTTAATGTTTCACCACTGTTTTATATTATACGAGGCACGCCAGTCATTCCCCTCGGCAAGCTTTCCGCACCAAAACGTTAAGCCTGCAGCCTATATTTTGTTTAAAAATGAGTGACCCGAGGCTGGATTTCTTCAGCCAAGAATTTGATGCGGGCCTGGCGCTCATTGCAGCGGACCTGCAGCCTCCAGATCTTACAGCCCCCGCACTGGACAACATGTCAAAATGCCGCTTACTGCTGCCCAAGGAGATGCCTGAGTCGTTGGCTGGAGTCAAAGGAAAATCAGGGGCAGAGGTGCGCATGAGTGCATGTCTAATTGCATGAGCTACAGGCTTGCTTTGTGTCCTAGTGTCTGTGTTAAGACGTCTCTTTCTCTCGTGTGTGTGCACGCGTGTGTGGGCATGCGATATGCGTGACCCAACATGCACGAAAGCTGTCGCTTGTCTGGCCTCAACAAATTTGGGCTGTGCCTCATTTGCGCAGACCACCCGTCAGAAGCACCAGGGCTTGAGGGATAAAACGCTGACAAACATCCAGCGTATTCGAGAAAGGACAAATATTTCGTTGCAGGGTGGGTTTAAGAATGCTGGCAAGCATTGTTAAGCCAGGATCACTCTTTACCTTTGCTTCTCGTACGCATGTGCCAAGATACACGCGAGTGCTCATATACATTCATGCACACATACATACATACATACATACATACATACATACATACATACATACATACATACATACATACATACATACATACATACATACATACATACATACATACATACATACATACAAACATACATACATACATACACAGAAACACAATAGACACATAGGCACATACATCGTACACAACAAAACTACGCTAATTTACAACATTCGACACAAAAGCATAAATGCAGGCGTCATGGACGCAGTGGACAGTGCTGGGCCACTAAATAGGTTGCGTGCATGGCAGGAAGCACGCTGTAGGGTGCGTGTGTCCACTCGGCATTCCAGTGGGCGCAGGGGTGTTGCAGAGGTGGGGCACGTTATGCTTTCGGACACAAGCCTTGTTTGTAGTACGTGAATATATGCCAGTGTGAGGCAGCTGTTTACAAATTTGGTCAGCCAAGAATGATTGTGGAAGAGATTCTACTAGCTGCGTAGCTTCTCTTTTTGTCAAGGTGAGCGTGTGGTGGAACCTGGCACATGGAAAAAGGCTTTGACAGTCCTAGGCTTTAGCAGTCCTGGTAGTAGTATTTGTCAAGAGAATGTGCTTGTGAGGGCGTGCAGGGCCGCTTTTGAAAATTCTTTGCTAGGGATCCAGAGCGTTGACTACAAATGTCTGCCTTGCCTTACCCCACTGTGCCATCATGAATGTGGTACACAGGCATGAACTGCATCAGCCATTCACCCACCTAAAACTTACACGAAGTGAAGCTCCTGAATAATTCGCTTCAAGCTGCAACGTTCACTCCAGGTTTCCTGCAACACTTCACGTGAGGCAGGGGGTGTAGGCAACGCCTGAAATCCATTTTAAAGCTGTTACCTGTACAACAGATCCTTTGTATTTGCTTAGCTATCATAAAATGTAGGAACTTCCTTGTTGCAATTAATAGTGCAGATGATAGCAAACTACCGGCAATTTAATTTTAAGAGGACTGCAATGTGCAGCAAACTCTGAACATTTAAACACAGTCCGTCGCAACTTCTCTGCTTGCTCAGAAATATAAGCTGCCAATTGCCTACTCACACCTGTGTGGCTGCAGGGAACTCTCACAGCATATGACCGTTACATGAACCTTATATTATTGGACGTGGTAGAGAAGTATACTGTTTTGTTGAAGGTAGGGCATCCGTGATGGCATAAGCAGTATTCCAAGGCTGTGGTGGCCAAATGGATAAATGGTGCATTCTTGTCACATCAACTCGCTATCCTGCTCTTTGCAAGTGCATCCGCATTTGGCAGCTACCATTGATCTTACTACCAACCTAAAAAACATATGTAGCCAAAGTCTAAGAGTCCTCCTGTGAGCATTTTGTTCGAAAATACAGTCATCTGTAATGGAGGTGAAAGTGTCAAATTTTGTGCATTGTTTTTTTTGCAATACCTTTGTGCTTGGCAGGTGCCCCGTGTGAAGCCTAAGCTAGCACCAGATGCTTCTCAGGTAAGTTTCCAAAAAACTTGAAGGCCGCTGCTTGTTCTTCTTGCCTTATCATTCCAAAAACATTTTAAAATAAGTCTAAATGCAAGTTTGCCTGAGATCTTATTGTCTACTATGTCCCAGCCAAAGTTTATCAGTAATTTAAGTTTGGCCAGAGCCACGCACATCTCATACAAATACCATTCTTGACCCTTATAAAGAGTTCTTCTCTGGCTGTTCCCCTGGGGCTTTATTTATAGGCATATAAAAAAGCCTTTTATAACGGCCGTACACAGAAAATAAAGGCATGGCAGAGGTTGAAGTATTGTAGGAGTTTAGGTGTCTGAGTTAATTGTTGTAGCAGATAGCGGAACACATGCACAGATTAGGGGTGTTCCGGTGCGCATGAACGAGTTCCGCATGTCAATGCACTAGTGTCAATATGATCGATAATCAGAGGGTGCCTGGCATGTTACAACCACTTATTTATGAACTCCTATTTTGTGCTGCAGGTCACTGAGCAGACACGCTGGGTGAACAAGCAGGATCATAGGCAGAGATCGTTGGGGCAGATATTTGTTAAGGGTGACAATGTGATCATTGTCAGTTGTTTGCAATCAGGGCCACTGCCACCTGCACCTACTACTGCAACTGGAGACTGACTGGCTTGTGTGAAAGACTTGTGCGCCGAGATCCTGAGTCTAAAGACGAATGGACTCTTGGTTTTTTTGTTTTTTTTTAAGGGTACATTTGGTTGTTGTCCTCGGAGGCTGGCACGACATGGGTGCACTCATTCGTCCTTTCATGTAACACCTTTTTGTTTACTTATCTGCTCGTTAAGTTAAGGTTACATCACTATATATGTATATATGCCTCAAAGGGCATCTCAGCGGAAGGGGCATCTCTGCTCGTTCAACTAGTCCATATCAGGCGTGCACTTTCCAGTACCGTTACGAAGTCAGCCGGTTTCATCAGGTCACCTTAATTTTATCTCTGTGGTGGAGGAGTTTTACATTACCCGGTACCACCATTTCCTTATTACTAATGTAAGGAGTGCTGTGCCTGCTTGCCTGCCTGCCTGTGTCTGTCTGTTGTGGGGTGCGTGTGTTTGTAAAGCATGTACAAGTGCTCCTATTCGCCTTGCATCAATTTCTAAGGCAAATTGAATTTTTGCTAGCAAATGTAAATTTTGGGCGGGGACAACCCATCGCGATCGCCAGCGCACTCCACGAGAAGGAGAATGGTTTTTCTGTGAAGGACTCGATTCCTGTGTGGCCTTGCTTCTGATCGAAAGGCTTATACTCAGCTGCAAAATGCCTGTACTCGATTTCTGTTATGCAGCGCTGTTCGGCACAAAATTAGGCATCAGTTTTTGTTGCATTTATAAAATACAACGATTTAGCAGCTGACAAGCCGTGTACGGAGAGGGGTGGCGATGGTCTTTGCTAGCGAGGCGACCAGCAAGAAAAATGTCAGCGAGGCAGAGAATGCGAGGCACAAGCAGATCCTGACTGCGCTCACGCGTGATCCCGGGAACAAGACCTGCGTGGATTGCGGCTCTACCAATCCAACTTGGTATGGGAGGTTGCAAACCTTGTTACAGTAACCCACACCCTCTCTCTCTCTCTCTCACCCTCTTTCTCTCTTGCCCCCTCTCCTTTTCTCGAGCAGGTCCAGTGTGAATCTGGTACGTCCTTGTTTGCTGCTTAAACTACAAGCTCTTGAATCACCTGATGGCTGAGGAGCCCGAAGCAGCCCGATCCATACCCCTCCTCGCTCATGCTCCGCAACACACAGGGACTATTCATGTGCCTGACCTGCAGTGGTATACACCGCAGCCTTGGCGTACACATATCTCAGGTGAGGGGACCAGCCCTCAACTAACACAGACAGAGACGCACTGGTGTAGACCCTCCTCTCTTCCCAAACGCCATTGGCATCCACCCGCCCACCTGCCCACCCCCCCTCACAATCACGCTTTAACAGGTCCGCTCCTGCAATTTGGACACTTGGCTGCCCAAGCAGATTGAGTTTGTGCGGAACATGGGCAATGTGAAGGCGAACAAATACTGGGAGGCGCGCCTGCCCCCTGGGTTCCGCAGGCCCAGCAGCGGGGGCCCCAGCATCGAGTTGGGCAATTTCATACGCGAAAAGTACGTGGACAAACGGTGGGCGGCCGCGGATGCCCTCGGGGAGCCCCCCAACATAGAGAATTATCTGAGCCATTCCTATGGGGGACTCAGCAGCGGCCAGCAGCCCACAGCAGCTGTAGCAGGGGGGGCACGGACCAGCAGTCAAGGCAGGACTGGTCCTCCAACAAAGCTTCAAACCCCTGGTAAGCTAGCATGTACGAGAAAGCAATTTGCAAATTATACATGCTCACACACATGCAAATTTTATATGCTTGCGCGCACGCGCACACACACACACACACACACACACACACACACACACACACACACACACACACACACACGTACACATATGCACACACTTATACACATGCACGCACACACTTTGGCAGGTGTTATACACATGCATGCACACATTATACACATGCAGATACGCACACACATTGGCAGGTGCTTGCACCATACATGCGAGACACCTATGCATACTCCCCGTTTACACACATGCAATCAGCATATACAGGCACAAGCACAAACACGAACACACACACACAAACACACACACACACACACACACACACAAACACACACGCACATAAGAACACACAAACACACAAATGCATTTACACAAGCACACACAAACATACACATGTGCATACATTTGCATGCAAAAAAACGTGCTGCAGGACACCAGCGGTCTGCCTCTGCTATCGTCACGGGCGACTTGCTTGGTGGCTTTGAGGAGACTCCAGCACGCCGTCACCACCATCCAATCCACCCATCCAGCACTGGGGCAACACAAACACAGCACAGCTTTGACCCCTTTGATACGCTCGTGTCCAGGTGAGCTCCATTGTGAACGCTTTTGCTTTTTTGCGCCCTCACATGCGTAACACGTATACACATGCGCACTGGTAGTGACACAAACACAACCACTACTCCCTGCAGCTTCCAGACCCACGCCCCATGCATTCCAAACCAGAGCACCTCGCCCAATACCCACCACGCCACCTCCCATATGGGCAGCAACCAGCAGCAGCCCCCCCTCTCCACAGTTAGCTCCCACGACTGGACCGACTTTATGGGCAGTGCCCCTCAGCAGCAAGCAAGTAGCACGGCAGCAGGGGGGGGAGGGGATTGGGGCGAAAGGGATCCGTTTGCTACCGTGCCTGGGATAGAGGATAGGGGACAGGGAAATGCGCACGCACAGCAACAAGATAGAGGGGGCGTGAGCGTGGGTAGAACACAAACAATGCAGGCTCCTTTGCCGTCGGGATTGTCGGGGCTCCATCCGCAGACCTCCACAGAGTCATATGGGAGACATGCATCGGCAAAGAGTGCGGACGAGGTACGGCTAGCAATGATGCTGTATTGGTGGGATGTTATAAGCAAGCGCTGTGTTTTTGCTGCCTGCTGGTCAATGGTGACCACAAATTGCGGTTGTCATTAGCCATGCTTGTTCGCAAAAGGAACTGCTATGCCGATGCCTCCTGCAGCTGGTTCTGATGTGCGGTTACCTTTGATATCCCCTAGGCTTCAGATAATGAAGAACTAAATTGCTCAACCAAAACAGTGTGTATTCCAAGTTTCACTAATGTTTTCCATCTTCTTAAGGTTGCGCCTTCACCAACACACGTATAACAACAGATGGAAGACGTACTGGTATTTTTAGGAGATCGCTTTTTTTCATTTACAATACATTTTGCTCCGGCCTAACCAGACCATGTCACCGCTCCAAACAACAAAGGCGATCAACATTTGTATGTATTAAGGAATTGAGGATTGTGGATTTTCAATGCGTTTTTGGAGGAGGTCAAAGAGGCCCCTGATGGTGGATGTCTGCCAGGGAAAGCTCATCTGCTTGCCCACTGAGCCCCTCCACTTCATTTTTTGGCAGGGTTGGCCATAACCGTAAATGGGATTACCACATATATTATATATTATTTTGCCGTATTTCCGTATGCACCATATATGGGGGATAACGGACTCACTCAGAGTTATTCATAGGGGCTCTTGAAGGGCTGAGCACGCACTAAAAAATTGAAAGCTTGGGGAGCTAGGCCTGCAAAACATTTTGACCAAAAAGAGCAAATGGGACTGCTCTGCTGGAAATTTAAACCGAGTCTGGAGTGCGCACCACCTGCAAATACGGTCCAAATACGGCGGAAATATGGTCCATACATTCACGGTCGGCCAAAATCCGCATAAGGTCCTACTGATATCGATATGGTCAGGATGATTAAAATAAGGTACCAGTGATATAGCGTATCAAAATTTCTGTATGTACGGTTTTGGCCAACCCTGCCAAAAAATGAAGGGGTGGGGCTCAGTGCGATGTCCAAATCTGGTTTTGCTAATGTATTCGAGTCACTGGGTGGTGTGGCAAGGCTGGAACTCTGTAAAGTATGCCCTGCACGCCAAAGCTTACGAGGCACCTTCTAAAATAAACCTCCAGTGCATGGGAAACTCCAACAGTTTCATTTACGGGGGTTATTGGGCCATATGTGATCATTTCGCAACCAAATTGTAGCATTTCAGTGGCCTCCTCAAAGCGCCAAGCACAGATTGTGAGGATGCAGGCTAGGCACCAGCTGGCCTAGCGGCCTCAGCTTGGTCGTAGGCATGTTGTTTAAAAATTCTACCGTAGGGTACCGTAACCAACGCGAGGTTCAGAAAAACCCAATTAATAAACTAGAAAACCTTTTGGCCCTCTGAGCTGCACGTGCACACGTGCGAGCATGCTTGTGTGCGCACATATTTATGCGTGTTTATGCGCGTTTGCATACATATGCATGCGCAGGGATGCGCATGTTAGCTCGTATGCACACGCTTGTGCGCGCGTATGCATGCGTGCGCGCACGCGTGCATGTGCATGTGAAGGACAGTACCTGCTTACACTGCTGCTCCTCCCCAAAGATCCCCCCTGCTGCTGATGCCTGAGGACAGCCTAGGCCTTCAGGTGGCCTCTTCTTTGCACTGCTGCTGCATCCTGCTCTGCTGCTCCTCTCCATCCCACCTTCTCACTGTCCGGCTACTGGGCTTGAATAACGCCCACAACAAGCTGTTTGTGCCCCTCAGGGGCCTTCCTGGCCCCTTCCCGTTCATGCTCACAAAAGTAATTAATTTTGCCCAATGCGGCTTCGCGAGGCCTTTGTATTTTAGTTATCTTATGTGCTCGCAACACACCGTGAGGGAATGAAAAACGTCTGTGGTACGCGGTGATATAAGTACAGTACATTATTGTTATTCTAAGAATGAGCTCAACACAGCACGTTAACAATCAGCATGCCAGCGTGCGCGCGCACACACACACACACACACGCCATATGCATGTGTGCCACAGATCCTCAGCCTATTTGACCTTGCCATCACCCATGCTCCGTCTGCCCCTTCCCCCGCCAACGCCTCCAACATTGGCGTAAGCAGCATCAACAATGGGCCCCAACACTTCAATGTGAACTCCCCCACACCCTCTAACATGCAATCCAGCAGTGTGGGTGCCACGCCCGTGCATTCTAACGTTGTAAGATCAGGTGCGGGTGCGCGTGCATACCCAATCAGCCCCAGCCAAAACTCCAATGGCCAAGCATCTCAACAGCTGGGGAGCCAGCACCATAGCCATAACGTGTTGCAGCACGGCCAGCCCAGTGCAGCCAAGGACTTGCAAGGGGCGTTGACAAGGCAATTGCGGTTATGAGTTTCAGCCTGTCGGGCTCAGGGCTTGGAGTACTGCTTGTGTGTGTGTGTGTGTGTGTGTGTGTGTGCGCGCGCACGCTAGCATGCCATGCGTTAGTGTACTGTGTTGCAGAGTGTGTCATGGGTAAACATAAGATGCAGGTACCTGTGCGAGATGTGGGACCAATGAATGCGTGGTTGCCAGTATGCTGAGTACCCTAGTTTGCATGCAGATAGCGTGCTTTTTGAAGTGGGACGCAATTTTTAAGATTCATCAATTTTCAAAGGATGCCAGTAGAGCCGTATCATATGAACATATGAATGAATGGGTAGATGGAAACGTGACGGTTGGAGATTGACTTATAAGGTACTCTTTAGTTGACTGTGAAAGGAAAGGAAAGAGAGGGAATGGTGATTGGAATACGTCAGGAACCTTTTGTGATGCAACTCTAAATTGCTTGATCTGCTCATACAGTCCTTTCCTGTTTGATTTGTGCATTAGCAGCAACATGCATTGCTCTTTCTGGCACATAGTAGCGAGCTGAGCTAGGTATCTACTCCTCCTGCACGCGACCGCTTTTTTCGTGATGGGGGATCCTCGAGAATTCAATTACTTAGCATTTCTGATCATGACACTGGACATTGGAGTAATTGGCCTCCTACTTACATAACTATAACGGATTATTACATACTACTGAAATTGCTCTACCTAAATCAAATTGTTAAGATGTATCATCCTCTTGGACACAAGGTTCCTTGAACAGGATAAGAAGAAGCGAAGATATCTTATCTCTGTTGTTGTGGCAATGGTTTGACCCCAAAATGCAATGGAGGCTGGCGAATTGCACTGGTGGTAGGAACAATGGGGGTGACCTTCAGCCAGGTTGTTTAGCTGATCGACTGCTGACTGGTCTCGGCCAGCCACAAATAAATCTATAAGCTCAGGAAGAAAAAGAAAAAGTTTAGCGTTCTGCTGAGAAAGGAAATCATGAACAAGTTGGTTGTTGACCTGTTGCAGCAAAAAGGGTTGGGCTGCTGAAAAGTCCTCAAAAAAAGGTGTAAGCAGAAAGGAAAAATGTATTCCTCAGCTCACAAACTCGATGGTTTAGGCAAATAAAATAAAAGAGCATGCACCTCGTTCTGAACCTGTTCATCATCTTCACCAGGACATTGGTCACATACGCGAGAACCATCTTCAAACCACGCTGCTGCCTCAACTTTCAAAGAATGCGCCCGCAAGCGGAGTCTACTTACATTGCTTGCGCATAACATGTTTGGACAGATCAAGATGGAGATACCGTAGTACAATAGTCGGCATACGCTCATTTCTATAAAAAGGGGTGGCAAACCAAGATAGAATGATAAGGTAAGGTAAGGTAAGGTTACATCGCTATATATGCCTCTGGAGGGCATCTGAGCGGAAGCTTGGGAAAAAGCCTGTAACCAAACCAAAGAAAACGCTAGAAAAATCAAGGGAAC
>Ga0307945_1001067_pt1 | contig 20830 bp, 15 predicted proteins | sample OrgLakmetagen228_FD_201818 | JGI IMG/M metagenome (GOLD analysis project Ga0307945, IMG submission 201818) | Saline water microbial communities from Organic Lake, Antarctica - #228 | ecosystem: Environmental > Aquatic > Non-marine Saline and Alkaline > Saline | place: Antarctica: Organic Lake...
CTAGAGAGCCACACCAACCAAGAAACGCTAAATGTCCAAAGGGGTGGCCCACACATGTGAGCCCAAGGCCGGGACATTTAAGCCCCCCACGAGGCCAAGTTGAAAGAGACCCGCAGGGATGGTCCTCATGGCACGTTTGTCCCAGCCCCTTTTGACTGATGGCTTACTCGGTAAATCCCAGCCTCTTCTAGGGCATGTTGCATTCCTAAGGTAAGGTAGGTAAGGTTACATCGCTATGTTGCATTCCTAATCCTACAATGACGACTCGGAGGCGTGACAAACAGCGATCCTTGGACATTGGAGGGGAGTTCCTGCCTGCTTTAACTTTCCTTTCGTCGATCATTTATGTAACAATTTTTATCACGATGGAACAAAAAATATGTCAGAGATATAAAGCGCAAATGCCGTGGCTGTGATCTACCATTAACCAAGGGATGCAGTTGGCCCCAAGATAATCACAGAAAATGAAAAGCAGCTCATTCCCTTCACCCTTCACTGCAGCGCACCTAAACGCCTCCACCAGCCTAGTTTCTCTGGAAAGTCATCATCCGCATCCTGGAATATCCTCCTCTCTTCTTTACACCAATAACCCCCTCATAAATTCCGTTTGCATAATCAAGGTTAACTGCTGATCGTCTGAGTCCCGCCGCCTTTTCTCTGCCGACCATCTAGCAGCGACTTTAACCGCGAAACTGCAATTGGTAACGCATCTGGCTGCACCCAAGCCCAACAGATACGGAAGCACCCTGGCTTCTCTGCCTTGCAGGCTTGCCCTATTGCGAGCACAGGTAAAGGTGCTGGAGTTGGCAGACCAATGCAGAATCAACGAGTATGTGTCACATTGAGTGGCAGGTCTAGTCATCGTATGCGGTCAGAGTTTGCCATTTCTGAAACATGGAAGGAAATCATATAATTTTTGCATGTTTATACGCCGCAGGGAAGGGAGGGAAAGAAGCTGACTGTAGAAGGAAGATATGGAGGCAGAAGGAGAAAGGAAGGAGAAAAGAGAATGCTACAATGCACGATTCTCGTCTAGGCGTCGAATAGGGGACTTAGGCAGAATAACTGCAAAAAAATGGATGCTGCAGTAGAGGGCTTCAAAACAAAGTGCCCATCCTATAAGGATGCACCAAAACGCATTTTTTCCATACGTAGAGGTGCGTGGTGCGCAGGAAAGGTTGCCCTTAAGAGGCAGTGTTTTATCCCACCTGGCGTAAACAGCACTCCGTGCTGTATCATCTCCTCCCACAGTTTAGCCTCCTCCTCAAATGTGGGTTCAGGCAGCCAGGAGCTTAAGTCGATCTGAAGCAACGTATTACGTAATGTTTGATAAAAAAGAGAATGAAAGGAGACAGACGTAAACATCAGTACTAGTACAAGTTATACACATTGCCCCCACTCGAAATCTAAGGACAGGTAGCACTTACCCATAAAAACATGGCAGCGCAGGCTGGAAGGAATGGAATGCCAGCATCAAGCATTGCCCCTGTTATTGCACGTGTGTTATGCATGAGAGTTGTAAGGGGGGATATCAGGAGACCTAAAGCTGCAAGGGAGTTGTCGGTTGGGTGGTTTAGGAGGTAGGGGGACATGAGCCAGCATACATGCCGCACAGACAATGTGTAACGGCTACAGGATAAATCAAAGCAGAACGGTTTTTATTGTTTTTGTGTTGGCACCAGGCAGTGAGAGTCACTCTCCACAGTCAAGGGGAAAAAAGACATTAGGGTTATATTGTTGCTAAGAGCAAACGGTTTCGTCATTTATCCTTGAAGCTTAAAAAATATAGTAACAGAGTACTGTGAAGAAAGACTGCAAGCGCACTAACAGCAGGAACCAGAAATGCAGCAAGTCACAAACACACACACACCAACGGACTTAGCATCTGCTTGCCTGAGAGAGTCTCGTAGCTGTGGCGGAGGTGCACCTGGTTTTGGGCAACAAAGGAATCCACAAATACATCGTCTTCAAGCACCTGCGTAGCATTTGATAACAGGGTCGTTATAGAGTCAGTGCATCAAGGTTGCAGAGCTCAAGCACGCAAGGTTGAAGGTGAGGCTTGGTTTACAACGTAATTTAAATGTAATTTAAGTATCTTGTTGATATCACCCCGCATAAGTATTGTTTTTTGCCCTGCGGGGTACGTTCAATATATATATTTTTTAAATCCTGCAGGGTTGACGCGGGATTGGTTTAACGTTTTTGGTCGCTGCCAGTGATGAGCGAGAGGCCAACCGGGCCTCCCCCCGCCCCTCCCCCTCCCCTCGGGCCTCCCTCCGCCCCCTCCCTGCCCCAGTTCCATCTGCCAGTGCAACGCCTTGATGATGAGGAGGAGGAAGCTGCAGTGCTTGAGGCAGCCGAGCAGGTCAGAGCATCTCAGCAGCTTACAGATGAGCAGCTGGGGCAGCTGATGCGCAAAACAAGGTCAGCTGGTGCGCAAAACAAGGTCATGCATCAAGGCTGCTCATACCCAAGCAGCACCATCAGCTGGTGCAAGCACAAGCACAGCACGCAACAGCAGCAGCGAGGAGAGTGAGTGCAACGAGGAGAGCGAGTGCAATGGGGAGAGCGAGTGCAATGAGGACAGCAACAGCAATAGCTATAGCTAGAGGATAAGAGAGCAGCAGAGGAAAAGGGAGCAGAAAATAGGGGGGGGGAGCAAAGGGGTAGTAGAACAGAGAGGATTGATTGGAGATAGTAAACTGACATGCAAACAAGCATGCAACTGACTGGTGATTCTGTTTTTGACCTTTTGTGGCATTTAAACTGTCTGGTATGGTAAACTGGGTCAGAAACCCTGCGGGGTTGATGCAAGGAGGGGACAAAACAATTTTTCTTGGGGTGCGGGAAAAGTGCAAAATCCAATAATCTATTTATTTTTTTGGGGGTGCGGTAAGAGTCCACAAAGGTACGGTAGTTGTACTTCCTTCTTAAGTGTAAAATGAACTACATGTACATACCTGTGTCACCAGCCACTGTGTGTGTGCTGAGCAGCAGTGAAAGTAGGCAAGGTTGTCCATCGCCTGCGGAAGCAGTGAGCAAAAAGTCATAAGATTACACAGATGACCTTTTCCTACGCTTAACCAGTCTTGAGCGCTGAGTAATACGAAGACACTGGAAGCTGGGGTTATTTGAGGCCCAATCGGCATGCCTTTCAAATGTTCATTGGGTATGTTCGCGGCAGTGTTACAGTGTAGCATTGTTTTGTAGATTCACAGTTATGTAGATTCCAGCTGAGCAGTGAACTCCAGTTGTTGTAGTGCAGCAAAAGCGATATGCTGCTCTATCACTCTGCTTATCTGTGTTTCTTTTTTGTTTCTCCATTCTTTTATTTACTTGGTCATAACTCCCACGGCCTACAGCATCTCACGATGCAACATAACGCAATTCAGGGCGCACAGATTGAAGCAACCGTGCGATCGCCACTTTTTGCTGCCAGATCTTGATGATGGATCACCTACTGCTCTGTATTCAGTGGATTGTTTTGCTCAGATACCTCAAAAATTTGGCTGTTGTTGCGCCCCTTGGCTGCAACAAAGCAACATTTTTTGGCTGTTGCTCAGTTCACCCCCTCTTAGACAGGCCAGCCATCCCTGTCAGAGTTCTTGCCCCAAAGTAAAGCAGAAAAGTACATTTAAGCACGTAGGAACCTTAATTAGATGTATCTAAGCACCCTTGCACATTGTGTTTGTGGCGGGAGGTGCCCAGGTGGGCAAGGTGGAAATCCCTGCCAGAACATGGATTTCCAAAAGCTTCTTCCCGGTACCATCAACTTACCAGGGGTGTTTGCAATCATATTGGGGACATATTGGTGAAGGTCCGAGGGTCCGGGGGGAAGGTTCGGTTTTGGACCCCCTTTTGGCAGGGAAAAGTGAGATCGACAATAGGCACCAGCCGCTGAACCGTTTGGTCTCGCGTCTGTTTATTCGGCCATTTTGTTTTTGGAGCCTTCCCGCGTAAGTCTGAGTGGCTCAGTTTCGTTAGGTAGTAGTCATCTGGAATTGTTTGTCGAATCAGTCTGTGCCCGGAGGGACTGAGCAGAGCCTGTCGCTGCCCACCACGGCCCAACCTCAGCATCCCAGACCATAATATATGACAGGGCATGCCTTAGGAGCATACTGAAGGGATCTTGACACTCAGGTGATGGCCAGATAGCAAATTTCATTTTTGGCCAGCAAACAGGCCCACACACTGTCCTTCAAGGGCAATTTTTCAACCCCCTTTTTTTTGCTGTGATGGGTATGGTTTGACCCTAAACCTATCTGGGAACGAAAGAATTGGTGAAATTCGGACCATAACCCGCATTTCTACACCCATGCCACCTTTCTGGCAGGGAAACGGCACAAATCCAAATCCAGCCCCCCACTCACACCCTTGACCCCAAACTCTTAATTTTTATGCAGAAGTGTTACAATTATGTAAAGAAACCAGTGATGGGTGACCTCAGATGTGCAATTCAGGAAAGGGGCTACAATTCCCCTTTTGGGTGGGGCTTGGCTGGGCTGACTCTTAGGAAGAGGATGATAACTTATGTACTTATGTAATGCACTATGATCAGCTATGAGGCTACAAGTCATCAGGTCCGGTGCGCAAAATAAGTGGCAATGACATTCACCCTCTTTAAGCAAGAGCAGTCACGAGCAGGAAAATAATTTGATGTGCACCAATTTTTGACGTGCCTGCAATATGGCTGCATTCCGAGTGTGGAGCACACCAACGCGGAGGCCGCTGGCGCAGAAATCCTTGGACATGCCAAAGATGACGTGCTGTGCAAAGAGAAAAGGGCAAAAAGTGGTTAGGTGCAAGAACTGGGTCAGTCTGTCGTTTCAATTGTGCTGGCGCCTGATAAACATCTGATTTTCATTCACCTGTTCAGGGTGTTTAAGTGATTAGGTGCTTCTGACCTGCCAATTTTGCTAAGCTGACATGCCCATATTGTGTCTGCCTTGCCACTTGTTGGCCCAATTTTGGTATGTGAGGTAGTTGCTTACTGGACTCACTTTTAAGAGGCAGATCATAACCTCAAGCCAACCAGCCAAATGACTAGGGTTGGCCAGAACCATATATATATATACGGTGTGTATACGGTATTTTTGGCAGGGAAATTACCAAATATACGGTCATATACGGTGTATATACACGGTTCCGGCCAGCCCTTCAAACGACCTAAACGTCATCCCTAAGGTCACCCACCTAAAAACGATGAATTCATTAACTAGGTGGGCTGCATTCCCGAACAACCCGACTCGTGGAGAGCACCTCGTGAAGCAGCTAAGCCTAGGGCCGACGGGGTTCTCACCCTCTCTGACGCCGTTTTCTAACGAACTTGGGCCCTGGCCGCCGCAGAGAGCGCTTCTCTAGACTACAATTCTCCAACTTATGTTACTGGTGCTTGTTTCATCAATTAATCCTCTAAGTAGGGCGCTTCTCTAGACTACTATTCTCCAACTTATGTTAATGGTGCTTGCTTCATCATGTAATCCTCTAAGTGATGTGAGGAGCAGATTTACTGCTTGCACCTTTTGAATCATTTAAAATAAGTGGCAAGGCGTCATCCAGTTTAATAAGTAACACACATCTCTTATTTTTCATAGAGTTATTATTTTGAAGGACGACGGGTACTGCTAGGTTTCAAAGTTAGCACTGAGTCCGTTCTTTGAGTTGGACTGTAGGAAGTTATTCTACTCACCAGCAACTCTGGGATGCGCTTGACCTGCAAAGGAAAATATTACGCACAGCGTTAATACTACCATGGCTTTTAAAAGGATCTGCACCACCTGAAGGATGCAGCGAACCACAGACGCAAAGTAAGACACGCCACTACAAGAAGCTTGAAATGCGTGAGAATACGCGGTCGCAGATGCAGTTACAGACATCTTAGGCACATCAGACGGCCTGTAATATTAATATGATGTCATGGTGCGGGGTGTGTAAGGTTTAAATATCCTAAAAAGCAAGTTCATTGAATTAATATGATGTCATGGTGCGGGGTGTGTAAGGTTTACATTTTCTAAAAAGCAATTTCATTGAATGCCTTCCAGAAGCTTTTGACTTTCAGATGACACCCAAGTGTGCTCAGGACGAGCTCCAGCCCTTTCACAGTCGCACCTCCCAAAATGCTGTGACCTATTCAAGCAGCTCCTCATTCCCATCCCACCAAAATGAGTGTGGTTTGATTTAGTGCTAGCAGCAAGGCTGATTTGCGAGGCAAGACGCAACCTTCAGGATTAATGCAGGTGCTATGCTGAAGAAGCAAGAAAAAGACACAAGAAGCATTGCACTGCTCGCAAGGCAAGAATCAGCCTCCACAGCCAATGCAGGGGCACACCACAATTTAGGTGCAGATAATCTGTGAACAGATAGCACAGCCAGAGAAAAGTATTAGGGTCGGCCAGAACCGTGTACATACATTGTATATGACCGTATAATTGCACATTGGTATAATTGGTGATTTCCTTGCCAAGAATCACGGATGTATACAGCTGTATATACATGGTTCTGGCCAACGCAAAAAACTAGCCAACTCCTCCTCGTTGCTTATTTCAGTGCAAGGCAGGCGATCCTTTACACTCATCGCACGTGCTCACAAACTTAAATTGCACACACCTTACACATGGCTCATGAACTCTCAAGTTATACACACACCTCAAACACGAGTCACATGCTCAAACTCTCAAGTCACACACACACACACACATACACACCTCTTACACATGGCTCATGTACTCTTAAACATGTACTCTTAAACCTTTACTCGCAATCATTTACTTTAGAACATGTACTATTAAAACACGAGTCACGTGCTCAAACTCTCAAGTTACACACACACGCCTTACACCACTAATGCACTCTCAAACTTGAGTTACGTGCTCACTTGCTCACGATCTCAGGTTACACACGCCTTACACATGGCTCACATGCACTCACACTCAAGTCACACACTGTTTAGGTGCTTTCACACACAACGCATACGCAACTCACGTGCTCTGGCTCAAATTTTGCTGACTCTCTCTTCACCAGGACCTCGGTGCTAATAAACTCTTGGCTCCCAAAGACAGAATTGGCATAGATTTCATCACTGCACGCAGCAAGAAAGCAAGGACAGAATTGCTGTCGATTTAACCACTGCATGCACCAGGCAATCAAGGACGGCATAATGGTAATGAAACGCTCAATTGCAGGAGCACCTGAGACATTTAATGGCATTGGCAGCTCAAAACTGGCTCCTTTTTTGCCTTTGTGGGGAATGGTTTTCGCTACCTGCATAGCTTTTCCCTCTTCCCTTCCAATTCTTTAATCAATGCGGGGAGCGGTTTTCACTGCCTGCACAGCCTATTCCTCCTTTTCCCTTTGCTTTTCATTGTCTTCTCGTTTGAATCATCATTGTTTGCATTCCATGGCTTGAAAATGGTGTTTCACATGAAAGTCAAGAGGTCACAGACCGAACAATGCGTTATACGGTACCTCACATGAGGAGAGCTATTTCAACAAGTGAGCCTGACATCAATTGATGCAACGGACGGTACAAATTGATGATATGAGCCTGATATCAATCCATGCAACGGACGGTACAAATTGATGATATGAGCATGATATCAATCGATGTAAGCCTGAAATCAATCCATGCAACGGACGGTACAAATCGATGATATGAGCCTGATATCAATCCATGCAACGGACGGTACAAATCGATGATATGAGCCTGATATCAATCCATGCAACGGACGGTACAAATCGATAATATGAGCCTGATATCAATCCATGCAACGGACGGTACAAATCGATGATATGAGCCTGATATCAATCCATGCAACATACGTAGGGTAGGCCAGAACCGTATATATACGTATATATACACCGTATATTTGGTGATTTTCAAGCCAAAATTACCTATGCACGCCGTATATATATGGTTCTGGCCAACCCTAAACATACGGTACTCCCCAGGTACAACTGTGGCTATAACGGTGATAGCAGAAATGCAAAAATTGGGCTGCTTGCACTTCACCAAAACTCTTGGCAAGAGCGGCACGTTGTCCATGCCGTGTTATCTCTACCAGCGTGATTCCTGTTTCTTTTCAGGCACCTAGAGCCTAGAGTAAAACAACCTGCTAAGACTTTCAAAATGCGCTGGTTTTATAGTGTAGTTCTTGTATCTTTTCAGGCACCCAGAGAACAACAGCTTGTTACGAATTCCAGCATGCCTGGCTTGGAAGACAATGCAATAAGACAGTAAGTTGTTAAGCAAGGTGCTAAAGGGGAGGTTGCCGCAATGTTTGGAGGTCCACCTGCAAGTGCAGGGTCGGTTAAGACGTTGGGACCCTCCCCTTCATGATGCCCGCCCTCGCCCCACCAATGCACATCTTACGTTTGTAAACCAAATGTCCATTTTGTGCACCCCTTTACTTCAGCACCGCACGTCTTATGATTGGGCACTAGTTTGCAGTGGCCTCCTTTGCGGACATTCGTGTTTGGAGGGGTAGCGTCCTTGGGCACCTAGCTGGAACCAGATCTTTCTTGTATGCCTTTTCTTCAACACATATTCCAAGCAGTCAAATACGCGTATAAGTGCCTGTTTCAGTAGGCTATCTGCTGCATACAGAAGAGCTTACCTGACCAGATGCACCTCATTCTGCAGACACCATTTTGCAATTTCCAGCACGGTCTCTGGCTTGTATCTGTGAGGGCATAACGGAGTCAAACAATCAGCCTCGAACTATGAGCCTTCTTTTTAGCATGGCGACAATTTCCCTACAACTTGTGTTTCAGCTAGCAGCTAAATGACCTCCATGCCAACTAGGTAGCCAAATGCTTGCCGCCATTTTTTTTCATACAGACAACGCTCTTCCTTCATACATGTGCACAAGGCTCTGCCAAACGCTTGCCGCCATTGTTTTTATCATACAGACAACGCTCTTCCTTCATACATGCGCACAATGTTCTGCCAAATGCTTGCCGCCATCGTTTTTTTCATACAGACAACGCTCTTCCTTCATACATGCGCACAATGCTCTGCCAAATGCTTGCCGCCATTGATTTTTTCATACAGACAACGCTCTTCCTTCATACATGCGCACAATGCTCTCTCTATCTTTGGGCCAATACAAACGAAGCGCCCTGTCCAACATTCAGCAGCGTCTTACATTGTGCCACAAGGGTTGTTGGGGTTGGTCAGCAGGAAGGCGCGAACATTCCTGCCTTGAGCCGCCTCATTGGCTGCAGCTTCATCCAAATGCCTACTGATGCGTTCAGGTGGCTCCTCGTGCAGATGGAAAATCACTGGATTGCATGTTTTTACAGAGATGTTCTTGGAATTTGTTGCCACGTCAAACCTACTTGATCGATGCTACCATGTGGCTTTTTGTGCAGGTAAACAAGTGCAAAATTGCATGTTATTAAAGGTCTTTTTATACGCTGTATGATGACCTGCTTGCTGATGTGTGGATGCTTGTGCAGTTGGGAGGTCATGTTGCGGGAACAAGTGGTGGTTGTCCCATAGAGCGCTGAAACCAAAACGCCCGCCTCTTGGTTCAATTTGAAAATTGATAAGTACTTGGTACTTCAAGCAACTTTCGGCAACTTTGATGTTACTGCAGTTCTTCAACGTACACAACATAGGATGAATTAAGCACATACAAAGGCAATCAACTTTTGCACTTTTTACGACATTACTGCACTACGCTGATGTGCAAGCTTGCCTCGTCTACCTGTCTCTGCACCGCTTCTCCCCATTCTCCCTACCTACCTGGATGAGTATTGTCCCGTACCTGCACACACAGTGTTTGGGGGCATTGCGAAGGGGTGAGCAAGACGGCGAATGACAACTTCTTCTTGTTTGCCTTATGGCATTTGGCATTTGCACACCGGTTATGACCTTACTTGCACACCAGGTATCCCAGATCTTGAGATGTGCCTAAGGAAGCCCACACGAACGGACAAGGGCTGTGTGAATACTCCGCAGTCCGTCTTCCCTTTTGCTAAAGGTGCAGACAACGGCCTCACTGAAAAGCATTGTGTCTGCAATCAACATGCACAATCGTGCCTTGGCTATATATTCCACACCTAAACCTAGATTTTCTGACTGAATCTCGATTTCCTCATCTGTGTATTGCCAATCCACATGTTATTCCTAGCTCAAACTAGAGTTTCCTCACTCAACAAAAAAGAAATCAGCGAAACAACCCATCAGAAGACCACCCTGTCGTAGCACCATCCATTGCAAAAATTATTACTTTATTACCAACTCATACTTTAAGCCTGCCATCATTATCGTTTGCTCTTTTTGTGGAAGACTCTTACAGGTACTGAGTACCAAAGTGAATCCCATGGGGGGACTGCTGTGTACTAACGCCATTTTTCTTTTTCCTGTGGCTGAGGAGTTTGACAGTGCTCGTTCCTGGAGTGGGAAATTTTTTCACATTTATCGTGAGGAGTGGTTTTCTACTGCCTGCATAGTTTTTTCTGTTCGTTTTTTGGTGGCACTGTTCACCACATCATTTTTTCATTACATTCCTCCACGTACTTTGCCTGCAGGGCCTACCTGGAGGTCGTTTAAGAAAGCAGGGTAGATTGGGCCTGGAATGAGCACCGCATCATCCGAATTGCAGATAAGCCTGCAGCATCCAGGGAGCAGCATCATGGGTCTTTTGAAAAATCAGGTACATTGGGTCTGGGATGAGCACCGCATCGTTCAATTAACATTCAGCTTGCAGCGACCAGGGAGCAATATTGGAACATGTACCGAATCAGGTATATTGGGCATGGGATGAGCACCGCAAATCGTTCAATTAGCAGATCAGCCTGATCAGATCCAGGAAGCAACATGTTGGATTGTTCTGAGAATCAGGACCCAGAGTGTTTGCACTGATCAGTGGTTTGATACACCATTGGTGCCTACACCTGAGTTGCGGGCACTAGAGACGTAAATCTGTCGCAGTGTTATCAGAAATATGCAGAGGGCAGCTTCGCATCAGCTACAGAGGTGCTACCCAGAGGTGCTACCCAGCTATAGAGATGCATCACCCAGCTACCCAGAGATGCATCACCCAGCTACAGAGGTGCATCACCCAGCTACCCAGAGATGCAACACCCAGCTACAGAGGTGCATCACCCAGCTACCCAGAGATGCAACACCCAGCTACAGGTGCATCACCCAGCTACAGAGGTGCATCAGTTACAGAGGTGCTACCCAGAGGTGCTACCCAGCTATAGAGATGCATCACCCAGCTACAGAGGTGCATCAGCTACAGAGATGCTACCCAGAGGTGCTACCCACCTACAGAGGTGCATCACCCAGCTACAGAGGTGCATCAGCTACAGAGATGCTACCCAGAGGTGCATCACCCGGCTATAGAGGTGCATCACCCAGCTACAGAGGTGCATCACCCAGCTACAGAGGTGCATAACCCAGCTACCCAGAGGTGCTACCCAGAGGTGCTACCCAGCTATAAGAGGTGCATCACCCGGCTACAGAGGTGCATCAGCTACAGAGGTGCATACCCCAAGAATGTTTTCATTAATTTTGGGGGCATGTTGGTCCAGGGGTCTGGGGGTGAAGGTCCGGTTTTGGACCCCCTATTGTTCCCATCAGTTTCAGCAGGGATTTTTTGAAATGCTTCAGCGTCCCTGTACCCCTGCATGAATCTGACAACCACGGGCACCTGCATGAATCTGACAACCACGGGCTGCATGAATCTGACAACCAAGGGCTGCATTAATCTGACAACCAAGGGCCGCATGAATCTGACAACCAAGGGTTGCATGAATCTGACAACCAAGGGCCGCATGAATCTGACAACCAAGGGCTGCATGAATCTGACAACCAAGGGCTGCATGAATCTGACAACCAAGGGCTGCATGAATCTGACGACCAAGGGCTGCATGAATCTTACGACCAAGGGCTGCATGAATCTGACAACCAAGGGCCGCATGAATCTGACAGCCAAGGGCCGCATGAATCTGACAACCAAGGGCTGCATGAATCTGACGACCAAGGGCACCTACCAAAACAAGGTGTCCAGGACCGCACCCGCACCAGCTAGCATGACAAGGTTGTCTGGATTGACATCAACGCCCTGTAGGTTCAATTTTGCACTGGCAACATTTTATTGGGGTTATTCGGAAGGAATGTCTGATATTAGGGCTGAGGATGTGGCAACAACACAAAGGAAATGAATTCGAGCACTTTGTTCCCTTTGCAAGGATCTAGTAGCACATGCAAAGTAGATATGCCTATGGTTTTGGTGCCTTTGGTTTTGGTGCCTATGGTCTTGGTGGCTGCTGTGCCTGTAGAAAGTGCCTGTAGAAAGTTGAGCTCAGGAGAACAATTAATATTAAAATTGTGCTGAATCCTCTCAAAGGCATGTACTTTGCCTTTACAGCTCCTGGCATCACTCTCAAGAGCCAAACAGCATTTTGGGGCCCCCTCCAATTTATCCTTCTCCGTGGGGCATTCCAAAAAAGAACTACTTTAATTATTTAGTCACTTATGCATGTAGTCAATACATTATCAGCATGGTGACTTGTTGTTGTTGTGTGCGCATTGGAAATGAAAGCAAAACTGTAGTGCGGCAATTTCTCAGCAAACAGTGCTTTGCCAGTGCTTATAAACTCAGCAAATGTTGCATAACTGGATACATCTGGGCCCCCAGGTGTTTAAAGACAGCAGCAAGATAATCAAATGGGGTTTAATGTACTCGAAAAGTTACAGTCATGCGCAAGTAGGCAACCGCCTCACTGTCAAGATGTGCAAGAATAATCAGTCAGGATAAGATTTAATGCACCACATGCACCAAGGTACAAGACACCGACCTGCATGAACGTGCGCTGTGCCATCCTCGCCATCGCGGCACGTGCCTCTGGCGTGCCGCGATAACCCGGGGGGTAGCAGAGTGTAGAGGATGGGACCTTGGGGGCCAGCTGAGACATTTTGTCCTGCTTGTATGTATGGTGTTAGAAGTCCCTGTGAAATATTCATACTTGCGTGCATGTGTGTTTGTTTGTACGTGTGTGTAGATGTGTGTGTGGGTTGTGTGTATGTGCATGCGTGCGCACGTGTATGTGTGTTGCTTTGAGCCTTATGCGAGCACTTAAATTTGAGGCTGTGCATGCAACAGCTTGCACGCATGTGAATGTGTGTATGCGTGCTGTGAGTATGTGCATGTGCGTGGTTTCTTTTGGGGAAGACCTCCGCTACACACCAATTTGGCTTGAGCATTGAGCACCCTGCGTAGCATTTTAGACAAATTGCTACAACCCCAAAACCTATAAAAATTCACGGATGTATGTGTGAACGCGTAAATTGCTGCAATATGGTGGTGCAGCACACGAGTCTTACAGCAGCAGACTTGCAAAGGGAAGCAGAAACGCACATGTAATAGATGCGTACTGATCTTATTCTCCGCCACCGAACAGATCACGGTGCCATCTGGGTTTTCCAAGCTCCACTGATTAGCCCGTGCATTTTGAAAAGCTGAAATTTAACGGCAGAGAGAGATGCAAAGGGTAAGCGTGATGGCAAAAGCAAGCGATAGGGAGAGCAAACAACAATTTGCATGCCATTTTGTTCTTACAAAGAAAGCGTGCCTGTATGACAGCTCTGTTGTGTTCTAAGAAACACGTTGCAGAATTGATATGTAGCATGTGCTATGAGAAAGGGTAATTACAAGGCATCCTATTACGCGCATACTTTTGTGCACACCTTCGTGCACCTGTGCCTAAATTCGAGCTATGTTAGGGTTTAGGCTGCCTGACCCAATTTCAAAGTTTTGAACGCACCACTTCCATAACTCAGCATTGGCTGCAAGGCACGCCCTGCTCGCTTTGTAGGGAAGAAAAGGAAGCTTTTGTGAAATAGCAATAAGTGTGCTATTGTTTCGTGCTTTTTGCGACTGCAATAGGTACATGCAACACAAATGCTTCATGTTTGTATGCGCAAGAGATACCTCTGACAAAGAGCAGCTGCTGACCAGCGCAGCTTGCCGCATCCGCTTGCTGGGGAACCTGTAGCACGGCTGAACGGGGGTGGCCACGGGGGTTTTCTGGAATTGCATGTTATATGGATGGAACTTTTAGCCTCTGCTGCTGTTTACAAATTTATGAATACAGGCAGTAAATTAATTCCTGTAGATGTGTGAATAGACAGAAGAGAGTACTACTAGACACATTTTGTCAATAGCAAAGAGTCAGGATGGACTACCTCATGGGCATCAAGGTGCTGCATTGCATTCTGACGTTTTGAATTTCACTGGGTTGAAGGAAGAGGACACCCGAAACTAGATCTGTGGCAATTCCCCCCATTTCCTGCATACAGGGCCCGGACTTTGTCATGGTGTGCAGTGATACGACTGCCTCGCACTCCATCATCACCATCAAGCAGGACGAGGACAAGCTGGTGCCCATCGACAGCAGCAAACTTTTTGGCATTTCAGGCGAGGCAGGAGACCGCGTGAACTTCACCGAGTTCATTATCGCCAACACCAAGCTGTACGAGTTAAGAAACAACACGAAGCTGTCCACACACGCGGTGGCCCACCTCACGCGGGGAGAGCTGGCTAAGGCATTGCGGAAGGTACACAGGGAGGATTTGTTTGCTTCTGCTGTGACAGGGAGCATGCATAACAAGACAGCCAACTTGCTGCTGCTTTGGACCAGGATGCAGCTGCATGAGGAGGGTAATGGTTTTGGGCACAGAAAGGCCCACACGTATGTCGCGCATCTGTGTACTCTGTACCTCTAACACTCGCTCCCCCCTTGCACGCCCTCCTGCCAGTCTCCCTACCAATGCAACCTGCTCCTAGCTGGATACGACGAGAAGACAGGACCATCCTTGTACTGGATGGACTATCTAGCAACCCTAAACAAGATCAACACAGGCGGGACGGGATACGGTGAGCGTGTTTGCTCTCTCATTTGCGTTGCTCACCTGTGTGCTTTTACACCTTCATGAGGTGTGCAATGGGTTCAAGGGATGCTTAATGTATCATGCGATGCAGCAGTTTTCTCTTGTGTTTTTCGCTAACAAAGGTATGCACACTATGCGCACGCGCACACACACACACACATACATACACACACACACTCTCACACACACATACACACACACTCACACACACGCACGCGCACGCACGCATGACGCACGCACGCATGCACATTTGCATTGCAAAGCAAACATTTGCATGCAATTTGTGCACATCGAACATTGCATTGTGCCCTCCACGCAAGCAGTGGCACATTTAGTGTCAATTCCGAGAATACACCCGCACCCACGTTTCCTCAGCTTTCAAGGATTTTACCGCTAGGAAGAGAGAGGGGGAAATCCAAGGGGGGTTGCTGAGGGGGACGGTGGGAGAAAAGAGCGATGGGACTGATTGCAGAAGAGCTGGCAATTGCCATGTTTCCCTCAGACAACATGCATTGCAGCCCATACTGCACATCCTTGTCCTTATAAGTGCAGTGCACAAGCATTCAGGCTGCAATTTGCACAAGGTAATAAGGGAGGAACAGGAAAAAAGGCAAGAGGGAGGGCTGGGCATGAGAAGAGCCTTGCTGCAGGGACTGGGCCAAAGCCATCCTGAAACAATTTAATTTTTAAACAGTGCATACTCTCTTTGTGTGCAGGTGCCATGTTTGTGCTTTCGTTATTTGACAAGATGTGGAGACCGGAGGTCACAGAGGCAGAGGCCTTAAATATGATGGAGCAGGTGAGTGTGGCGTGGCAGCTGCGGGGTGGCAGATGCATGTGCACAACTTGCGTACGGTGCTCCTGAATCGTTATGTTGCACAGGTCAAAATATTTGGTTCAAACTTACCTAGTAGTCCTAAATTACAAGAGAGTAATGGGTATTGACGAAGCTCTAGAACAGTGTGTGTGTTGATAAACTGAGTGTTCAAAGGTCATGATTGCAGGTAAACCTGGGTGCCAGGCATGTTGTTAACTTGCTTAGCGTAAAGCGTGCAAAGCATGCTAACTAATTCTCATCCCATTGCTTGCAGGGCATTGAGGAGGTGAAGCGGAGATTAGTAGTGGCACCCTCAGCGTACATCATCAAAGTCATTGACAAGAACGGCACAAGGACGGTGAAGACCATCTAGGTTGATCGTTGGACCCCCCCTTTTCATGCAACAAAAGGGCAGTTCTTTATGCACCTTTGAGGGTATGTGAGAAAGGGATGGATTTGAGCGTCCCTGTGTGTGTGATATATGAGGGCAGGTGTTTTCATCTGGTTGTATTTGCTTCGCCATAACTTCCTTCCCGATTGGGATTGCGGCCACTGTAGGGTCCTCGCAATGGAGACGCTCAACTGTACTACCATATTTCTAAAGATTCTGGTGTTGCTCTTGGACAGCAATTCTCAAACTTCCGTCGTTTCCTGTTTTCATTATAGATTGATTCCCGTTCCCTTCCCCTACGCACCTAGTGAGCATGGTGTTAACTTGAGGTGTCCCACTAATTGTTTCTTACATTTGCAAGGGCTGCTGTTAAATGGAGAAAGCAATGCATACAGTTTTCTTGTAATAATTGCTAAGCTGTCAGATCAAATTACGGTCACTGCAAAGTATAAGACTCAGCACATCTATTGATATTGGTGCGCCTTCGGACCAAGAAAGGCCTCCAAGGTAGAAAAACCATCCAGCAGAGGAGTGAGTGCTTTGCATCGCTGGTCCCTAATGCTTCTACCAGTTCTCTGGCTCATGCCCTTGTGCGCTCTCTGCACATATGTATGTGTGTCTACTATTCTGAGTCTACTCAGCTAAGGTTGCCACACTGCTGCTCCTTCTCCGTAGCTGGGACCCATGACTCAGACGGACCTCTCAGCCTCAATGTGGTTACATATTATTAACATCGCTAAACGAACGAACAAATAGAATCGGAGACCTTACACGGCACAGGGTCTCTTGAGGATCCCTTTTAATGGTACCTCTTAGAGTTCACATGTTGTCAATTGATTACCAAAACTATCAAATCCAGAAGATTGTCATAGCAAATCACTGTCACTGCAAATTATAAGACTCAGCACAACAATCTATAGTTTACTTAACCATCTGGCTGAGCATTGTGTAGTTTACTGAGCTAATTGAATACCGCAATATCAAAACCAGAAAATGCTTTCTTCAATAAACTGGCTTCCTAGCTTATTGCACAAGACAAGGCAAAACAACCTCAACTGAAAAACCAACTAACCAAATCACACGAATCGTCACTGCCAACAATTGGGCGTGACAAGATAAAGGTTATCAAGACTGGCCATCCAGCTTATTGAACAAGACATAAAGAAACTCTCAACTGTCAACCAATTTAACTGCTCCGTCACACGATTCGTCGCTGCCAATGATTGGGCATGACAAAGCACTAACAAAAAGGTGCGTTCCAGGTTTGGGATGATGTTGTCAAAGTGTGCCGAAAATTAAAAAGCTGCTTTGGCTGATCAGATCATTCATTGTCACAGCAAAGAGCAGACTCAGCACATCAAGTAACTTGCTGAATTGAATTGAAGATTTCCTTCAATGAATTGGCTTCCCCAGCTTATTGGCTGAATACATGAATAAAAATAGTTCAAGACCTCAACTGAAAACGAACGCAATGCTTTTTGTCACACTATCAGTCAATACCACTGATTTGGGCGTGATAATGAGACTCTAAGCTGCTACCATTAAAAACCCCAGCAAAGGGCTTGTAGGTGGCACCTGCACGCAGCCTAGCAGTCGCACGTTTTGACTGATGGCTTAACCTGTAATCCTGTAGTTGGTACCTGGGGGCATTCTACTCACATTCCGCTGGAAATACTAGCACTTTGCTTGGACATTCCCAGCAACCTCAGCCGCGCACTTTCGTGCCTTCGCCTTTCTGGCCACAACTTTCTGGTCCAAAAAATGCGTCATGACAGGAGTAGAAGGCCTATGAGCTCAGGATCTGTGACAGATGTGACTGGCACACTATTCAGGATGAGGAACACAATTTGTTGGACTGTCCGCATGAACATCTGGTCAGACTTTGCATACAGCAACAGCTTATCTTCCCACCTCAGCTTGAGGATGGCCCAGCTCGTTTGATGACCTTCATGAACCATCAAGTTTGTGAGCTGAGGAAACACTTTTCCTTTCTGTTTTCACCTTTTTTTGAGGACTTTTCAGCAGCCCAACCCTTTTTGCTGCAACAGGTCAACAACCAACTTGTTCATGATTTCCTTTCTCAGCAGAACAATAGACTATCTTTTTCTTTCTGAGCTTATGGATTTATTTGTGGCTGGCCGAGACCAGTCAGCAGCCGATCAGCCAAACAACCTGGCTAACGTCACCCCCCATTGTAACCATTGTAACCATTGGCCTCAAGGTTAGGCTTGCTGTGGATTCATGTTTGGCTGGCACAGACTGGACGGCAGACGATCAGCTAAACCACCTGGTTGAGAATCACCACCTCCTGTAATCATTTTGCACCAATAACTTAAAGATTGCCAGTAACCAGACATTATACTAAGAGGAGTATATAAGTAACACAAATAACGTTATTAAGGGAGGGAGCATTTAGGTTCCAGCATTATAAGCCCCTCACCGACAAAATCAAATCACAGGACCTGTGAGAACTAAAACGATCAGCCATGCAAACTGGAAGAGGGGATATATATCATCTGCACTTTGTAGGAATTACCCAGGATTTAAGTGGAATACTGCACCACGTAAGTGAAAATACTACAATTTCATTGACACGTAACGATGAATTGTTAAGGTAAGGTAAGGTAAGGTAAGGTAAGGTTATGATGAATTGTTAATCTGCACCAAGAATCAGCTCTGCAGTGATATATATTCATATAAAGAAAACTTACGCAGGCAGTGAAAACCCACTCCCCACATTAAATAAGGAAAAGGATCCACTTTGGTACCGGGTACCGTAAAACTCCATGAAATATTACCTGCTACTAAGGCAGACTATTTCTCTCACATGCATTCAAACACGTGCACTCAAACACACACATACACAGAACTAAATTGAGGTGGCAGAGACAGACTGGATAGCCTTAACCCTCTCTCTCTATATGGATAATTCCTTGAAATTTCCATAAGCACGTTTAATATTGTTATGAATGCATAACAAATTTGCATCACAGAATGGGTTGCCTTACATTGTTCAACACCACACATGCTTTGCATTAATGCGATTGTGCAGCATTGTGCACATCATTTTAGCCCATACATACTAGTCCAAAAATGTCTGCTTCGACGCATCTGTGTTCGGCAAGGAGAAGCTTATCACCAGCGCTCACACTATAATCCAGTCCTGACACTAGTAGCCATTGCTCACAGAAATAGCCAGCGCTCACACTCGTAGCCAGTCCCCACACTCGTAGTGACCACACTCGTAGCCAGTGCTTACACTATGATGAGCCAGTCCTGACACTAGTAGCTAGTATTTTTTGCTCACATTCGTAGCCAGTCCCCACACTCGTAGTGACCACACTCGTAGCCAGTGCTTACACTATGATGAGCCAGTCCTGACACTAGTAGCTAGTAGCCATTTTTTGGTCACACTCGTAGCCAGTCCCCACACTCGTAGTGACCACACTCGTAGCCAGTGCTTACACTATGATGAGCCAGTCCTGACACTAGTAGCTAGTGGCCATTTTTTGGTCACACTCGTAGCCAGTCCCCACACTCGTAGTGACCACACTCGTAGCCCCTGACAATGCTAGCCATAACTCACACTTGTAGCCATTGCTCACACTGGCAGCCAGCGCACACACGATCAGCCAGTCCCCACACTCGTAGCCAGTCCCCACAATAGTAACCAGTCCGCACACTTGCAGCCAATGCACACACAATTAGCCAGCCCCCACTTTAGTAATTAGTCCGCACACTAACTCCCTCACCAACAGATGTTACGCAATGGCAACCAACATTTTTTTTCCCGCAGCAACTATGTGTGTCTTCCATTTATAATCCTGCCTCTAGCAGCAACACAGGGAGGAAGGACCTCAGGTGTCGTGTCGCATATTGGCAAGTGTTTCTTGCAACTTGCCTCAGCAGCAGCTCAGGTAAAAACATATTTCTGCAACTTGCCTCAGCAGCAGCCCAGACAGGAATTTCCTTACGTGCTGCGCATTGTCACACGTTTCCCTATGTTTCCCGCACATTGCCTGCAGCCCAGGTAGTAAGAAAAAGAACAAACTACGCAGGCATTGAAAACCACTCCCCACACTTATAAAGGAAAGGGAGTCACTTTGGTGTTTACACTAGGTGTCGCAACGTGGTAGCGTTTTCATTTATCTTGACCCTAGCAGCATCCCAAGGCAGCACACTCCCTGTTGCAACTTGGCAGGAAGTTCCATGGTAATTTGCTTAGAACCCCCCTCACCTCACAGCAGGGCAGGAACCGTAGGGTACACCTGCAAAAAAAACAGAGCATGACCTACTATAAGCTCCTGCCTCTCATATTTATTTAATTGGCCAAAACTATACATGTCTACGTGTACAAGGTATGAGTGAAACAGTGACTATTCCAGCAGGGAAACTACCGTACATTCGGTCATTTACGTTTGTATATACACTTCTGGCCAGCCTTCTCCATATTGCATGGAAGGTAATGAGCTCCAAAAGCAGCTGCATCCTTGATGACAGTTTTTTGTAACTTTTGACACAAGAGATCCAGGTAGTAGCACTGACACAGGAAAAGACTAAAGGGCAGGCAATGTCAGCATCGATCTGTATGATCTGATCAGGGATGCGTGATTAGATGAAGTTTGGCATGGAAGCCACGGCAATCAATTACAATAGTGCACGCGTCATTACAATAACACACCCACACCCACACCCACACCCCCCCCCCCCCCCCCCAAAC
>Ga0307945_1001069_pt1 | contig 20815 bp, 29 predicted proteins | sample OrgLakmetagen228_FD_201818 | JGI IMG/M metagenome (GOLD analysis project Ga0307945, IMG submission 201818) | Saline water microbial communities from Organic Lake, Antarctica - #228 | ecosystem: Environmental > Aquatic > Non-marine Saline and Alkaline > Saline | place: Antarctica: Organic Lake...
GTGAAACTGGTTTATATGGCAGGAGTCCGGTCAGGAGTGCTCGTGTTTGCAATTTGTGTGAAAACGGGGATTATATTCAAGATGAGAAGCACGTCATTTTTTCATGTGTCGATATCGAACATTTACGGCACCAGTTCATCCACTTATTTGATAATATTTCTGAAGGTGATATCAAAGGTTTTGCTTTTCAACGTAACTCAGAAGTTTACACATTTATTAGTGCAGCTGTCGATCTTTTTGATTGATTTATTTGTTGGGACCTATCGGTTGAGCAGCCATGCCAGGCTGGAGGCCTTTGTAATCCAAACTAAACTAAACTATACAACATTTTATCTCAACAACTGTTATCATATTGTTGTGTTTACCTTAAAACCTCCTGCTGTTCCTCCAGCCAGACGTACACTTGGATAAGTCCGGCTGCTGAAGTGCAACATGCACGAGTAGAAGTCCAGCTGCTGAAGTTGCCAGTCTGAATCTATGTCCATACCCTCTGTCTGCCCCTGACTTGTGTGACTTGTTCTTCTTGTGGAGACTGTTCACCGAACAGGAGGATTTAGGCTTGCTGAAATTTGTGTTTCTGACCAGGCCCACTTTTAGGGAGTGTAGACCTTGATTGCAACTAATGAAGTAGTAATGATTTTCCTGAGCCATTTTTCTTTGTCAATTTAGGTGAAACCCACCGACTACATAGCATAGAAGATGGAATCAGCAATATACTATAGTCGGAAGTTGGTAGGGATGATGATGACACTGCCAGGTACAGAAAAAGCTGCCCTCATCGCACTGTGAGGTACCGTCGGTACAGTTGGCGCACTAAATTATCTGCACCACTCGCACGGTACATGACGGCCAGGTTGTGAGCTGTCTCCTGGGCATGCAAAGTAATGCAGACACAGTGACCTTACATGACAGCCAATTTTTTGTGAGCCGTCTCCTGAACATACAATGTAATGCAGGTACAGTGACCTTGCATGTGTTCGGACAGTGACCTTGCATGTGTTCGGACAGTGACCTTGCATGTGTTCGGACAGTGACCTTGCATGTGTTCAGACAGTGACCTTGCATGTGTTCGGACAGTGACCTTGCATGTGCTCGGACAGTGACCTTGCATGTGTTCGGACAGTGACCTTGCATGTGTTCAGACAGTGACCTTGCATGTGTTCATGCATGAGAGCACGTACATTGGGTTAGACACTGACATGCGTTCACAGACATGCCTTTCATGCATTTGCAAGCGGAGGTTGGCATGTGCACATTACACACTAGGTTCCCTTACCAAAACTGCATGTTTCTGGTGGGTTCTGACAAGCGTCAGCAATTTGGCCTGCATGTGCTGGTGCATTCCAGCAAAGACCCTGTTCTGAATCCATTCAAACTTATCTGTTACAAAGGCGGCGTGAACCCCCAGGGTAGGACCTGTTGTGTACTCACATCTACCTCCAACGTCTGGGACAAGATGTAGAGCAGGTGCTACGTGCATTCGAGGCTTTGTTATTAAAAAGGTGATCAAGCCCACCTCCAGCATCTAGACCCTTAAGAAGAGCAGACTCACGCTGCTTGGGTTCCGTTCACTTCACACTCACCTGAGCCAATTCCACACTCCATGCACTCCACACACACACGCACACACGCACACACGCACGCACGCACGCACGCACGCACACATTCCATACACACACAACCGTGCACACAATCGTACAAACACGTCCCCACACACACATCTACATACCCACTCATGCACACACACATTGCACTCACACCCACATATCCACATACCCTCCCACACAACACACAACTCTACAGACACATTTGCGTACACAACTGTACATTCACGCCCACCCTCCTGCATCCACATAAACACTCACACTATACACACACAACACTCACACTACACACCTATTCACGCTCACACACACGTATGCATGCATGCATGCTTGCACACCCTCCCACCCTCACCCGCGTTAAATCCAGACTGGCAGGGGCCCCGTCCAAAAGGCTGCCCACTCCCACCGCGTTGCTGCTCTCCTCTACACCCGACCCAGCAGCCACCGAAACACCCTGACCTGCAGTGACCACATACTTCTTTCTACGTCGCCCCTGCAGCCCCCCTCCTTGCTGATGCTGTGCGGATGCAGCCTGGCCGAGCGTTTCAAGCTCACCAGCTGCACCAAAGCCAGAGCTTCCAGCACCAGCACCAGCACCTGCACCAGCACCAGCACCAGCACCAGCACCAGCACCAGCACCAGCACCAGCACCAGCACCTGCACCTGCACCAGCACCAGCCTCAGCCATCTCAATATCTTGAAAGCCAGGCACTCCCTCTTGCTGCCGTGGCTGGCCTTGGTGCTGCTTTGCTAGATGCTGCAGCCCTTGCTCCTGCACCTCATGCTGTTCTCGCTGCTCTCCACTCTGCTCTTGCTGCTCCTCTCCCTGCTGCTGCTGCTGCTGCTGTTGCTGTTGCTGCTGCTGCTGTTGCTGCTGCTGCTGCTGCTGCTGTTGCTGTTGCTGTTGCTGCTGCTGCTGCTGTCGATCGTTGCCCCTGTTGCTACCTTCTTTGTCACCTTCACTACTATGCTTTGAGGGGCACGAGGAGAGGGCCCTCTGCACGTGTCAGGTGTTGCGTGTGTGTGTATTGCGTGTTTGTAGGTGCCCTCTGCACGTGATTTGTGTGTTGCGTGTTTGTGGGTGCCCTCTGCGCGTGTATTGTGTGTTGTGTGTTTGTGGGTGCCCTCTGCATGTGTTTCGTGTGTTGTGTGTTTGTGTGCGTGTGCCCTCTGCACGTGATTTGTGTGTTGCGTGTTTGTGGGTGCCCTCTGCGCGTGTATTGTGTGTTACGTGTTTGTGGGTGCCCACTGCATGTGTTTTGTGTGTTGTGTGTTTGTGTGCGTGTGCCCTCTACACGTGTATTGTGTGTTGTGTGTTTGTGGGTGCCCCCTGCGCGTGTATTGTGTGTTGTGTGTTTGTGGGTGCCTTCTGCATGTGTTTCGTGTGTTGTGTGTTTGTGTGCGTGTGCCCTCTACACGTATTTGTTTGTGCTGTGTGCTAGTGGGTGAGACTGTTTATTGTGTACACAACTGCATGAATGGAAGTGTGCCTGTATGCCGTATGTATTCAGGCAGAAAGGCATGTCTGCGTGTGCATGTGTGGTCCAGTGCATGTGTTAGCAAGCCTTTGGAAGCACATGCATACCTGGTAGTAGTGGTGTGCGATTCCTGCCAAGCCCAAGCCATGGGCTGCTCTTCCTATGTTGTACAGTGACTCGTGCAAGAGCTCACTGCCACGGTGGTGTGAGTATGCCTGTGTGTGTAAGCATGTGTATGTGTGTGTGTGAGTGTGTGTGAGTGGGGTGCAACTGAAAGGTGACAAATTGTGTGCATGTGCGTGCGCGCGTGTGCGTGCGCGCTTGTGCGTGTGTGTGTGTGTGTGTGTGTGTGAGAGAGAGTGTGTGTGTGTGAGTGTGAACTAGCGAATGTAACCACTGCTTGCTATGCTTGCTGTGTTTCGTTATAAGTGTGTAGAGTTTACAGCAGTTCCAAAGACTTACAAGGCAAAGCCTTGATGGGACGAACCAAAGAGCGATGGCATTTTCTCATTGTAATATGACGCTTTTGAGGAGGGATGGATGCGCTAAAGGCACACACACGCACACATACACACAGACGTACACACAGGCACACACACACACAAATATGCACATGAATAGCAGCTTGCACACTCACCCATGCACACACATACATACACAAACAACTTTGAGGCCATTTTAACATAAGAACAGCACAAGCACATAATTCCAAACAAACACACATAACAAATGCCTGCATATACGCACACACACACGCACACAGACACAGACTGCTTTGAAGCCCATATCAAACACAGCACAAGCACAAGATTCCAAACACTCACATAGCAAATGCCTGCATACATGTACAAACACACACGCATATGTATGTAAGCACACATTATACGCATATGCATATGCACATGCACACCACACTCACACACACACACACTCACACACACACGAAAACACGAAAACACTCACATACAAACCTGAAAAAAGGCAAAGCCCTGGAGCACAGCTCGATTACGATCTGCCACCTTTTCTGTGCAAGCCAAGCGAATGAAAGCCACGCCGATGCTCAGCAGCAGCAGGGGCTCTTCTGGCCAGAAACGGTATGCCTGAATATACAAAGATGTGCAGGAGATGAAGAAGAAAAAGAAGCAGTGGTGTTTAAGTAATAAGAAGCGTCAAGAACAGCAAGCGTTTAATGTTTTTTTTATCAATTATTAGTAAGTTTATTGTAAGCTGACCATGCAAAATATCCATATTCCTGAAACAGCTGAAAGTAGAATTGTTCCCAAATGGCTCTTCCCACCCCGCTTCCCAAATAAAGACAGAATTACCTCTAGCTGCCCAGATTTAGTACTAGTTACTCCTGTCGCTGCAAAAACACAAAAACAACAAATTAATGTAGGGGGGTGGGTTCTTCGAAGTGGCAGTGAGCAATTGAGGGAGACTGGTAGCACCCCAGCAGCACCGCCAGCCACCAGTAGTGCCACCAACCCCAGACAGCACCGACCTAAAGACCTCAGCAAACCTCGGCGTGACATCCACCTCGTTGAGATCAAGTAGTGTGAAGACACCAGACCTCAGAACCAGCTAAACGCCGCAAAGGAACAGCACGAAGATCTCTACAACACTCTCCAAGGAGCATCCGTTACTCTCCACATCATCCTTTTGGGTGTGGCTCCTTTTCCTTAATTGATTTGGGGAGTGGTTTTCACTGCCTGCGTAGTTTATTCTTTTCTTTTCCTATAAGTTTATTTTAAGTGATCCAGGAGGCTGTTTTATTTGGATGGCACCAGATGGCACGTATACTTTTTTGGGGTGGACACCCCTGAGGGACCCCCCCCCCCAAACCCCCCTTCCAGTGCCCCCACCCAAACAAAAAGGGTACCAATTTGCTCCTTTTTCGAATAGGCATCCATCTGCATAATCATTAAGACCTAAAACTGAAGTGTTGCAGAGTTATGGGGCAAAAACTGAGATACGGACGCCCATGCACTTGTTCCTTTCCTGGCACCCATAACTGGCTCGCTTGCACAGTCCCACAATACTTCCAATCCTTCAGAACTCTACTATCTCATGCTGGCACAATCCTATAACTATGGGGTAGATTGCTGCTTCATTGGCTTGACTCACCCCGCGGCCCGAGCGCGTGTGCCTCTGACTTTTGGACATGTCCACAGCCCCCCCCCCCTAACCCAATTTGCTCAATAAGGGTGCCAATCGGCTGGGTCTGAGCTGAGGATTCTGATGATATATTCAAAAATTGGTAGGAGTGACCCAGTAAAGTGTTGGAGGGGGGGTCCGAAAAACTCTGGACCCTCCCGGACCCTCCCCTCCGATTCGATTCATTATATACCAATCGATAGCTCTTGACGCCAGGATTCCGAATATATAATTTTAATCAATTCGACACGTGCCATCCAAAAGTTGTGCTTTCTCCATCCTCCTGAGTGATCAAAAGTTTAATAATAAGCGTCAAGGACATCAAGCAGCACGCGCCTCTTCTCCTTCGCACCTAGTAGGCGTAGGTGCAGGTTCATGCACATAACCTTTGTTGGCCACAAACATACAAATATGTAGGGTAGGCCCAAACCGTTCATGGGATTCCCATATGCTGTTTACACGCTGTATATATATACGCTGTATTTCCGTATACGAGGGAAATATTTTCCATATACGAGGGAAATCGTATATGAGGGAAAATGGATTCACTCACTCAGAATTGATTCTTAGGGGGGTCATTTTGCAGAGCTCCTGAAGAGCTGAGCACACATGTCCCTATCTTTCATAAAGTAAAATGGTAAGGGAGCTAGGCCAGCTTCAAGCCCAAAGGACACAAAAAGGCCTTTTTCAGTGCAAAAGAAATATCAACTACCATAGCCACCAACTAAGCTTTTAGTTGCAAAATTGAAAGAAGGAAGCAAGGGAAGTGCCAAAAAATCGACAAAAAATGAGCACAAAGGACTGTTGTTGCTGGGAGTCGATTGTTATACTTTTATAGCGGAGGACTTATGCACTGCCGACAAGCTGACGCAGTCGAACCCAAGTCGAGGGTGCAACACCTGCATTTACGGTCCATATACGGCGTAATTATGGTTTTGACCGCACTTAGACCGTGTATACGGACGGTCATATGTACGGTCAGCCAAAGCCCATGGTCGGTCATACAGATACAGACACGGTGGGGAATGATCATGTACGGTACCGTAACCATGTTGTATTACCGTATGTACAGTTTGGGCCAACCCTACAAATATGTGCGTGCTTACCGAATCAAAAGACATGCAGTGACAATAAAAAAAACATACACAGACACACACAAACAACACACATACACAAACACACACATACACATACATACACACACATACACAAACATACACACACGCGTGCGCACACCCTCCTGAGGTAAAGAACCTGTACGTAATAACGCACCTGGAAGTAGTCTGACAGGGCCTCGTTGAACTTGCCTTGGAAAGAATACACGTGGCCCTGCATGTGTAACCGCAGCAAAGACACAACAGTGGAACTAGAAGTGACCCCATTTCCTTGATTGTATGGAGAGTGATTTGATCGATTGATTGATTGACTGGCTGATTGATTGATTAATTGATTGATTGGTTGGTTGGTTGGGTGGTTGGTTAATTTATTTATTGATTGATTGATTGATTGATTGATTGATTAATTGATTGTGTGGAGTGTGGTTTCATGCAAGCTGCAAATCTTCTTTACATCTCCAGATGCATCTATTTGGTGTGACACGTTTGGTGTGCCCAAGGATGTCTGGTACAACTTGCACCAATTACAGTAAGAATGACGCAATTGACGTTTTGCAGGCCTCCCATTTCAATCAAAACTACCCAGGACTATACGTGCCTAATTGCACGATCAGGCTATAGGTTTCAACAGCAAACAAAATGCGCTCATTTACACATATTTAGATTTGAGTGCCATTTCTTTCCATTCGAAAGTCTTGAATTTTTCCTGCCAAAACTTCCGTCCACACTTAGGGACAGTATTAGGTGACGTTTAAGCACAGCCGGTACACCTCCAAGTCCTCCTCAACCGTTTGGCCAGACTACTCCCATTTCAAATCATACAGAGCTTACAGGCGATGCCTATACAATTTATGACACACTAACGTCCTTGACTTACTGTTTAACAAGATGCCCTTTTGGAGAGGGGGATTCATTCATTTTAGTGTAATGGCTGCACTGAGCCTGTTGGCCATAATAAGATCAGTGTTGTGCATATACGGCGTCAATCAGAATGGCACCGTAAATTACGGTGCTTAAATGACGTCTACGTCACATAACCGTAATTAACGGTGAAATTCATACTGACGGTGGGAAATCGTAAGTAACGGTGCGGCATCAGGTACTCAGTGGCTCAAAGTGCCAACTCAAGCTCCGATTTCCCCACAAACAACATTTGCGATTGCGATATAAGTATAAAATGTCCTCCGGTAATCAGGCCAAGAGGGCTCGTGTGGCCCTGTGACCCTGAGTCAGTCGAGCCTGGCCTGGCCAGCTGCTGACGGTTTCCCACCGTAAATAACTGTAAAGTTGACCGTCAGACGTTAAAAATTAAAATCACCGTAAATTAAGCCTGAGGATTAGTTTTTGATGGTCAAAACCGTAACTTACGCCTGACCGTCAAATGACGGTTGACGGCGTCAACCGTAAAGTGCACAACACTGAATAAGATGCCCTTTTGGAGAGGGGTGTTTTCTAAGTTTGAAGTAACGGCTGCACTGAGCCTGCTGGCCCTACCTGCATGAGCATGGCTGGCACACTTTCAGGGCTCCTCCGCCGTGCAGAGTTGACCACATGGCTCCAGCTGCGAGTACCTGACGGACCTGCAATAAATACAATGTGTGATTGTGTGATTGTGTGCGTGTGTGTGTGCGCGTGTGTGCGCATGCGTGTACGTATGTGAGAAGCGTGCCCATCACGCAGAAAATGCGTTATTGTTCTTTCTCTCTGCATCATGATTAGCCCTGAGCATATCGTTCACACCTTATTATATTGTTCACACCTCATTAAATTGTTCACACCTCACAGCATGCCATGCTTACCGAGGGCAGCAGCAGCACGTGAGAAACGGGACCACGCACGACAGCTGGCGGGCCACCGACTGAGCACCACTTTGACGTGCGTCATGGCAGCCTGCGTGACCGCAGCAATTCGGTTTATCAGCCGTTTAGAAGTACAGCCGCTGCGTATCGTGTTACATTGACAACAACGTGGCCAAACGTGTACACACAGTGACTGTTGGATAGCTTGTTAGCACAGCTCCTGGTACGTTGCTTGCAGGCACCATGATGATTACTGACCCAGCAATATACCTCTCTACGACGTGTCTGTACGAGCACGCACAAAGCAACAGCTTTTCCCCCTTACGCACAGACTTCAGGTGTGCCACTGACCACACACATAAGATGCCACCGTTGGGTCACAAGGGCTATTTTACACATATCCATACAAAAGGGCTACTCTACACACTCATATCCATACAAAAGGGCCACACACACATATCCATACAAAAGGGCCACACACACATATCCATACAAAAGGGCTACACACACATATCCATACAAAAGGGCTACACACACATATCCATACAAAAGGGCTACACACTCATATCCATACAAAAGGGCCACACACACATATCCATACAAAAGGGCCACACACACATATCCATACAAAAGGGCTACACACTCATATCCATACAAAAGGGCTACACACTCATCCATACAAAAGGGCTACACACTCATATCCATACAAAAGGGCTACACACTCATATCCATACAAGCACCAACAAGTCCACTTCTTCACTGACCTCAGGTGTACCCATGAGAAGGTAAAAGTCGGCTTAATCACTGGGTCAATCCTTTTCACACAAGCACCAACAATAAGTCCACTTCTTCACCGACCTCAGGTGTACCCATGAGAAGGTAAAAGTCGACTCTATCACTGTGTCAATCCTTTTCACACAAGCACCAACAATAAGTCCACTTCTTCACCGACCTCAGGTGTACCCATGAGAAGGTAAAAGTCGACTTTATCACTGTGTCAATCCTTTTCACACTAGCATCATCTTCACCGACCTCAGGTGTACCCATGAGAAGGCGCAGGTCCACTGTGATGAGCATCAGCACATCCCTGCGAGCTCGAGGGAACCATCGCGCCTGCAGGGCGCCATACATGCGCAGTCAGGTGTGAGGGCAAGTTGGCAAGGCTCGTGTGATGAGGAGAGCCCATCTGCACTGAGGCTGGCCAGCACCATACAATTATACGTACATACGGTGCATATACGGTGTACCGTACTGCGCTTTTAGTATTGCAAGGCCTACTTTTTGCGAGGTGCCAAAATAATTAGAATAATTAATTTGCGAGCATTAAGCTTTTGCAAGGCCCCTACAAAGTTAAGGAAATTTGCGAACTTTGCGAATTCTTTCTGAGGGGGAAGGGCGTTGCTCTCAAAGACAGCACCACCCTCTCCCTCCCCCTGCAACCCTGCAGGTGCATCCTAACCCACACTGCCTGCTTCTTTAGCTTCTAGGGTTCTGCTGCTGCTGCTGCTTTTGCTGTGAAGTGCAGATGCAAGCGCACCTGATGCTCCCCCCCACTCCACCTGAGTTGCAGCTCTGCCCACACATGCCTCTCTCCTGGAGGGGCTTGCACCCCCAATGGTGCAAGCACCTTGGGCCTCCCCACAGGCCTCTTAATTGGGACAGGGCGGGATGCAATGCTGGCTGCAATGGCTGCATCCCTGGCTGCTACTGCCTGCTGCACATCAGGCCTGAGGCGGATGATGAGCTCCCAAGCGGGAACATCGTCCTCTGTGCGCTTCCGTTTGGTGCAACCTAGGTTATATAGTGATGCTTGCTCTTGGGCGATGGGGTTCCATTGGGGGGACCCAGAAACTACCGCATTAAAAAGTCTAAGTATTGCGAGGTTCAAAAAAACTTTATTTATTTCCGGCTTGAATTATTGCGAGGGGCCTCAATAACTATTTAATTACTCGCAAAACAACCAAGCGCAGTACGGTACATACGGTATTTTCAGCAGAGCAAAATTACTCGCAAAACAACCAAGCGCAGTACGGTACATACGGTATTTTCAGCAGAGGAAAATTACCGTACATACGGTCATATACGGTGTGTATAAACGGTCCTGGCCGACCCTAATCTGTACCCATGCTCATATGTAGATTTGGCCTAAACCATTATTATACGGTGTATAAACGATTTTTTTGGCAAGAAAATCACCGAATTTACGGTCATATACGGTTCTGGCCAACCCTACTCATATGCTTATGCTTCAGGTAACTTACCTTGCCTGTGTGTGTGTGCGCGTGTGTGTGCGCGTGTGTGTATATGTATGTATGTGTGTGTGTGTGTGTGTGGCAAGGGTGCCTGGATGCATGAGAGAGGCAGCGAAGAGGGAGGACAAGAAAACAGAGACAGCTTGAGGCCTAGGAGACCACAAATATTGAGCAGTCTGCACACATTGAGCAGTCTGCAAAGTTTTGTAGGCACCAAAAGAGAACAGACACAGAAGAAAGTGACGTTGAATGCAGACGTCAGGATTGCTGGAAATAAGGGTGGCAGATGTGTGGGCACAGAGAGAACAACAGATCACAACACCAGGTAACACACACACCCACACACATATTGCAAACACACACAAGAACACACGTTATGCACAGACACACCTGCACCCACACACGTAATGCACATAAATACGCACGTCATGCGCCGACCCCAACACAGCTCAGCAGCATGAGGTCTCATGCTCTCAGATCAGCAGCCACACACGAATGTGATAATGATAATGTATTGGTCCCCGGAAAAGGATACAGCGCCGCGTAGGACATTCACCTATACCATCCTTACCTGCCCACCACACAGCCCAGTGGCTTGCGTATTCAGGTCAGCAAGTAGAAGAAACTTGCATTCCACATTGTTACGTGCCCCTCAATCACCCACACACACACACACACAAACACGCCTTCTTCAGGATTCCCTTAACCCTTCACTTTATCTGCCCACTATACAGCTCAGTGTCACGGAAACACTCAGATCAGCTTCCCAGAATGAAAACATATTGATGCCTAAGAAGAAAGCAGTGAGGCAAAGGATCTGTACGAGATCCCTACCTGCCCACCGCACAGCTCAGTGGCACGAGTACTCAGATCAGCGGCCAGCAATACGTTGCCCTCTGCCACTAGCGAACTACGTACAAAGGTGTGTGCATGTGTACATTAATGTATGAACATGTGTGTGTGTGTGTGTGTAAGTGCGCTGGCGAACTGCATACAAAGGTGTGTGTAAGTGTGCGTTTATGAACGAACATGTGTGTGTGTATGTGTGCGCGCTGGCAAACTACGTAAAAAGGTGTGTGTAAGTGTGCATTTATGAATGCATGTATGTTGTGCTCTGGCGAACTACGTACAAAGGGTATGTGAAAGTGTGCGTTTATGAATGCATGAGTGTGTGCGCTGGCAAAGTACGTACTAAGGTGCGTGTAAGTGTGCGTTTACAAATGCATGTGTGTGTGCGCTGGCGAACTACGTACTAAGGTGCGTGTAAGTGTGCGTTTATGTATGCATGTGTATGTGCGTTGGCGAACTACGTACTAAGGCGTGTGTAAGTGTGCATTTATGTATGAACATGTGTGTGTGCGCGTGTGTGTGTGTGCATATGTGTGTATATTTGTATGTGAATGCAACATATCAGAGGCTTGCTAGGCAGCACATTTTGACTGGATCATAGGAAGGTAAAGTTGTATGTGAATGCAACAGCTGACTAATAGACAGCACCTTGCGTACTTGTGTCAGGATCATAGCTGGAAGCACTGCATGCTGCTTACATACGTCTGCACATACACTAGAACACACACACGTTTATGTATGCATGTGTGTGCGTGTGGTGCGCGTGTATGTGTGCGTATGTGTGCATGTTAATGCGACACATTAGATGATTAGTGGACAGCACATGAGGTGATTACTAAACAGCGCATGACGTGTGTTCGGATCATGGGAAGTGCTGCATGCATGCCTACACATACATTAGTGTACACACACACACACACACACACACACACACCTCAGAAGCTCTGTAAAAATATGCAGCCCCTCTTCATCTGTAAACAGAGCGCGTAGGGCAGCAGCACGCCGCAAGCGTGGACGCCCCACAGCCCTCTGGAGCTCTGTCTTACTGCCAGATCCATCACCTGCGTGTGAGATTCACGCAACCATGTGATGCTGTATGTGTATGTACGTGCGTGCGTGTCTCATGCACGTGCGTATGTACGTGTACGTGTGAGCGTGTACGTGTGGGCGTGTATGTGTGAGGGTGTGGACAATGCTGTCGCGAAGCCTCGGTGGTCTATCTAGGATCCATCAGCAAGGGGACGAACTTGACTTATTTTGTCTATTAAGTGAGAGTGTGAATTTCACGCAATCCTGTTATGCTGTGCTTGTATGTACGTGCGGTTTTGTGTACGTGTGTGTGCGTGTCTTGTGTACATGTGTGTGTGTGCGTGTGTGTGCGTTTGTGTGCATGTGTGCGTGTGCGTGTACGTGTGGCCTTGTGCAGTTTGATGTCAAAGGACGTCAGTATGCCTCGGCCTTCAGAAAATCCTGTTTTTTTGTGGGCCAAGGTTTTATATGAGGTGCAACACATGCACGCAAAAACGTGCAGGCGCACACACACACAAACACACACATACACACACACGCACACACACATGATAATGTACCTTGCAGCCCTGCAGCAGCTGCTGCGCTGGTGGTGGCAGCCATGGAGTCAGTGACATCAGCGAGACCCAAGCCTGCAAGCATGCGTGCGTGTGTGTGTGTGTGCATATGCACGCGTGTGTACGTGTGAATGCAGTATTAACAGCAGCTGCAGAGTCAGTGCCACCAGCAAGGCCCAAGCCTGCAAGCATGCACGTGTGTGCATGTGTGTATGTGCGTGTGTGTGTACGTGTGGACGCATTTAAAACAGCAGCTGCAGAGTCAGTGCCATCAGCGAGGCCCAAGCCTGCAAGCACGCACGTGTGTATGTGTGTATATGCGCGTGCATGTGTGTTTTTATGCAGTACCTACAAACAGCAGCTGCAGAGTCAGTGCCATAAGCAAGGCCCAAGCTTGCGTACATGTGCGTGCGTGTATATGTGCTCTGCTTTAGTTATGGCAGGGTAATTCCGTTCTTGCGTACATTTCTGTATTTGCAGGAAGGAGGCCATGGCAACCTACTTTCTAACATTTTTATAACAAGACATTCAAACATTGACTTTGAATTTACAACGTTTAAAGCAGTACAGCACCGGATTGCACACCCACCCTCACCCTCAATCTATGCCGATTACAATCCTGTTGCCTTTTGGTCTGCCTAATACAGCAGATCAGGGCTGACAAAAGCTACTCAACCTCCTCACAGAATCCCTATCAGAGTAGGACCTCTAATTCTCAAAACAAGTACGCCTGCCACTTTACTGTCCAGTGATGATTATTTCAGAGCTGATGATTGACGTGAATCCCCTTTGTCGTGCTCTCAGCCTAAGTACTGATGAAAAGCGCACCCGCACTCACCCTCAAAGTACGCCTCTGCCATTTTGTCTGCCTCCCTGACATGCGATTTCCGGCGGTCCCTACGGATTGGCTTGCCCTGAAACACGGTGGACTCCTCGCCCACCAGAGGGTTGAAGCGGGCTACGTGTGGAATGGTGATCATGGGGTGTTGTGTGCGTGTGCGTGGGTGTGTATGCGTGCCTGTTGTGCGTATTCAATCTGCATACGCCCTCGCCCACCAGAGAGGGTTGAAGCGGGCTACGTGCCGAATGGTGATCATGAAGTGTTATATGCGTGTGTGGGGGTGAGGGTGTGTGTGTGTGTCCGTTGTGCGTGTTTGATCTGCATATGCCTTCGTCCACCAGAGGTTGAAGCGGGCTGCGTGTGGAATGGCGGTCTCAAAGGATATGCGTGTGAGTGTTGTGTGTATCTCTTCCTAAAAAAAACTTACAAAGAGTTGAGGCAGGTTTGGGTGGTCAAACGTAACAACTAAGGTATGGGTCTGTGCTTATGGTTTTCCCAACAGAAGATTTAAGTGTGCTCTATGTCTTTGGCACCTTAATGATGATGTGTGTGTGTGAATGTGTACGTGTGTGGGTGTGCATGTGTCTGTGTACATATGCCCTCACCAGCCAGATCAAACAATTTGCTACAAGGCTACAAATTTGCTACAAGGCTACATGGCTACAAGGCTACAAGCAATTTGCTGCAAGGCTACAAAAGGCTACAAGGCTACAAATTTGCTACAAGGCTACAAGGCTACAAAAAGGCTACAAGGCTACAAGGCTACAAAAGGCTACAAGGCTACAAATTTGCTACAAGGCTACAAGGCTACAAGGCTACAAGGCTACAAGGCTGCAAAAAGGCTACAAGGCTACAAAAGGCTACAAAAGGCTACAAAAGGCTACAAATTTTCTACAAGGCTACACGGCTACAAGGCTACAAGCAATTTGCTGCAAGGCTTTAAAAGGTTACAAGGCTACAAATTTTCTACAAGGCTACAAGGCTACAAGGCTACAAGCAATTTGCTGCAAGGCTACAAAAGGCTACAAGGCTACAAATTTTCTACAAGGCTACACGGCTACAAGGCTACAAGCAATTTGCTGCAAGGCTACAAGGCAAAGCGTGAACACTTGGTGCACGTGCATCTCTCAACAGGCGGGTTGAGCGGAAGCAGTGCTATGCATAAGGGTGTGCCCGTAAAAAGGGGGAAGTATGGTGCTCCTGTTTGTTTGCGGCCTGACATGGCAAGAAAATGTATAGAGGACAGTCAGCCAGCTGGCTTGTCTGTGGTTGCAAGAGCAGGGCCGCTATGCTCATGTGTACCTAGAGGGTGAAGCATCCTATTCTAAATGAAACATCATCTTATATGGTGCATGCGTATGGCCCTACCAATTTCTGAAAACCACTATCTTTGTATAGGTCTTCCCTCTCCACACACGCCAAACCTAATCCCCATCCCACCTCCACCCCCACCCCCGCATACACAGCCACCCACACCCACACACCCAATCCTTTCCCCACATCCGCACACACATGAGCACACACAGCCCCCCACCCACAGTCACAAATACACCAAACACACCCACAGACTGCACTCACATCCTCCTAGGCCTTTGCTTTCCATCATACGACGACGGGTGATTGCACGAGCAAGCTCCCTGGGGAGGCGAGGGTTCTTCACAGCTGCACTGTCTGCAGCAAGGCGCTCCAAGGCTTCCTGTGTGTGTGTATGTTCGTGTGAGAGCATGATTATGTGTGTGTGCTTCATTGTGCGTTTGTGTGTGTGTGTTTGTGTGTGTGTGTGTTTGTGTGCGTGTGTGTGTGCGTGTGTGTGCACGCTCAAATGTGTGTCTGTGCATATTAAACAAAATGTTGGGTGGATGAATAAAACACTGAGAGTAGATTATCTCAGATGGAGTGCAATACATGGACTACAAAAGAAGTCTGTTTGGGGCTGCCCAGCTCTGTCTTGTACTACCAAAATAAATGTAATCATCACGACATCATGTATATAAATAAGTGTAACTGAAGAACTCTGCCCCTATTGGTGAAAATCGGCTTTAAGCTATCATTCATGTTACGACGTGCCTAGTGGATTTACCTGGACCAGGGGGAGCACTGCCTGAATGAACTGTGGCCGCTGGTTTAACTGCATTCACATGTGTAGGTGAAGGGATGTGTAAGAAAGCACTGTGTTGTGGGTGTAACTGCATTCACATGTGTAGGTGACAGGATGTGTAGGAAATTACTGTGTCGTACATTCATGTATCCACGTATGCAGGTGACAGGATGTGTAGGAAATCATTGTGTCGCACATTTAACTGCATTCACATGTATAGGTGATGGGATTTGTAACAAATCACTGTGTTGTGGGTGTAACTGCATTCACATGTGTAGGTGACAGGATGTGCGACACTGTGTAACACAACACTGTGATGTGTGTGTTTGAGCATATGTCTGTGCACATACATGTGCGCGTGTACGGATATGTTTCAGCACGCTAGTATGCACGCACGTGATAATGTGTGTATGCATGTGTGTGGTGCAAAAGAGGTAGCTAGCAGTAACAACGAGGAAAAATACATATATCGTTCTTACGTATATACATATTAGATATGTGTATAATATATCTAATTATACACATTAAATATATGAGAGTAGTTTATATATCTGCGACTATATGAACCACAAACGCCAGACATTGCTTTCACAGCGCCCTTCAATTTATCACAACGCCTTTTAACTTTGAATTGCCGCTGTACACACACACACACACATACATGCACCACAGACACACACACTCACACGCACACACACATGCACCATAGACACACACACACACATGCACCACAGACACACACACACGTATACACAAGCAAGTCTTCTCATTCACGCAAAGTGCAGGCTCCTCCCTCACCGCCAGGTGCAGCTTGTTCTTTCTCATTAAGAGCGCGGTAGGAGCAGGCATGGCAGCCGCATTCGCTGCTTCTTCAGCAGCTGCGGCTGCTGCTGCTGCTGCGCCTGCTGCCAATGCTATAGCCCTGAACAATGTGTGTGTGTGTATGTGTGTGTGTGTGTGTTTCGTTTTGTATTAGTAGAGTGCAGGCAGGAAAGGGAGTGTTATAGAAGAAGGATGTGTTTGCTGCTTCTTCGGCAGCTGCAGCTGCTGCCATGCATGCTGCCATTGCTATGGACCTGAATAAGGAGGCAGTGAAGATAAAAGAAGAAAGTGATTGTGCCAGTGCACCTGCCTGCATATCATTTGTTTTTATACAAAAACATGACCCTACACCGACCAGCTCCACATATCACTCCTTGAAATTTCAACACACCCCACCTGGTGTCTCGACCCTGTCTCCCAGAGGCCTGAGCCTCTGCGCTTTCCTGCCTGCACTCTACTAATACAAAATGAAACACACATCCCTACACCAACCAATTTATACATATAACCAGCACTCGAGTACATAAATTACACCAACCAGTTTATCCGTATAACCAGCACTCGAGTACATGACTTACACCGGCCAGATTATCCGTATAGCCAGCACTCGAGTACATGACTTACATCAGCCAGTTAATCCATATGTCCAGCACTTGAGTACGTAACACACCCCACCTGCTATCTCGACCCTGGTATGTTGACCTGGTATCTCGACTTACACCAGCCAGTTAATCCATATGTCCAGCACTCGAGTACGTAATACACCCCACCTGCTATCTCGACCTGGTATCTCGACCTGGTATCTTGACCATGAACCCTAAACCCTAAACCCTGTCTACCAGATGCCTGTGCTTGTGTGCATGTCTGCGCTTGTCTGCCTGTGTCTGCGCTGATTAAAAGAACACACATAAACTCGTACACCAACCAATTCATCCATATAACCAGCACTTGAATACATCACACGCCCCACCTGGTGTCTTGACCCTCACTCCCAGAGGCCTGTGCTTGTGCGCTTGCCTGCCTGTGCTGCTGCTCCATCGATTCAGAGGTAGCAGCAGCTGTGGCAGCATTTGCCAATGAGCGCTGCTGCAGCTGCACGATGCTCTCATCTAGTTTGGGCATGAACGCGCGGGCCTGCAATATAAAAAACCAACGGATTATTGTACGCATGCAATTGCTGCTGGAAAATACCACAGAAACATTACTTTGTAACGTGGGTGCGGCTATATAAGAAGCATGGCACAAAATTATATATTGACTTGGGCACGGCTATGTATAAAGCATCATGATGACTTGGGCACGGCTATGTATAAAGCATCATGATCAAGCATGGCACATAATTATATATTGATGTGGGTGTGGCTATGAATGAAGCATGGCACATAATTATATATTGATGTGGGCGCGGCTTCATATATTAAGCATGGCGCGTAATTGTCTATTGGCGTGGGCGCTGCTATGTAAAAGCATGGCACATAAACATTAGAGCAGGATGTACAGCAGCGGCGACCGATGCTGCTGCTGCTGCTGCAGCTGCTGCTTGAGTTTACTGATACGCATAATGAGCGTATCATTATTTGACACATGCACGGCACTCAGCATTTAATTCCCAGATTAAGATTAACATAACTTTGTTTTACGTCAAGATTAATGTGTCCAGACTTGATTGGATTTTTTACCTTTTGATACCTGTTCCCATTTAGATTGGCACCCTGCCTAATACTCAATCACACACACACACGCACACACACACACCTCTTCAATCCGCCCGCTTTCCACGTACAGCTCAGCAAGTGTCGTTGCGGTTTCCAGGAAGCTGTAAATTTGAGTGTTACAAAATGATTTGCAGTGTATTTTGATATTGTGCATTGTGCATGTTAAGCATTGTAAACCTCCTGAGTGTAACATTTACAGAAGCAAAAAATTTGAGTGTGGTGTGTGCCATCAGGACCCTCCTGTAGAGAGCCACATGCACGTGCGTTGCAAGAATTCCTATTTGCACGCTCACCGCCCTTGACCTGTGCTGCAATTGGTGTGGCCTACACCCACGCACACACACATATACGCAAATACACACATACGCGCACACACATACACTTGCATACACAGACACAAACACACACGCACACACACATACGCATACACACACGCACATACATACGCACTTGATGTCATCCACTGGCATTTCCTCAAGCCTCGATTTGTACAGCGTCAGCATGGGCGTCATGTCACCCAGAGACCTGTGACAAGTCAACAGCCGCGCCCACAGCGCCTGATCTGACCCTATTTCTGGCACCACCTGAGTTGAGGTGCAGGGTGAGCACACAGGAGCGTGGATGCTGTGATGCATTTGCTATTGAGCTGCTTGCATGTTAGTTAGCAATGAGCAGGAGCGGCGCTTAAAGGGTGGCAAGTCAGTGGAAGCAGCAGTTCACAATGTCAATAGCACATCCCACACGCTTGGTATGTGTATTAAGGGAAAAGCACTCCTTCTTTCCCGAAAGTCTCGTACTAGTAGACAGAGGAGGTAGCTAAGTACTTGCGCATACTGACTAACCGAGGTCAAAGCTAGCTGACATGCAATAGTTGAACACACTTGTGCACAGACACGCAATACAAACCCACCAGCAAACGGCAGAGGTAGTCCAGCGCTCGTGCATGCTGGCCAATCATAGCCAAAACACGGCTAACACACAAGGATCCCACACACACACACATATACACACGCACGTGCACACACGCACTTTACAAACTTACCAGCAAGCGACAGAGGTAGTCCATTGCTCACGCATGCTGGTCAATCGTAGCCAAAGCACAGCTTACATACAATGAATCCGCAAACACATGCAAACACACACAAACTCACCAGCAAGCAGCAGAGGTAGTACAGCGCTCGTGCATGCTGGTCCATTGTGGCCAAAGCACAGCTAACACAACATTTCTGCACACACACACGTGCCCACACACGCAATACAAACTCACCAGCAAGCGGCAGAGGTAGTCCAGTGCCCGTGCATGCTGGCCCATCGTGGCCAAAGCACAGCCAACATCTAAGGTGAGGTCAGGGTACATAGCTGTGACTTCCTCTCCGGCACGCAGGCTTGCCAGGGTGGCGTCTGCCTCCTCCAAGCGCCCCAGGTGAGCAAGGCACAGGCCTAAGAGCGTGTATATGAATATATGTATGTGTTTGTGCGTGTGTGTGCGAGTGTGTGTCTGTTTGATTCACTGGAAAAGGCTGGAATCGGCTTGCAGGTATCCAACGCCCCTGAATCAGATCTTACTTAGATAATGCTACGTGCAGGCCTTTAATATCTAAGCCATTAAATGGCCAGCAAAAAAATTGTACTGTCTGCACAGCCTCATGGCTTGATTTTCACATGGCTTGATATTCACGATGTTTACGATATTCGCGTGGCTTGATATTTGCGTGGCTTGATATTCACGTGGCTTGATATTCACGTGGCTTGATATTCACAATGTTTACGATATTTATGGCTTGATATTCGCGTGGCTTAATATTCACGTGGCTTGATTTTCACGATGTATACAATATTCATGGCTTGATATTTGCGTGGCTTGATATTCACGTGGCTTGATATTCACGTGGTTTGATATTCAGGTGTCAGGGTCAAGGGAAGCATGAGGGCAGTGAAGGAGCACATGTTGACCGAGCATGGCTTTTGTCCATTTCGTCCATTTGCTATACCTGGGACTTGCTAGAAAGAGAAGCAAGAGGGCAGTGACAGGAACACACGATGACTGAGCATGCAGTGTGTTCATTTTGACCATTTGCTATGCCTGGGACTTGCTACAAAGAGGAAGCAAGAGGGCAGTGACAGGAACACACGATGATTGAGCATGCACTGTGTTCATTTCGTCCATTTGCTATACCTGGGACTTGCTACAAAGAGGAAGCAAGAGGGCAGTGACAGGAACACACGATGATTGAGCATGCAATGTGTTCATTTTGACCATTTGCTATGCCTGGGACTTGTTACAAAGAGGAAGCAAGAGGGCAGTGACAGGAACACACGATGATTGAGCATGCACTGTGTTCAGTTTGACCATTTGCTATGCCTGAGACTTGTTACAAAGAGGAAGCAAGAGGGCAGTGACAGGAACACACGATGATTGAGCATGCACTGTGTTCATTTCGTCCATTTGATATACCTGGGACTTGCTAGAAAGGGAAGCAAGAGGGCAGTGACAGGAACACA
>Ga0307945_1001073_pt1:0-15000 | contig 20747 bp, 21 predicted proteins | sample OrgLakmetagen228_FD_201818 | JGI IMG/M metagenome (GOLD analysis project Ga0307945, IMG submission 201818) | Saline water microbial communities from Organic Lake, Antarctica - #228 | ecosystem: Environmental > Aquatic > Non-marine Saline and Alkaline > Saline | place: Antarctica: Organic...
TTGCAAACACGTGCACTCCTGTCCGGACTTCTGCCATATAAACCAGTTTCACACTTCAACCCACGTCCTTGAATCCTGAATCGAGCTACGTTCCTCATGACACTTTTGCTCAGAGCCATCTTCAAATACTCCGGCAAGACAAATGGTGCACGTGCATCAGAAACCGGTCTCTCAGGCAAAGCAAACAAACCAGTTGTGATAAGCCACGGACTTTTTTAAATAAGAGCAAGGAACGGCCTTGACCATGTGTCTCTCTCCAAACTGCCTGATGCCTGAATCTCAAGTCTATGCGCAAACTAGAAATATCCAGCTTCCTGCAATGTAGTGAGCACTAGTTGAGAGCCTTTCCCTAATGCACGCTGGTGACTTCCAGCGTAGACTTTTCCTTTTACTTTTAATTGTACAGCCGCATTGCCGCGCAAAACCAATTGAACTGTAGGGGTTCCAATCCACACTCGCGCATGACACACCATGAAGGCGTGGTGTATCTGGACCCCAACATCATTTTCTTCTCTGCCAACAGCCATTTCTGTAGGGGACTGTCCACCTCTTTGCCTCGTTGTACGTAAGAAGTGGCCTAAATCTGACTCCGAATACTAGTTGATCCACTGCCTACTTTCCTACCAAACTCAGCCGGTAAAGGCTTTCCTGTTGAGCACACTGAATACCTGAACCGATGAAGAACTACTTCCAACTTCCAACTAGTTTTGGTTGATGAGGATCCATTGTTTTTACCAATAGCTGTTGGAAAAGGAAAAAAGAAAGAAAAACTACTCAGGCAGGGGTGATAACACCACAAGCATGGATTAAGGAAATGGAGACGTTGCTGTCGGACAGCAAAGTACTCACGCTACCAGGCGGATGCATTCGAACCCGCGACCCCGAAGATTCTGCCCTGACCACGGGCCACTAGGCTTTCAGGGCAGCTACCCTAATGAGTTGGCTATAACAGCTATTCTTGGGTCCCAGTTCACCTGTTTTGTGCTGTGTTTATAAGGTATGATGCTCAGTTCATGCAATACTTCACCTGAAACAATCTTAATGTTTACCCGAGGCGTGCACATGGCTGCACGCACTCCAAAGTACCAACCCACTGTAAAGCACCAATCATCCAAAATTTAGCTAATCTAAGCAAAGCAGTGCGTAGGTACTGCAAAACACAAAAAGCAAACAATTAAATCAGAGACCGGAGTAGAAACAACAAGCACTCCTGTCAGATGGAGAGCAATACATCTTGGCATGGGCAAGTCTTGAATTCTGTATGTATAAATAAAGTGTCTGACAGTATCGGTTCTCAGATAGGTAGGCCTCAGGATCTAATATCTAGGTTGTAGGTGGTCTATTAGAGAACAATCTACTCCTCCTTGTCAGCAGAGAGGTGCGTAGTCTCGAAATTTGCCGCAAAAACTGAAAAGGAAAGGAAGGAGAAAACAAAGAAAACGTGTCTTTGCACACTACACCTCTGAAGCTGCCACGCCCCTTTCTATGACCCAGCTTGTAGTCTACAAAAGAAGCAGCTGTGAGCTGATCCAGCTCTGAATTTGCCTGAATAACTTTCTGTATTCTGGCAAACTACAAGCTCAACACAATAAGCTTGTTTGTGTCTTTATTAAATCAAGCTATGAGCTAAGCAAGCCCCCAACTATTCGACTCAACTGCGTCATGACTTACCATGGTGTGGTGCAAATTATTGTTTTAACGCGCCATTTATTACATGTTTAAACGTGCCATTTATGAGCTACTGGCTGTGAGATAAAGCTAGAAGCAGCTGCTCTTGCTATTGAGCTGCAGCTTTTTTGCGGTGAGCCAAAGCCATTCGACGAGCATTTGTGTACGCCCCAACACACTCCCCAGTGTCAGGCGAGTAAAAAGCCGCCTCAACACTGTCCCCCTTCTTACGCAGCTCAACCTGCACACATGAGTTGTTTGTTCAATATTTTGTTTAATAGTGTACGAAGCATGCTTGTTTGTTATTAAGTAGGAAGCACGTTTCTCGCTATTTGGTAGGAAGCACGTTTACTTGCTGTTGGCTAGGAGGCTATTTGCATGCAGTGAATTTCTGGAACTCGACACTTTGCACACAGCACCTCCCGCAACAACATCTCAGTCTGTGATATGCCTTGTGGTGAAGTGGTTTCTGTGCTTCAATAGAAAGGATTTTTGCTTCCCTGCTACGCATTGTAGCAGCGCTTGATCAACAGCACCAATCAATAGCAGGACGAACAGTTGTCTGCAAGGAATCTTTTAGGCTCGTGCCAGAACCGAAAATTTTGGAGTCGGTTGCATTGTTATCTCACAAAGAGGAGTGCAGATTGATGAGTGCTGGAGGAAGTCAATCCTATCTCGTCATTATCTCACAAAGAGGAGTGCAGATTGATGAGTGCTGGAGGGAGCAACTTGTCAGACAGAGGGACCAGTGCTGGTCACTCAAGTGCTGCTGCATGGTATACGAAAGATCAAGCCAAGAAGCACAATCAAAACATCACACACTCAAGTGCTGCTGCATGGTATACGAAAGATCAAGCCAAGAAGCACAATCAAAACATCACACACTCAAGTGCTGCTGCATGGTATACGGAAGATCAAGCCAAGAAGCACAATCAAAACATCACACACTCAAGTGCTGCTGCATGGTATACGGAAGATCAAGCCAAGAAGCACAATTAAAACATCACACACTCAAGTGCTGCTGCATGGTATACGGAAGATCAAGCCAAGAAGCACAATCAAAACATCACACACAAACCTGCCAGCCCGGTTGCAAGTCATCCAGCTCAGCAAATCGCTCACGCCGAGATGCATGCTCCTCCGGTAGTCGAGAGATGGGCCCACATATGTACACTACTGGGTTACCCTCCCCTTGATTGGAACTGGTGCCTGTGTGTGTGTGTGAGTGTGTGTGTGTGCCTGGGTGGGGGGGGGGGGAGGGAAGGAGGGAGGGCAGCAAAGATGTGAGGCTGCAGCCAAAATGCCTCGAAAAAAAATCTTACTGCGACCAAGCAATCCTAACTCTTTTGCAGGGCGCCAGCCTCTAATGACGTTGGCTGCAGCAAAAGAGCACACAGCTCGTGAGTATTTTCACCAAGTGGTCCCACTGAGTTTCTTCTTAGAAACATAACACTAAACACACTCACCCTCATCTCTGAACACCTACACTGACCTGTGTGCATTGTCCCAAAGCACCCACCCCCATGTTCATGCATTTGTGCATTTGCCAGCATGCGCCTGAAGATGTGCATCTGTGTGCATTTGTCGCAGCAAATAGGGAATGCAGGGACCACAGTTCTGTAGCACGCTGCACCAGCACGCACACCGATATACCTGCAAGTACCTGCAGTGAATTACCTTGCTCACTTTGGCACAGAATATTTTGGCACTCACCCACAGGCCTTCGTGGCGCTGCGGTAGGCACTGCAGCCGCACCAGCAGGGGATATAGAGGCAGCAGGGGCTGCAGCACCACTCGGATGCAGGGTAGAGGAGCAGGCGCTAAGAGCTGGGACAGGGCTGGGCTGCGAGAGTGTGGGTTGCCCGTACATGCCTGGGGTGAAGAGGTCGTAAGGAGGGGAGCATGTTTAGTCTTCTGCCTACTGTAAAATCTGTGTTTGTGTGTGTGTGTGTGTTTGTGTGTGTGTAATATGATGGCAAGCGATTAGGTAGGGGCGGGCGGTGGGCGTACGGGCTGAGTGGGATTTGAAAGCAGGAGACATGAATTGCGTGTTGACTTGTTTGTCAAAAATCTGTACTAGGCCTCCAATGAGCACCAAACGTCCCTCATGCTTGACCCACATGACTATCAATCAACGCAGAGCACATAATGGGGAGAGATCCCACTACTGCCAACGCAACTAACGCAGCGGTGCTGCCATTGCAGAACACTGCTGCAACAGCAGCAGCTGGTGTGGATTGCCTCAGAGGCAAACGCGTCTGTCAGGTGTAGAAGCACATCCCGTCACCTGAGCTGCTACCACCGCAGCTCCTGTGGATGGTTTCAGAGGCAAACGCATCCGCAGTCACCCCCTCTGCCATGACGGCAAAGTTGACGACCTCCATGCGACCCTTGCCATTCATGGTTGCCTGGAGGAAGGTGTTAAGGGGCCGGAAGAGGCCTGGGTCAACCTGAGGTGTGTGTATGTGTGTGTGTGTGTGTACGTGTGTGTGTATGTGTGTGTGTACGTGTGTGTGTATGTGTGTGTGTAAGTGTTTAATCTAATCGTGTGAATTGTAATTTATAAGAATATAGAACGGATGATCAAGATGGACACGTCTGACTGGACAGAGTTGAAAGTACTTTCACCACAGGGATCAGTTTGTGCAGTAGAGAAGTACAATCAAATGTAAGAAGCACACACACCACGGATAAAAAGCAAGAGATAAAAGTCAAAAGACACAAGGTGCGAATGACAAAGCGTGGAAGCGTGGCAATCGCAGCTACGGAGATGAGGAAATGAGGGAAAGGCGTAAAAAGAAACGAGGATGCAAATGGTAAGAATACTAGGAACACACACACCGTTTGTACTTCCCAGACTATTGACCCAGATCATTGAATCACAGTCTAGCTCTGTCCAGCGCCGACCTTGCTAGCCGCGAACTCAATTTCTTATACTCACGCAAGCACAGAGATCTTACGCCCCCCCCGGTAGGTAAACTTACATCCACAGACCTCTGCCCCTTCTTTTTCCAGTTCATTACTAATGCATTCAATTCCAACCAGTAGCACAACGGCAGGCAGCATTGGTCCTGCACGTTTTAGCGGAGGTCCTGTCAGCAGCAACCTTGTACCTCATACCTGCACCTTACTTAAATCTGTCAGCAGCAACCTTGTACCTCATACCTGCACCATACTTAAATCTGTCAGCAGCAACCTTGTACCTCATACCTGCACCATACTTAAATCTGTCAGCAGCAACCTTGTACCTCATACCTGCACCATACTTAAATCTGTCAGCAGCAACCCTGCACCTCACACCTGCACCGGCTACTGATGTCCTGCATTAGCTGGAATCCATCCCTCTCAACGACGCCACAAACGAAGCCGACTGAGGCAGAAAAGCAGAGGCCTCAATGGTAGCGTCATGTATTTAGTCACTGCAAGTCCCCTCCTGTTCTTACAAGCACTACAAACGTAGCCGACCGTGGCAGAAAAGCAGAGGCCTCAATGGCAGCGTCATGTTCTCATTCACTGCAAGTTCCCTCCTTTTCTTACCAGCACTACAAATGTAGCCGATTGAGGTAGCACGTCAGAGGCCTCGATTAAAGCATCACACTCCTGCAGCTTGTCCACCATCTCTTGACGTTGGGCCTGTGGCACAGACAGCTTCATCCGCATGCGTGCACGCTCAATGGGAAAGCTCTTTTGAAGCAACGGCAGGACCTGGAGGGGAGGTCGAACATCAGACTGTCGGTTTTATGTGTGTGTGTGTGTGTGTGTGTGTGTGTGTGTGTGTGTGTGTGTGTGCTCGGAGCTTGGAGGTCTGCTTTTGTAGGGACGCGCAGGTGTACGCAGTGTGTGCTTTGCGTGTGTAAAAGCACAAATGGTCAAAGAAGCAGGGCAAGATAACGCTCACAACATTTTCGAGCGTGTTACAACTTTGCAGCTGTGCGCATTTGATGCAAGACTGCAATGCCCAATCCTGACATGCTTTTTTGGAAAGCAAGCCTCCGCTAAATTAGCCTCCGTTCTAAGCCCATCAAACGTAGGCCCACTTAATTTGGTGTTTGTGCTAGTTCTTGTGCCTTTCCTAGGGAATTTGTTCAATAGCAACATAGCAACACATGACTCTGATCAAATGTAAGTAGTGCATCAATAGAGTCTGATCAGTCGACTGCCTTAACGCCACACCTCTAAAGCTTGCTGCTTTGCTGAGTGCTTGGGGTCCACGTTGAAGTGCACATCACGTAACGCACGCTCAATCAGGGCTAAGGTGTAGGGCCGCCCACTGTCTGCAGCATACACACACACACGCAAAAAACATGAGGTCCACATTGAAGTGCACGTCATGTAACGCACGCTCAATCAGGGCTACGGTGTAGGGGCGCCCGCTGTCTTCTGCAGCACACACACACACACGCAAAAAACATGAGGTCCACATTGAAGTGCACATCATGTAACGCACGCTCAATCAGGGCTAGAGTGTAGGGGCGCCCACTGTCTGCAGCAGCACGCACACACGCACACAGGAATCAGCAGACACACAAAATACTAGCACAGATTATGTCGCAGCACACAATAGTCGGTAGGCGTTATGAAGTAGTAGATTTGCTCACAACCTAGCGCGCTTAGCTATGCAATGGGCAGTGTGTGCCGTCCAAATTTCAGGTGAACACACACGTGCCGCCCACAGCCGTCTAGAAAATCGTGACCATGAAAAGAGGCGGCCATGGTGCACGGACAACATGAGAGCAGCTCACAGTTTATGGAATAATTTCACGCATCCCTGGGACCTGAGAAAGTGACTCCTACCCCTGTTTGAGGTGGGGGGTGGCTTCGATGCCTGCGTATTGTGCTTTTTACGTGCCTACTCCACTGCATATTGTGCTTTTCACGAGCCTGCTCCACTGCATATTGTGCTTTTTGCATGCCTGCTCCACTGCGTAGTCTGCTTTTGCATGCCTGCTCCACTGCGTAGTTTGCTTTTTACGTGCCTGCTCACTGCGTATTGTGATTTTTACGTGCCTGCTCCACTTACCAGGGTTCACGCATTTGTCCACCAGCACGCCCGCTATGTCCTTGAACAGGTGGTCGTACTGCATCTTGCGCTCTTCTTCACTGACCTGGCCAAAAAAATGAGTGTGCTGTGCGCTGGTGTACACGAATTATGTATTTTAATTTAGGCTACGACGTGACGTGAGCACTTCTCTTATGCTATGAGAGCCAAGTGCACGAGTTGTGCAGGTGCTGAGCAGCTCTTTCCTTGAATGTACACACGGAAAATAAAGGGATCTTTCACATGGAGGGATGGGCTAGAAGTCGCTACACACGCACACGCACGCGCACACAAAGAAACACGCACAGACAAACAATTAAACGCACACACGCACATACACACGCGCGCGCGCACATGCGCACACACACCAAAGAAACGCACGCACACACACCTGCAACTCCCCTCTGGCCAGGATTTCTAAGCAGATTGCTGTATGGTCCGTCGTGCCAAATGCAGCCTGCAGGTCTTTGTCCTTCGCTGCCACGCCCTTGGACACGTTGTGAAACACGCTGGTGGACTGGAGCACCTCGTCCAAGTCTTTTTCACTATGGGTGTAGATTAAGTAAATGTGCATGTATGAGTGTATGTGTATGGGACCAGTGCCTAAGCATGAGTGTGTTCATGTGTGTGTACTACTGTTTGTGTGTGTTGTGTGTGTTTCTCGTGTGTGTGTATGTGTGTGTGTGTGTGTGTGTGTGTGTGTGTGTGTGTGTGTGTGTGTGTGTGTGCGCGCGCAAGCATTTGCGTGTGTTTTCTTATACAATTTGAAGTGTGCGCATGTGTGTCATATCTAGCAAGTATAGCTCCACCCACTGCCTACATGCCAGAGCGCCAATCCTGGACCTTGTTCCGGTAACAGGCCACTTCGTAGCGCTGACCGGCCTTCTTCATTCGCACGACTGCCACATTTGTTAAGCGCTTCTGACCTGCACGTATAAGTGTGTATGTGTGAAAAATAGGAGAGCAAGGAAAGACAGCAAAGTGGTTCCTATTTGCGAGGGGTATACAGGGTGGCTGCGCCTCATTTCTCCATGCGGCATGAAAGCATGCACATAGAGCCCAGTAAACAGTAACTGACCTACTGGCTGGAACACTCCCCTTGATCCCATTGCTTGTACTGACTGCAAAAAGACAGATTGGTTTTGATTTATTAGGGTTCTCAATCTGTCACTTTCCTAGATACAATCTCGCTATTAATTATATATTCAATTTCGATTGCCCCTAACTCGTTTTGCCTTGCCTCTTACTCGTTTTGCTTTGCCTTGTCTGCAAGTTAAATACGGCCTAGTTAAACCAATAAAATGTCTGATGACCGGCAAATTCGTACATTTGAACAGGCATTCAAAAATGTTAACATATCTTTCAAGGATGGGGAGGCCGTCACAGCCTGCATCCAGGTGGCTGAGGAGTTCAGCATCACAGCAGAAAAGATTGCCGCTGACTTTGACCTGCTGAACAGCACACGGTGCGCGTGCTCATGTTTGAAATGCACACACTGACAGCTGCGTAAGTAATGCATGTCAGCGGCACCGACATGAAAGCCTGACTCAGACTAATACCTCTAAAACTGACTGACTTATCTGAAAAAGAAATGACAGCTTGATCCACGTGCATGCCCTGTGTGTGCGTTTATGTTAACCTCCTCTCTCCCCCATGACCTGCAGGGACGACACATCAAATGTGGTTACAGCTGCCCAGATAGAGTCAAGGAGCTTTCGGGAATTGCTTACCAAGCATCACAGGAACAGAGTGCAGCCTCCCAAGACTGCCATCAAGCAACCTCGGGGCGCAACGTGAGTGAGGGAACACTGTGTGTGGCCATTGACCACTACCAGCAGCGGAATGTGCACTGAAGTGCTGCAGGGGTCTGCGCACTCATGTCTGCTCTTTTCGAAACATCACCTCATCCGCTGCTCCTGCACGCTCCTGCAGGTCAGAGCAGTTTCAGCCCACACCAAAGCGCCAAGCCTTGGTACGTGATAATTGGCTGGATCCAAGGGTGTTTATGTTGCCACACCACAGGTCCATACAAACTTATGATTTGGTTTGGTATCAGTCCATGGGTCCATAACTCCTCCCCTCTAGTGGGAGTCGAACGAACAGCTTCATTTTGTCACTCATTAGTTAAGGTCCTACTACTTAATTGAGGAGAGCACACACACTTACACATGCACACACAAACAAACAACAGCATACACACACTCATTTGCTTTGTAGGGCACCCCTGGCACTGGCCTTCGCCCCAACAATCTAGGGGGAGCAAAAGGAGTATCCACACCCGCCAGTGCCTCCTCCAACAACCCTCAGCTAACACCCAATGGACGGCCCACACCTGCAACCACGTCCAAATATGCCTCTCGCACAAATGTGTGTGTATGTGTATGTGTGTTTCACTTGTGTGATCGAGTGTATGTGTGTGATCGAGTGTATGTGTGTTTCACTTGTGTGATCATGTATGTGAATGTGTGTTTCACTTGTGTGATCGTGTATGTGTATGTGTGTTTCACTTGTGTGATCGAGCGTGCTGTAGAACCAGTCGCTCTCGACCCTGTTGTTCCTCTCTTCCCTGTTCTTTTTCCTGCGTGTCCTCTTGCCCCGTTGTTAGGTACTTGTCTTTCCTGCTCTTTCAGCCTGCTCCAAAGAATGTCTCTGTTAGACCTCTTGTGCGGACCAGAAACCCGTCTCAGCTACATTTGTTCTCTGCGTGCCACCAGAGCAGCATAACCAAAAGCATCTGTGCAAAGGTGCAAATGTGCACGCGCGCTTGGCTTACTCAAACGTGCTACTGTCTACATTGCTGTTTCTTTTTCATCTCACGCTGTGTCCTTCTCACTCTGAATACCTGTTTGTTTGTTTCTTGCAGAGCCGGCAGGTCACCAGCACTCTGCATGACTCCGTGCCGGCGCTAGACACGTCGGTGGGTGCTGCTGCCTGTCCCGAGTTGTGTACTTGTGCTTGTGTGTCAGAGAGAGACTGTGTGTGTGTGTGTGTGTGAGAGAGAGAGAGAGAGTGTGTGAGAGAGAGAGTGTGTGTGTGTGTGTGTGTGTGTGTGTGTGTGTGTGTGTGTGTGTGTGTGTGAGAGAGAGAGAGAGAGAGAGAGAGAGAGAGAGAGAGAGAGAGAGAGAGAGAGAGAGAGAGAGCCATTGAGCGTGACAACTTTCCAGGGAATAATACTGTCGCCATTGAAAGCTGTGTGCCTTTGCCAACAGGCTGTAGATTACCCGCATAACACTTCTTACGTATTTCGCTGAACATTGTAAGTTCTCTTTACCCTCTGGCTATCAGAACACCCGGGTGTGTTGCTGCTCTAGGTCTTAAACTTAGAGAAGCAACACCGCTTTGGCTTCCTTTGCTGCAGGCGTCCACGGCAGGTACTGGATGCATGATCCAGCCCCTGGGGCAGCTGATGCCTCCCATAGGCTGCCACAGGTACATGGAGGAGCCCCTGAAAATAAAGGTGTGTGGGGGTTGCAGCACTGCTCTAGTATACGCTTTACACATAGGGTTGCACTGTCTGCGCAGTCTGCACTGTTGCGCTGATGTCATGACACGCCGTTGTACTGTCTGCACAGTTTGCACTGTTGGGCTGATGTCAAGATACGCCGTCGTACTGTTTGCACTCCAGTTACTGGTCGGCCTATGTTAACTTTAGATACAGGGTTCATCAAATCAGGGTCTTTGCTTGGCCTGAAGAGTCCTCTCCCTTGATTAATGTGGGAAATGATTCCAAATGCCTGCACAGTGTTTTCTTCTTCCTTTCTCTGCTCCCTGTTTAGAGTGGGTTTCTGAAGCTTGGCCTGAAGAGTCCTCTCCCTTGATTAATGTGGGAAATGATTATAAATGCCTGCACACAAAAATTTCTCGATGCCTGCAAAGTGTTTTCTTCTTCCTTTCTCTGCTCCCTGTTTGGAGTGGGTTTCTGAAGTGTGGAGTGCTTACTTGGCAACACACTTGATTTGCGTGTGCTGCGTCCTAGCATTTCTTGTGTCGAGCATTTGTGAGAGAAAATGTGATAGTGCAGGGTTGAAAAAATAACCATAAGTCGGATTCAATAGTTGCTCTACACAGTCCTCTACTGTTTGGCCACTGCCTTGTACACTCCCCCAATTGTGACCAGCTACCGCCCCAACCAGACATCAAATTGTCTAGCCAGGCTTAGAACTGTTGAGAGCAACTCCAAAAAGGAGAACACCTCATCCCAACACAGTGGTTGTGTTTGTGTACTCATATGCATAAATCACGATTTCTTCTACGCAAAACACACGATTACTTCTACGCATGAATCACATCACAATTACTTCTACGCAAAACACACAATTACTTCTACGCATATATCACATCACGGTTACTTCTACGCAATTCATTACTCCCACACAGTGCATTGTCAGGCCTTGTGCAAGCCAAGAAAAGCGCGATGCAACAGCCATAAAGCAGTGCAGACATCAACAAACAAGTAGGGTGTGATCCTGCGGATCACAAAAAATGGGGCGGAGCCTGCGCTGCAATTTGCATTGAAGTTGAACCTAATGTAGTGAGAGCGATTCGGGGGGTACTGCGCTCCCTCTGCACCCCACTGCTCCTGTTCAACCATTTCTGAGCAGCCTGGTCTTTGCAATGAAGAGCGGCATTCAAATGAGTTAGACAATTCAGGGGGGAGTTCGCCCCCCCTGCACCCCCTCTTGCGTTTGCACAGTACCTGTCATACCATACCATACCGTGTCTGTAGCTGTTTGCTTGCCAATGGTGTGTAAGACCTCCGATATATACCTCAACAGCTGTGTGTCATGTGAGCGAGCAATTCAGGGGTGCAATCCCTCTGAACTGCTCCTCTGAACGCCTCAGCTCCATACTGAGCTCCATGCGGTTGTTCAAAGCCACCAACTCTGTCTGGGCTGCTGCTTCCTGTGCCTGCTGAGTGGCATTGCCAGGCTGAGACTGTTGCTCCAAGTGCTGTGCCAAGTGCTGGATGCGGGTCCTCTCCCGGGCCCTCGCTCGCCTGTCCTCCCAATGCTGTGAAGCTGCTGCCGTCTCTGCTCTGCTGCTGCAAGCGCTGCTAGCGTGTGGGGATCGGTCGACCTTCTACCACACTCAATGACACCACTACTGAGAAGAAGGGCTAAGAATATGATGGGAAACATTCTAAATATATGATAAATACACCCAATTGCATCCCGGGGGAAATAAGGACACGCGACCCCGAAGGGGTCGCGCGCGGAGGGGGGTTTGACCGGGGTGTTCCGGAATCAGCGCAAAATTGGCTTTTGTTTCATACAAATTTTACACTGTTAAGGTTGCCTGGCTGGCTCAACGCTCTATTCTTCTGCCACGTTTCCACCCGAACCTAAAAGGACTACGCCCCGGGGGGCTCCGCCCCAAAAAGGCGATGAAGCAGCCGCAAAACGGAGCAACAAACAGCCGTGCAACAGGACGCCTCTCAGATTTGGCGCGTAGAACTGAAATGCCAATACCAATGTTTGGTCAAAGTCACATCCTCATTTCTGCCGAGCACATTCCATCAGTCTGGTGGTTGTGTGCACCAAAGAGGAGACTGGACCTTTGTACTGAAACATATCAGAGGTCAAACAAAGATGTCAGAGGTGTGATGTGTGACCTAAAAAGCCGTGTAAAACCTGGATTGCACTTGTGTCAAAACGCAGAGCGTGGCACAACAATACCACGCCAAAATCTGAGCTGCCCACACACACCCACCCACACACACACACATCCACACACACACACACACACGCACACACACACACACGCACACACACACGCACACACACACGCACACACACACCCATCATCCTGGTGGTAGTGTTCAGCAAAGAGGAACCTGTCATAACGATAACGCGCCTGCGCCTGCTATTTTGCATTGGCCATTACCCGAGCCTGTACGCGCAAGAAGGGTTGTGCAATATAATTGGGAGATGTGCTGAAACTGTTCTACCCAGGTGCAAGCTATCAACGACCGCATCTCAGACTGGTGTGAGGCACTCAAACTTGCCATGCCAGCGGGGGAGGCTGGCAACGTGGAACGCCTTTCTGTGGGAGACGCTGCCCAGGTGAGGAGGTGGCATGCGCACGCGTGCGTTTTTTGCAGGGTGTCTGGGTGTGGGTGTGAGGAGGGGTGGAAGAAAATGTATGCCCGTAGGTGTGTATGTATGTGCGATCCTGGGTGTGGGAGTGGGTATAAAGAGCTGTGCATCTTGGGTGTTTCGTGTGCATTCGTTGCCCATTGCCTTTGGAAGTTTCCAGCTAGGTCTGCATGGTCACAATGAGGGGCGACCTTCAGCCGGGTTGTTGAGCCGATCGGCTTTTTTCTGCTGCCAGAAGATAACACTTCCATGAGCTCTCATGTTATGCGCAATATAAGTAGATTCCGCTTGCGTGCACATACTTTGAAAGTTGAGGCAGCAGCGTGGCTTGAAGATGGTTCTTGCGTATGTGACCAATGTCCTGGTGAAGATGAACATGTTCAGAACGAGGTGCATGCTCTTTTAATTTGCCAAGACCATCGAGTTTGTGAGCTGAGGAAACACTTTTCCTTCCTGTTTACACCTTTTTTTGAGGACTTTTCAGCAGCCCAACCCATTTTGCTGCAACAGGTCAACAACCAACTTGTTCACGATTTCCTTTCTCAGCAGAACAATAGACTTTATCTTTTTCTTTCTGAGCTTATGGATATATTAGTGGCTGGCTGAGACCATTCAGCAGCCGATCAGCCAAACAACCTGGCTGAAGGTCACCCCCCATTGTAACCATTGTAACCATTGTAACCATGAGCTCTGGTAGATATAGGTACTCTTTCCTGTAATTCTCACCAAAGAGAGTCAAGGCATGTGTGATCTTAGAAACAAAGCCCGCGTACTTGTCCTAGTTCCTCACATGCACAACCCTCGTCGCCTGACTCGTGCGATCATCTTACAAAACTTTGTATCGGTAGTAGGAAACAGACGCCGGGGAAATAAATGCATGCACAACCATGGAAAACGTATAGCCGCATCATCTTTGTCGCTCCCCTGTGTAAGGCCCTTTTTTTACTTGGTTTGTTTTGAGGTTTACCTCGTAGGTTGAGCAGCCATTCCAGGTTGAATGCCTTTGTAATCCAAACTAAACTAAACTAAACTTTGTCGCTCCCCTGTGTCAGTCTACTCGTCGCCTGACTCGTGCGATCATCTTGCAGGATCCTGTGTTTGTAGCAGGAAATGCAGGCCAGGGTTACAAAGACGTGCGCAAAAATCCACTCACAAAGCTACTGCCTCTTATGCTCCCTGTACAGGACCTTGTGTGGGTGGTAGGGCGCGTGATCTTGGAGGCAGGGGGAAAACAAAAACGTGCGCAAAAATCCACTCACAAATCTACTGCCTCTTATGCTCCCTGTACAGGACCTTGTGTGGGTGGTAGGGCGCGTGATCTTGGAGGCAGGGGGAAAACAAAGACGCGCGCACAAATCCACTCACAAACCCATTGCCTCTAATGTTCCCTGCACAGGACCCTGTGTGGGTGGTAGGGCGCGTGATTTTGGACGCAGGGGGAAAACAAAGACATGCGCACAAATCCACTCACAAACCCATTGCCTCTAATGTTCCCTGTACAGGACCCTGTGTGGGTGGTAGGACACGTGATCTTGAACGCAGGGGGAAAACAAAGACGCGCGCACAAATCCACTCACAAACCCATTGCCTCTAATGTTCCCTGCACAGGACCCTGTGTGGGTGGTAGGGCGCGTGATCTTGGAGGCAGGGGGTGAGGGAGAGCAGGGAGTGTTACTAGAAGGGGGACTCGAGGGCTCAGAGGGGGAGCGTGTGCGCTTGGACCTATCGGCTGTGGCCTCTGTGTCCCATGGGCCGGGTTGCCGGGTATTCCCTGGCCAAGTGAGTACTGCATGCGTATGCGACATTGTGTATGCCCTGGCCAAGTGAGGAGTGCATGTGCGTGCGACATTGTGTATGCCCTGGCCAAGCGAGTACTGCATGCGCGTGCGACATTGTGTATGCCCTGGCCAGAGGCATGCATGCGCGTGCGACATTGTGTATGCACGTGCGACATTGTGTGTGTGTGTGCGTGCAATATTGTGCAATGGTGACTGTGATAGGAATGGGCTGCTCTGCCGTGCAATCCCTGACTGAGTTTGTGATGCTTGTGCCTTATTAGTAGGGTTGGCCTGAACCGTACATCACGCCGTGTATGTGCGTATGCAAGGTAATTCCTTTTTAAATTCGACATACTTACACCGTACATGTGGATAAATGTATGGTACTGGCCAATCCTGCTTTTGATGCTGGTTGTGGTGG
>Ga0307945_1001085_pt1 | contig 20618 bp, 14 predicted proteins | sample OrgLakmetagen228_FD_201818 | JGI IMG/M metagenome (GOLD analysis project Ga0307945, IMG submission 201818) | Saline water microbial communities from Organic Lake, Antarctica - #228 | ecosystem: Environmental > Aquatic > Non-marine Saline and Alkaline > Saline | place: Antarctica: Organic Lake...
CTCTCTCTCTCTCTCTCTCTCTCTCTCTCTCTCTCTCTCTCTCTCCATCTCTCTCTCTCTCTCTCTCTCTCTCTCTCTCTCTCTTTGTCTCTCCATATATTTACATATACACGTTTAAAGCGCTAAAAACGCAAAGGAGCTAAGCCAGGCACCCACCCCCCAAAATTCGCTGACGGCCAGCGTCCTTAATTTTGGTGAACAACTTGCTAAGGCCCCTAAGTCCATGGGCTGGTCCCTGACTGCGATTTCCTTTACCTGCAAAGCAACAAGCGCACACGCATAGGTTTGGCATTGATGTATATTACGTTGATGCACGTGATGATGATGTGCTTGGTGCTGGTGTATGTGGTGTTAATGTATGCGTATATCTACGTGGTGATGTATGTAACGGACCAGATTTGCGTTGCTTAACAAATGAATCCTGGAATCTTTCTCTGAATTGATCATGCAGTGTGAAGCACGGTCGGGGCGCAGTAATCAAGGGCACAGATAAGAATCTTGCTTCATGCTTGAGATTTGCAGCACACCCAAACAGACAATGTCTACTCACTCAAATATTTATACAAGGCTCTGCGTACAACATTTATACAGATAGTCGCACAGATATTGACAACCACACAAGCACCTCTAGAATTTTCAGGTCCGCAAACGGGCCGATCTCCAAAATAATGTGTGCAGGCCGCTGCAGCAGGAACCCGGTGTTGGATACAGCCAGATGCCTGCAGTTGTGAATTCATAGGCAGGGCCACACAATAGGTTTTGGAGCATGACTCTTTACAGGCACACAAGCCACTGTTCACATCGGCTGCTATAAGTCAAAGTATAAATAGACAAATAACAGACACGGTCAAATGTATTTTGCAAGTGTGGAGGCCTCGCACAAGCCACGACTCACATCGCTGGCTGCTTAAAATTAGAGAGCACACAGACAAATAAAAGACACAGTCAATGTATTTTATACTTTGTAAGTGTGGAGGCTTCCGCCTTCAATGAGCCATTGTGTTATGGCACAGAAACTTCGAGTCCACATTCATTCGTGTCCAGGTCAAGTGAGAAAGGGTCAGGCGTAGCAAACGATTCAGTCTGTCAGATCACCGATTGTGTTATGGGCCATAACTTATGGCACAGGGACTTCAAGTCCACATTCATTCGTGTCAAGGTCAAGTGAGAAAGGTCAAGTGAGAAAGGGTAGGGTGTAGGGTGTGAAGGTCAAGTGAGAAAGGGTAGGGTGTAGGGTGTGAAGGTCAAGTGAGAAAGGGTAGGGTGTAGGGTGTCAAGGTCAAGTGAGAAAGGTAGGGTGTAGGGTGTCAAGGTCAACTGAGAAAGGGTAGGTCGTAGCAAACGATTCAGTCTGTCAGATCATCACTTTTGAGGTTTGGGACAACTGAAGAGCCTAACAAAGGCAAGGAGCGCTTACTCGAGCCTTGGCATGGAGCTTCCACTGATCCTTATCCTCTGCATAGGTATCGCCGTCAGCGACAGCAGGTTGAGGGACGGGAACCACACACTCTCTGCATCTGCTAGCGACAGGGAAAGCTGCTGCTCCCAACGTCCATCGTTTGGCTCTGTCACAGCAATACTGTATGTGGGTGGGTGCGTGCATGTGTGCATTTTGTAAGTGTGCGCGTGTACGCGCGTGTGTGTGGGTGCGTGTATGTGTGTATTTTGTAACTGTGCGCGTGTACGCACGTGTGTGTGATTGTGCGCTTGTGCATTATACGTATATACTTGTGCATGCACGTTAGTGTGTATGCGTGTGTGCGAGTGTGTGTTAGTACATATGTGTGTATGTGTATGTGTGTATGTGTATCTATGTATGTAGATGTGTGCATACAATGCGTTGATGCCGTTTGCTTGCGTGCAACAGGAAAATGAAGATTACGTGTTTAGCTCACTGAACAAGTTAAGGTTGTTAAAGCCCCCTTTGTTACATTCTGAGACTGGTATCACCAATCGCATAGATGTGCGAAAGCTCTTCTAGCTCCTCTTCAGCCCTAAGTCCATGGTTTGATTGAACTTTTCGATGTACACGCTATGCTTCGCTGCTTGCACAGGCCGGCCCAATTCACGATCTAATTACAAAAAAATGATGTGCTCTCTACGTTTCAAGTGCCTGTGTGAACGCCACGTCTGCTATCTTAAAAAGAAAAATCTTGAGTTAACTTTGTGACCCACCTTAACCCACATAATACCAGAGGGGGCTGACTGGGGAAATGTCCAAATATGTGCCCTTTCTGCACTCTGAATCCAGCCATTTACTGCCCACTCAGCCAACTGACACCATTCTGGCTTTAATTGAAAGCTGATATTGTAAGCTGCACGAGGATGTGCTTATATCCATGTAAGTCACAGTGTGCGCAACTTGATGGGGGTTGAAGCCCACCTTGACTGCCCAAACCCTAATTTGGTGCCTTTTATGATAAAACAGCACATGTTGAGCCACATCACCACGCACTTCATCTTTTCACTTAATTTTTTTTGCAATCATATTTGTTTATTACAACAACACCATACCATACAAAAGTGTGCCATTTGGTGGAGTGGGTGATCTGCTGTGAAGATTTTGTGGTGAAAATTGGGGTCCACGCCACGGAAAATCAGACACGTGCGCCCTAAGTTGCTATGTTCAAGCTTAGGTGCAAATACAAATTTAGAGCACGCCTGCCTCTGAATGCTAAGCTTAAACATAGCAACTTAGGGCGCACGTGCTCAATTCACATTTTAAAAAGTCCCTTTTTTTTGGCTCAGTCAGCCCCCTCTGACATAATACGCATACTAGAGAGAAGCGACACCCCTACGCACGCAAACACACACACACACACACACACACACACAACATTAGTCCTATACTACCCGCCCACCTCAAAGATTCCAGTCCCGGACTCTGCAGGGTCAGGCTTTGCAGCTGCTTATGCAGATCCAAGCACCACTTGAAGGACAACGTGAGCACAACCAGGGCGGTGTTGTTTGTGGTCACCAGCTTGGCGCAGTTCAGGGTAGATACTTGTGTGGTGACCAAATTGCACGCATCATCATTCACCGGCATGTGGCCTTGCGTCCAAGGTGGATGAGACCTGTGTGCTTTCTGTGCCTTGAGCTGCTCCTTTTCATGGTCAATCGCCAAGCGCAGTGCTTTCTGCACGAGGCGTTTAGAATTGTGTACTGTGTATCGTGTTGTGAGCTTGTGTTCGTGCTTGATTTGTTATTTGTATCTGCGAATGGTGCATCTGCATACCTGCACGCTTGAAGTGAACGTGGGTAAGGAAGGTGTGCACATACGCTTGTGTGTGCATGTGTGTCTGTTGTTGTGCCTGAGTGTGTGCTCACGCTTGAACGTGTGCGTGAAAATGTGTACCATCCATGTGCAAGATACTGATGTGCCTTGCAGCGGATATCTTTAATACAGCATACCCTTTGCCATCCATGAGCGAACAAGGCTTTGAGGCACTCGTCGCCTTGAGCATCTTGTGTATACCTCTTTGTCTTCTGCACTCTCTGCGGAGGGTGTGATGCGGTGCCGATTTGCTGTAGGAGGCCTTATATGCATCTGCAGCTCCTCCACATACTCCTCCTGCGCAAGTTTGCGAGGCTGTGCGCTTCAGTCTCCATGTCGCAAAAGGCCCAAGCTTTATCGTATTGAATGTGTGTGCAATCGATAACATTTGCTGCGTGCAGTGCGCCCTTTTGCTTACACATACTTATATGCGTGTGTTTTTGTGTGTGTGTGTGTGCTTCTGTGTGTGTGCAAGTGTGTGTATGTGCGCGTGTGTGTGTGCGTGTGTGTGTGTGTGTGTGTGTGTGTGCGTGTGTGTGTGTGTGTGTGCGCGTGTGTGTCTATGTGTGTGCGTGTGTGTCTGTGTGTGTTTTGTGTGTGTGTGTCTGTGTGTATTGTGTGTGTGTGTGTGTGTGTGTGTGCGCATCTGATCACAAGCAATATCAATTGCAGTGTAGTACACACCTTGCGCCATTTTGTTTCCTCTGGCTCCCAGGCAGGGTGACAATTTCCTCTGTGCCTATTAAGTAGGAACCAGGAGGATTCCATGCAGAAGTTACATCAACTTAGAAGATCTCGGAAAGTAGCAAATTGTTATTCGAGCACAATAATACTATTATTATTATTATTATTATTATATATTATTCGTACACTTGTTTAACGCACAGCAACGTGTACCACTTCATGTTACTGTGTAGTTTGCTAAAAAGTGCATCAAAATGAGATGGCAGTTAGAGGCCGTTGGAAGATTTCCTGCACATACAAGCATACACGTGATGAATGTGTAACACGGTCCTGGCTCCGCTTGACAGCACAAAACACGTGCTCGGTCTTGTGCAGGCCACTTCCACATGCGCCTCCAGCACCGCCTTCACGTGAACAACTAGAGGAGCTAAGCTCAGAGCTGCCAAAAGGCGCTTAAGAACAACACAGAGATGCTGCACAGTCAAAAACCAACTTTGTTAACACGAGGAGATCTCAGAACGCAAAGGACACAATTGGGCAAAAGATTGACGAGTCACTGGATAGAGTAAATGCTTCTAGCCCGATTGGCTTCGTCACACCAAATCTGGCAAGCCGCATTGCCAGATTTTGGATGTATGGAATTGGATTAGGAGGAGCGAAGACGATGCTGGTACCTAATTTGTTAATACAGCGGTGTCGCAGAAGGTGGTTGAAGCTTGTATTAAGTTTCGTATTAGGGAACTTGGCGGGGCTCGGACTTATAAAGCACTTTTGTGGGGCTCTGGCTTGTGTGAGCAAAAAACGAGTTGGCAGCACTGAGATTCTTCAGCACTACTGCTGGCAGTTCTTGGACTTCAGACTAAGTATTTTGGAAATTGCCAAGTCTTATACTTTGCTGGGAGGCAAATTTTAGTAATGTACCTTACCTTACCTTATATTTTGCTGCAACAGTGAGCTTTTTTGATCCAACAAGTTGCTCAAAAATCCTGCAAGCCTGTTAAGGCCTAGGTCTGACTCAAGGACTTTATATCAGATGTCTTTTTTGGCCACCTTAATTGTGTCTTGTGGTTTCTTGCAGCTTTGCAACCAGACGAACAAATGCAATCAACGGCAGGTGCTACCCTTGCCTACTCCCCTCCAGTTGCCCCTCAGGCTCAAGCACCTAAAAGGATCAATTATTCTTGCCCTTAAACACGCATTTGTTTCCTGTAATACCTCTACACACTACGAGCGCTCTTACAGCCCCTCATATAAGGAATACATAGGCTGTAGAGGGAGAATTAAAATAGATACAACCTTTAATAGATACAACGACAGAAAGAGTGCTCAGGCTTCATAATTAGTGTCAAGACAACACACAGCACGCCATGCGACCCAGTCGAACGGTAGCAAACAAGTTCAACAGCTTGTTCTAGACGTGTGAAGAATTGTTATGCGGCAAAATAGCACAACATGCTCACTCCATGGCAAAATTGAAGTGTATAGAGCAAGGTACGCACACAAGACAGCAAGTGCACTCCAGGTGAGATGTTGTATGATTCTGCATCCATTCGGTGGTGCAAAACACAAAACAAAAAACAACCTTCGAGATTAAAATCTACGCCGCTGGTGTTTACACTATATGTTTTCTTTTTTTCTAATTCCTAGGAAGTGCAAGGGGCTCCACAAGCAAATCTGGCAGGGGTTTCTAATCTAGGAGCAGGATCTATCCGTGTCTGTCTGTGCTAATAAAATGCTGATACCTAGGAGGATCTAGAGTGATTACACTACCTATTAAGGTCTTGATCGAGCATAGACCAAGCAAGCCTGGTGCTCCTTGGAGACTGAAAGCATACGTACGCTCTCAGCCTGCCCACAACATTCAACCCACTCAGACTCTTTAGGAAGGGATTGGTGTTCAACCCACTCAGACTCTTAAGAAAGGGATTGGCGTTCAACCCACTATGAGGTTGAGGATTTTTGACGGCACAAAAATGACCTTTTTCACAGTCTTGCTGTCTGTGTACTTTGCCACGTTTGGCGCAGCGAGGGCAGCCTGCATTTGTTTGAGGGCAGCGAAAGAGTTTGCATGCGTTTCTTAACATGTAGGTGCATGGATTGATATATTGATATGCACAGGCAGGTGCGCAGCGTTGTGTACTGTGTACCTTTTTTCATACGCAACGCACAGGTCAGCACGTGGCTTGAAGCTTTGAAGCGCAGGTGCTCATCATTGTGTACCGTTAAAGAATGCGTGACGTCACACACAGGTCAGCACGTGGTTTGTAGCTTTTGGAGCGTAGGCAGTTGCACAGCGTCGTATACAATTGTAGAATGCGTGGTTTATGCACAGGCGGGCGAGATGCACGGCATTGTGTACCGTTATAGAATGCGTGACGTCGCACACAGGTCATCAAGTGGCTTGTAGCTCTTGGAGCACAGGCAGTTGTGGCACAGCCTCGTGTAAGAATGTAGAACGTGTGATTTACACTGAGGGTATAATATTGCATGGCTTATGGCTAATGGAGCGCAGGCAGGTGCCCGAGTTGGAGTTGGAAGTCTTATAGACTACAATGCAATGCACACAAGGAGGAGGCGTATGGCTCATGGCTCATGGAGCGCAGGCAGGTGACCAGAGTCGTGAAGAGTTCTAGTTGTAGTATGCATGGCTACACACAGAGGTAGGAGGTGCAAGGCTCATGGCCTACGGAGCGCAGGCAGGTGCATTGGTGAAAGGCCGTGGTGGTAACAAGTGCGCCGTCTCGTTACATGCAAGCAGTGGCTCCTAGTTCCTTCTTGAGTTTTCCCCTGGTGCACGCACGCAGATGCATGTCCGTATAGAATCATGACCCCTGCAAGTGTTGCAGCACTGAACTTGCCTGCACAGCGTCTTCCTGCACGATGTCACGTTGCACCTCCAGCGTGGCACGCACTTTACCGTTGATCTGGATGGGGAGCTTCACCACATCCTGTTTGTATGTATGAGCATGCGCATGTGTTTGTGCATACATATTTGTGTGCATAAGTGTGTGTGTGTGCGTGTGCGTGTGTGTGTATGTGTGTGTGTGAGAGAGTGTGTGTGTGTGTATGTGTGTGTGTGCAAGCGATGCGTGCTCTTCCAGACCACCGTTATAATTGTCACGTCTTGCTGCACGCCTGGTTATAAGTGTATCAGGCCCCCTCCTCAACACCTATTCCCATCTGTTGTCTGAATACGTGGTTTTTAGTTTGCACACCTGCAAACGCCATTGCCCCTCTGTGCTTTGTTTGCACTCCCCCCCCTGCACTGCACGGCCTATGCATGCTACATTGTCGCTAGAAGAACACAAGTTCATTTGTGAATGTGCGTGAGTGCACGTGCGTCACATGAGATCCAGCGAATTGTATTATGTGATTGTACATTACTCATTCTGAGGCCACCCCCCCCCCACCTGAACCAGCAGCGCTTCATCGTACTGGGGCCAGGGTGCGTATGTCAAACTCTCTGGGTGCCCCAGCTTCGACCAAAACTCCTCAGCTATGTGAGGTGCGTATGGTGCCTGGGGAAATGTGTGATGACGTGTGCGCGTGTTGTGTCTGCTGTGTGAGGTGCATTTGGTGCCTGGGGAAATGTGTTTTGACGTGTGCGCGTGTTGTGTCTGCCATGTGAGGAGCGTGTGGTGTCTAGCGAATGAGTGTTTGTGCGCACTTGTTATGTGCGCCATGCGGGGCATGCATGGCGCCCGTACAATGTATGCCTGCACTTGCATGTATTTGTGTGAATACACAATAAGGTGTTTGGTGCAATCATGCTACTCACTGGCTGCATGTTTTACCCCTGTGGCTTGGGAACAAGATCTCAGGACAATTGTGTGTGTGTCAATCAAGAATGTGCATGTCAAACTCCTTTTGTGAGTTGCACCTGTCTGATGCATGCACATTAGGTCGAGGCGCAACATTGCTTGCGTGCTTACACTTGTCTGTTCATTCCTTACTGTACGGTTATTATTTATTATTTTTTTTTCATTTATTTAAACTTTAACAGCCCAGCTGGGCTTTGCACATGAGCTCTTAGATTTAAGTAATAGTTTTATAGTCTGCACTGTAGAAATATAGTATGACTTATTTAAATCAATCAAACTGATTGTAAACACAGTTATTAAATTACACCGGCCACAAAGGCTACAAAGTAGATCTTAATGAACTTTACAGTGGTGGCGTGATGCTGCCGCTATACCCACCTTTGGGTGTAGTGCAAAGCTTACAATCAGGCTGCGTCGACATGCATAAAAATAGTTTGATGAACAGCTGCGGAAGCATGCCATTCCTGTGCCTAGTGCTTCTTCAGTAGCTGTCCAGGTTGTGTGCAAGCACACGCACGTCCTTGTTTGACACACACACAAACATGTGCATGCACTCTAGGTCTGAGTCCCAAAACAGACATGCACGCTCTCACAAATGCGCACACTATCTCTCTCACACACACACATACACACACGCAACCTCTCTCTCACCAGCAGCAGCACAAACGGCTCAAGAGCAGCTCGAGGGCGGTTGGGCCATTTGTACACGGCATTCATGAACTCCATCATGCCTGCAATGGCGGTGTTGAAGCGCATCTCATCCGTCTCAATGGTGACCTGCGCATTCCCAAATTGGAGAGGAGTAGCCAAAAAGTCAGTGGCAACCTGTGCATTTAGCGCATTCAGTGGTGACCTGCACATTCAGCGCATTCAGTGGTGACCTGTGCATTTAGCGCATTCAGTGGTGACCTGCGCATCTAGTGCATTTAGTGGCGATTTACACATTTAGTGCATTTAGTGGCAACCTGCGCATTTAGTGCATTTAGTGGCAACCTCCGCATTTAACGCATTTAGTGGCGACCTTCTCATTTAGCGCATTTAGTGGCGACCTGCGCATCCCCAGATTGGAGTAGCCTAAAGGATACCAAAGGTCAGCAGCAGGGCATCAAGAATGATTTCACTGCTCGTAGTTTCAATCATTTTCTTCGTCCAACTTTTCAAGCCAACAGGTGCCACTGCAGAGGCGGAGCTGCGTCGTACCGTGTGGTAGTAGCAGATCTGTGCGTTCCAACAGAGAGGCAATATCAGTATCAAAGCAATATACATATACATATATATGAGCATCTCATTCATCGGGTGCTCTGGATTAATGAGCATCGATGGTGGTAGCAGTCTGCGCGTTTCAACAAAGAGGCAATGTCAGTATCAAAGCGTGGATGTATGAGCATCTCATTCATCAGGTGCTCTGGAATAATGAGCATCGATGGTGGTAGCAGTCTGCGCGTTCCAACAAAGAGGCAATGTCAGTATCAAAGCGTGGATGTATGAGCATCCCATTCATCAGGTGCTCTGGAATAATGAGCATCGATGGTGGTAGCAGTCTGCGCGTTCCAACAGAGAGGCAATATCAGTATCAAAGCGTGGATGTATGAGCATCCCATTCATCAGGTGCTCTGGATTAATGAGCATCGATGGTGGTAGCAGTCTGCACGTTCCAACAGAGAGGCAATATCAGTATCAAAGCGTGGATGTATGAGCATCTCATTCATCAGGTGCTCTGGATAAATGAGCATCGATGGTGGTAGCAGTCTGCGCGTTCCAACAGAGAGGCAATATCAGTATCAAAGCGTGGTTAAATGAGCATCTCATTCATCAGGTGCTCTGGATTAATGAGCATCGATGGTGGTAGCAGTCTGCGCGTTCCAACAGAGAGGCAATATCAGTATCAAAGCAATATATATATATATATATATGGTGGTAGCAGTCTGCGCGTTCCAACAGAGAGGCAATATCAGTATCAAAGCCGATCAGGTGCTTGCCTGCTTGCAAGGCGGTGTTCAATGCTGCGCAAAACCTGTCTTGTTGGTCGCCTGAACGTGATGCAGTGCCAGAAAAGCAGCAGCACTTACAAAACTAGTAAATGACCGCGTGCAGCGTGCATGGTTCCCAGTCTTTAACCGTCATATAACTGCAAAGCCTACCACATGTCTATCATGCTAAGCAGTCTTGTATTGCCTAGTCCTTTGACGGCAGTCTAATCAACCTACCTTTTTGATGGCGGTGTGCAGTGTGCGCATTTGATCCTTGGTAGGCTGCTCATCACTGAGACCTCCCTCAAAGGCACGCCACGCACGTGCCAAGAAACGGTGCACCCCTTCTACGCCTCGTGTGTTCCAAACCTAAGCGCTCGTGTGTACATGCGTGTGTGTGTGTTGCGTGTGCGTGTGTGCAATTGGATATGTTTGTTGCGTGTGCGTGAGTTGCGTGTGCATATGTGTGCATATGCGTTTGTGTGTTGCATGTGCATGTGTGTGCTAAGTGTCTGTGTGCTTGCATGCATGTCAAACAAGGTAAGTCGTAGGCCTAGCGTGAGGCGTCCTTAAACCTTAAACGCCGCTTCAATCGAAACTGCACAATCTGCTCAAATCAAATACCTATTGTGGATAGCATTTGTACTCTTACTTAGAAACAAGCCCAACTCTAAGAGGGGCCATGCCCTGCTGCTGCTCCCTTTCTTTTGCATAGCTTGCTGCACCCTGGAAAAAATTGCTAAAAATGCCTCTGCTCAAAAGTACACTGCCTCATCAGAGTGCACCATAATTGCAGCCCACTTCTCATGCTAGTTCTATGTGTCTATCACTGCTGTGGTATGGAAGTGAACCCACAACGGACACACCACGAAAGGCAACAATTGTGTTCACACGATTCACGCACGGGAGAAGCAAACATACATGAACATATCTAGGGTTGGCCAGGTCCATATAAATGGAATACACACAGAATTTTCCAATTTTGGAAGGAGCCCCAATTATTAATACAGTTAAACACGTCCTACATCCTTATTGACCCTAACACATACTTTGACCTCAGGCTTCTGTTTCTTGTCTCATGTGGAGAGAAGAGTCACTGCCTGCATCATTTTTCTGTGCTTTATTTTTCCTCCATGAAAACAGACAGTGAAAACCACTCCCCACATTAATTAGGAAAAGGAGCCACTTTGGTACCGGGTACCGTTAATCTTCTCCACCACAAACACACCATAGTGGACACACCTTAGTTTCTCTCAGGGGCCCCATGAACATCTCATACAAGCGAAGCGAGTCGCCCCCGTATTGCAGCACCACGTCATCTGGGTTGATCTGCAAGGGCGCACACAGTTTGAACGTGGGTTGCCTCTGGTCTGCAGCACCACATTATCTGGGTTAATCTGCAAGGGCGCACACAGTTTCAAAGTGGGTCGCCTGTGGCCTGCAGCACCACATCATCTGGGTTGATCTGCAAGGGTGCACACAAATAAATTGTGTCTGTTATACGCCACTGGCTGCATGACATCCCAAAGCATGTAACTTATGCCTCCTATGCCCTTGCATATTCTCAGTCCAAATGCATTTGAAAGAGCACGTACACACTCTACACACTTTGCACACACAGTGCTCTGAAGAAGTCACAGACATATTTCCAGTCCAAATGCATTTGAAAGAGCACGTGTACACACTCTACACACTTTGCACACACAGTGCACGGAAGGAGTCACAGACATATTCTTCGTCCAATGCATTTGAAAGAGCACGTGTACACACTCTACGCATTTTGCGCACACAGTGCTCTGGAGGAGTCGCAACTCTGCTGCCAGGTTGCCTCTCCCCTCCATAAAGATAGCAATGCTCACACACGCGCACACACACATGCACACGCGCGCGCACACACACACACATGCACACACATGCACACACATGCACACACGCGCACGCGCACCCTCTACCGTGTGATATTAACTCTGATTCGTCCAAGTGGTGAAGTTTGTGCATTCAGGTATTTCTTTCAATATACACTGCATAAAGAAACCCACCCCTGTTAGCACGCACATCCAAACTATGTAATGTATATGAATGTACACTACATAGAGAAAACCACCCCTGTTAGAATGCACATCCAAACTATCTTATGTATATACGCTCTCAATATACATACACTACACAAAGAAAACCACCCCTGTCGGTATGCACGTCCAAACTGTCTGATGTGCGCACGCATTCACGCGCACAACTAGCACAGTGCAAGCCTTGCATTCACAGCTACATGCAGGGAGGTGCACATGTACCCTGGATAACAGCATGCCAGCTTACCACGTTACCGCGTGACTTTGACATCTTATGAGCACGTGCGTTCACGCGCACACTAGGGTCGGATTTGAGCACATACCTGCAAGCAAGCACGCACAAGATTGGTTGAGCTGTCAATGCTACAGCCAATGTTAATGTGCATACGTACACGCCAGACACAAAAGATCGAGAACAGGAATGATTTAGATGAGGGCCCCATCATGGGGCTGCAGAAGCCTAGCAAAATCATGGGTCACACACACGTACACACACAATGCACACACCCGCACACCACCCACCCATCTCCTTGTCGGTCCACATCAGCCTCTGCCACCCTCTCTGCCACTGCCCCTGGTGCTCGTTCATCACAGCAGGCCCCTCCAGGTCCATCCCTGCACACAGTGTCAACACGCACAGCAGTGTGTTGCATGCAGGCATGTGTGTGTTGCCCTCTTATCATGGACCACAGGCACAGCTGGAGCTGAAAAGAAGAGAAACAGTGAGAAGCCTGTTTCACACCAGATTCCCTAGGAGAACAACCGACATGTATAATGTAAGAGGTATAAGGGTGTAACGTGCAACCCATTAATTTTTATGCAATTCAGCTTGTGTGTATCTGAGTGTGTAAGAGTATACATGTGTGTGTGTGCCCGTGTGCGCGCGTGTGCGTGTGTGCAGCCTGTGTACTTCCTGTGTGCACACGCCTGCATAGGTCACGGTACGCAAGCGCACACAACTGTGTTAAGCACGCCGCATTGGTCAAGCGTGTGCGATGGCCTAATGAGCAGCACAATAAGAAGTGTGTGTGTGTATACGCGCACGTGTATATGCGTACCTGTGCACAGTGAACTCCACTTCTCCCAGAATCATGCCTTGGCTCACTAGTCGTCCGAAAGGCTCCTTGGTGCTCACCACGCCTAAATCATACAGCACCTGGGGTTTTGTGTGAGGTTGTATGTACGTGTGTGAGAGCCAACCTAGACCAACGTCTCTAAAGATGTAGGAATCCAGGTTCACACATGCAGCTACAATAGTGAAGCAAGCACGTGTGTGGATGAGCAAGACCCTTGTTAACATAAATAGGAGCATACACAAACACGTTGAACATTTATTTGTGGCCTAGTGCCTGCTACACACAGGGGAAGAACTAATAATATGTGAGCAAGCACTTGCCCAGGTCACAGGAATCAGTTTTAAATATCCACGTTTCCATAGCCACAGTGCTTTGTTCACAGAACTGACACTCTTCAGACGCCAGAGGCGGTCACGCAACAACTACTTACTCACATTATGTCAGAAGCATCATACATCATACAAAACAATTGCCTGTGCTTTGTTCACGCAACTGACAGCCTTCAAGCCAGAGACGGCCACGCAACAATTACGTACTCACATTACGTCAGAACGAAATGTACAAAAACAGATGCGTGTGCACCTCTTGCTAGTTAGTGGCTTGCTTACACCACACACACTGGTCACGCAACAATGTCGCACCCACCTCATGCCAGAAGCGGGCATGCAAACGTGTGCACTCATGCCAATACTTTGTTCACACAACTGATAGTCTTCAAACCAGAGGCGGCCACGCAACAAATATGTGTACTCACCTTGTGCCAGAAGCGGGCGTACAACAAGTGCAGCACTGCATGCTCTGCCCCGCCCACGTATAAGTCCACGGGCATCCAGTACTTCTCTTTCACAGGGTCAATTAGGTAGTCGGTGTTGGTGGGGTCTATGAACCGCAAGTAGTACCTGCGGGAGCAAGCAGAGACACGCGAGGGTGTGTGTGTGTGTACATGTGTGTATGTGTGCTTGTGTCGTTTGAAGCCTGTGGGGTATAAGAAGCACAGGAAGACTCTTTTTCCATACTTTTATCCCCCCAACAGCCAATCAATGACTTTGGGGTGGCGTTAGACCGCTAAGTTGGCACTCAGACTGACCTTGGCTGTGTTTTAGCTTGCCCGCTCATGTGTACCAAGACTCAAAAAGTGCCCCACCCCCAACACTCATAGTCTTTCTCACACCATTTCTAAAGCACTCATAGGTCATAGTCTTCCTCACACCAGTTATAAAAACACTCAACACTCTTCCTCACACCATTTGTAAAACCCAACGCTGCTTGTCACGACACGACACACCAGCACACACCAGCACACACCAGCACACACACCAGCACACCAGCACACACCAGCACACCAGCTCAACCCACGAGCCTGCCCATTGCTGCATGACACTTGTCTCTACCAGTACTGGCATTTCCTATTCGACTCACTCACTCCTGCAAACACTGCTGTTTCCGCAACCTACCAGCACGACCCAGCCCATTGTGGCATGGTGCTCGTTTCCCTGCGTGCGGGCTTTCCTGTGGCGGGGTCTGTGGTGTTGATCCAGGAGGGGATGGTTGCAAGTGGGCTTTCCAAGGTACCGCTGTGTGTACGTATGTGTGTGTGTGTTTATATGTGTGCGTGTATGTGTGTGTTTAATCGAATTTTTTTGCCTCACGACAAAGTCTGTGGTGTTAATCCAGGAAGGGATGGTTGCAGGCGGGCTTTCCAAGGTGCCACTCTGTGTGTATGTGTGTATAAGTGTGTGTGTGTGTTCAGTGTACTGTTTTTGCCTCACGAGAAGGTCTGTGGCGTCGATCCAGGGGGGGAGGTTTGCAAGGAGGGGAGGCTTGCAAGCAGGCTTTCCAAGGGACCAATGTGTGTGTATATGCGTGTGCATGCGTGCATGTTTGTGTGCTTGCGTGTCTCATTGCGTTCAATCAAGGTGCACATCTGCATCTGGTTGACAGCGTCTATAGTGTAGGTTCAGGGGAGGGTGGTCGCAAGCGGGGTCTTTAGGGTTCCAATATGTGTGTATGCCTTCTTGCATAACTTAAACAGAGCTTGGCAGGGCAGTTCAGCTTACTCTGACGGAGATCTACCTCTGAGTTCTCTCTAAATCATACATGAACACATCCACACACATTGGTACCCTAGAGACCCCGCTTGCAACCATCCCCTCCTGGATCAATTGTTCTGATGGTCTGCACACACCCTGATGTCGCAGACCCTACTTGGGCTTGAAGCCCTCCGCTTCAGGAGTGGCAATGCCTACTCCAAAATGCACAAGGATCTTACACAGCAAAACCAATGCTCTGCACATGCCATCAGGCTGCAGACCCTACCTGGGCTTGAAGCGCTCTATCTCAGGAGGGGCAATGCCAACTCTGGTTACACATAGGACTTAAAACCACAACAATGATGCTCTGCACAGGCCCTGACGCAGCTGCCCCTACCTGGGCTTGAACTGCTCTGTCTCAGGCAGCTCCAGTGGCAAGGACGACTCTGGCAGGGCCACTGCAGTTTCCGAGCCCTCTGGATATATGAGAGGAAACGGCTCGCCCCAATACCTGAGGGTGTGTGTGCAAGGAGGATGATTAGGCAGGGGTAATGTTAAATAGTAATTTTGGGAGCCCTTAGAAGGTGTGAGAAGAATTGAGGCTTGCCCAATTTAAAAGCACTTGCAGCGAGAACTGCTTGGCACAAAGTGCCAAGGTAGATAACTGGGAAGCTTTTTTGAGTCCTCTCAGGATGAAGGCAAGAACAGCTTTGAAATGTGGGACTTGTAACATTCTGTCACTGTACGTCGTAGCAAGTGGAACGCGCCATGGCTTGCCGGTCAACAGATTTTTGGAGCCTGTAACTGTATGTAGTAGCAAGCGGAAAGCGCCTTGGTTCGTCAGTTAACAGCTTTTGGAGCCGTCAACACACACACACACACACACACACACATGTCCTAGCATATGAGGCGAAGGCAAGGCCTGACAAGGAGGTACTTGTAACATTTTGCCACTGTCCTAACAACTGGAGAACGCCTTGGTTTGTTGGTCAGCAGGGAGGTTTGACAAGGAGAGGTAAGGTGCACGGTTGCAGAAGCTTTTTGCAGCCGTCAGGGCGTAGGGTAGCGGCAACAGGATTGCAATGGCTGGTTTTACTCTTAATAGAAACACAAGAGGGAAAGGGTAAAATCCAACGGCATGTATAAATAAAGGATGTAGAAATCAGGAGAGATGACACTGAAGATGCTCCTCTTTTGATGTAATTCGTGTGTTCATTACATTAAAGGGCAAGCAGGGATCTTTTTATTAATTAAATTGCTATTTCTTATTCTAAAAAGTGAGTGGGATAAATCTGGGGTCAATCACATGTCTGGGTAGTCGGCTTTAAGTAAGTACCCTTCCATGACATTTTTATACATAATCTGAAGCATCTGTGAATCTGGTTCTTAAGAGAGTCAAAATTTGACCGTTTTTGCGCCACATAAGCTGGACTCTTCTGCGTTATTGAAAACACAAACACGTGTTTACACCATTTCTGCCTGATATGCGTCTCTGTCATTGCCATGCCGATACTAAACCCTATGTTGTTGATTGGAGCACTGCCAAGGTTTTGAATTTCAAATGATGTGATTGGGGGACAATAACAAGAGAAAGACAGCACGCTGTGAGAAACAGCATTCTGTGTAACGCAGCAAGGAAACATTACCAGGGCGGAAGGAAGCAGTTTCGAACCCCAAATGATGTGATTGGGGGACAAGCATGAAACAGAGAAGGACAGCACGCTTTGGAAGAAACAGCAATAAAACTTTACCAGGATGAAAGGAAGCAAAGGGCATTTGCACACCAAAACAGTCAGAGGACCTGTCAGGAGTGCACACTGCTCTCCCACCTTTGGCGCGCAAACAGCCAATCTCTAAGCTTGTAGTTGACTTGCTTCTTGCCTAGACCTTGGTCCTCAAGCCAGGCAATGACCTGTGGCGTGTGGATTGTACGTTATGCAAGGGGTAAAGAAGGTCAATTAATTCCTAAGGGGTCAATTGATACAGAGGGTCGGTTTATTTGCAAGGGGTACACAGAGGGTCGATTTAGGTGACAATGTTGCATTGCTGGAGATAGCTCTGGCTACCAGCGCAAAGTAACTCAAGGAAAGGGGAGAGAAGCTGCAAATGTTGAGCTAAGAATGTTTTCGGTTTCGTGTTCAGGCGTGCCTGCATTGTTTCGTGTTGATGCTGCGCCTGTGGTTGCTGGCTTCATAGTGCACAAGGCTCATGGGCATATTTTATAATATAACCAATTAGTCTGGGTTTCCTGCCTGTCCGTGCAAGCTTCAGTGACTATGCTTGGTGCTGTGAGGCAATTGATGTTCAAGCCAAGGGTTGGGTCATGAAAAGTAGATTTATAACTGTGTTACACCAAGCCTCTTGTTGCTGAGTTATTCAGCAAAATTAATGGTTGTGAATCCATGGGGGCCATACGTGTTTGCGTTCATTCGTGTGGTATTTATTTAGATGACAGCCCACAATCTATGTGTCCTTACCAAACGACTGCTCAGAAGTGCCAAAATTGTAACGTTTCAAGAAGAGAGCAAAAACCGCAGAGAGAATCCCCTGAATGGCATGCTTGTACACAATTAGCCACTTTGGCACCTAACACCACAACCACGGCAATTCTCTCCTGCACAAGGACCGACCCAGCAAGGTACAAATGCGTAAATTAGGGGAGGTAAGGTATTAAATGCACATTGTGTTAAATTTGTGTGTGTGTGTGTGCGAGTGTGTACGTACGTGTACGTATGTATGCACTTCCCTACCTTTACTTTGGCCTCCCCTGTGGGAAGTCCATTCAAGTCAAGGCCTGAAGATGCTGAGCCGGAGTTCATGGCCACACCAGTTTCGGTCAGTGGCAGCTGGGTGTCAGCAGCACTGTTAGAGGGGCCCACCACCTGAAACGGAAGCACAAGTTCAGGCGCGCACGTGTTTGCGTGTGTGTGGATGTGTATGTGTGTGTGTGTTCGAGGGTAACTATAATCTCACCACAGTCTGAACATATCAGGGCTTTCAAATTCACCATTGCCCCTTTTTTTCAACATGTTTCAGTGACACAGGATGAATGAGCTTGCTGTCAGAAATTGCTGCCGATAAGCCATTGGCACATTGGCACACGCAGAGAGCCAAAGTCACTCCTAGCAGGCCCTGTGCTACACAGCACACAGACGTTGTGATGCGTGGGTGACACCACACACACACACACACAATTGAATGCTACCCAAAAGGAGTCCTCCACGTTTGATTAAACAGCGCTGCAACTGGCAAGCAGGTACTATGGCACAGCAAGCGACAAGATGCTGCGCTACACTCACACACACTGCACTGCAAGCAACAAGATGCTGCGCTACACTCACACACACTGCACTGCAAGCAACAAGATGCTGCGCTGCACTCTCACACACTGCACAGCAGCTGGCAGGCTGTGATGTGTGCAAAAGACGGCACTCACCTGTAAAGGAGTGATTCCAAACTTTTGTGCAAACTCGAAATCACGCACATCATGGGCAGGCACCGCCATCACAGCTCCACTGCAGAGTACGGTGCAAGCAATAACTTTTGCAGTTGAACATGTTGGACAGACACTGCTGTCACTGCTCCACTGCGCGAGTAAGCGTAGAGCAAATAGCTATGTATATTTAATTATAGCTGTTTGTTTGTGCATTTTCAGATGTGAGGGTGTCGGCACAGGTACGGTACGTGTACGTTGCTGTGCTCACACGTGCGTAGTTGTGTGCGTGCGTGGTCTTGGAAGTCACACTGTTGAGAGCATGGTGTGTTAAAGTAATTAGTAAAATAAGTAAAAACTATGTACATATACATTAATTAAACATCTTCCCAGCAAAAAAATATACATATACATATATACATTAGTAAAACAATTTCCCATACAACGCATGCACACTCTTATTTTAATTTGCGTACCCAATGCTTATGCAGGCATAGCTTTTCCATTTACTACTTCCACGCCAAGAATTGATTTGCTTACGTCAAAAGGACAGGCCTGAAACTAAAAAAGACACACCACACATTGACAAGTGCAGGCCCGCCCCTAACAAAAAAAACGTATGCAGCAGCTTCTCCACGCCCCTTTCAACCAGCAGAACAGCCGTGTGCACAGCCTTCAGTCTCACCCCTCATCACATCCCCCACCCCAACGCCTTACAAAGCAAGAACAAAGCCTGTGACTCCTATAATTTCTAATCATACCTCCAAATCGCTAGCACAGCCTTCACCCTCACCCCTCATCACACACCCCACCCCAACGCCTAACAAAACAAGAACAAAGCCTGTGACTCCTTAACTTTCTAATCACACCTCCAAATCGCTAGCACAGCCTTCACCCTCACCCCTCATCACCCCCCCCCCAACACCGCTTCACGCAGCCAGTTACCTCTGAAACCCAAGACCAAACTGCACAGCTGCCTGCCTGGCTCTCACCTTCCGTAGCCCCCCAGCACATAGTCAGCCACCCAAATGGGCACCTCTTGGCCGTTTGCGGGGTTTTTGGCGTAGCTGCCTGCAGGTGGACGGCGATTGAAATAGGGGGTCGTTATGGGGGCAAGGAGCGCACATATGAAATCACACACACACATTTGCCTCCTGGCAGAGCTGCCTGCAGGTGGACGGTGATTGGAATAGGGGGTCGTCATTGGGGGGGCCAGGAAAGCACATATGATTACAGACACACAATTGGCTCTTGGCAAAGCTGCCTGCAGGTGGACAGCAATTGAGATAGGTGGTCAATACTGGGGCAAGTAACACTCATGTTTCACGTTTACACACACACACACACACACACACACCACATACTAACATACACACATTATAATTCTTGGCAAAGCTGCCTACGCCTACCTGTGAAGACACCGGTCTTGTCTTTTTGCAGCTCCGTGCGCTCAAAATCACTTTTGCGCCCGGCTGCATCCACATAAGCTGAAACCTGAGGGGAGGAGAGTGTAATGACAATTTGTAGACGTTACCTGTATCGAATGACTAGTTTCTGTTCATAGCCTGCATCAATACAAGCAGCAACTTGGCAGGCATGCAGTCAGAAGCACAGCCTGAGACGCACACTCTGTTCCTGCCAGAAAAGTTGCATCAAAGTGAACAACAGATCTCAGGTACCGCAGTTGAGAAAAAGAGAAGCTAAAGGGCATGCACATGCAGACGCCGCCTGAGCTAGGTGATTGTGTCTAACAAAGAGGCGGCATACTGAGGGATAAGGCACAGACGAGGGGGACTTGAAAACACCCTCAGCACCCAAAGGTAGCACCCACAAGCGCACGTATGCCTTTACCCCCCCCTCCATAGAATGCACACATGCACACATGCAGACACCCACCGCTTCAGCCTGCTCTGCGCTGCACAGCTCTCCACTCTTGAGCAGGGGGTGCTCAGGCGCCACCACCATGTGGGTCACGCCAAACAGTGTGTCAGGTCGGGTGGTGAAGGAGGTCAGGGAGGGGGTGGGCCCTGCGGGGGGGCTGCTGCCTCCGCAGCGCAAGCCAAAGACAATATCTGCACCCTGCGTGTGAAATGTTTGTGTACTTGTGTGTGTTTGTGTGAGAGGGTGAGAAAGGAAGAGAGAGAGAGAGAGAGAGAGAGAGAGAGAGAGAGAGAGAGAGAGAGAGAGAGAGAGAGAGAGAGAGAGAGAGAGAGAGAGAGAGAGAGAGAGAGAGAGAGAGAGAAAGAGAGAGAGAGAGAAAG
>Ga0307945_1001088_pt1 | contig 20607 bp, 28 predicted proteins | sample OrgLakmetagen228_FD_201818 | JGI IMG/M metagenome (GOLD analysis project Ga0307945, IMG submission 201818) | Saline water microbial communities from Organic Lake, Antarctica - #228 | ecosystem: Environmental > Aquatic > Non-marine Saline and Alkaline > Saline | place: Antarctica: Organic Lake...
TGTTTATTCTAGCTTCTTTTTCTGGTGTCTTGTTCAGTCTGGCCTCTTTCTCTTCTTGAAGCTGGCTTTTTTATGCTATAGCTCAACTGCCCTCGCTGGCGGATATAGCTGTGTAACCCTTACCCTTTGGTTACAGGCTTTTTTTCCAAGCTTCCGCTCAGATGCCCACCAGAGGCATATATAGCGATGTAACCTTACCTTAGTTTCAATTTCGACACTGGTTGATTTTGTTTCACCAGCCAATTGCCATCAGCCAAAGTCTCAGGCTGCAGGCCATCCTAGTAACCCCCTTGTTGCACTGCACAGGCACAGTTTAAATACCAATGAAGGGCTAACTGGATGCAGACCTGTAAAATTACACAAAATGGATGTGTTGGTGGGCCAAGCCCCTGCTTCACAGCAGTTCATCACAAAAATTTACTATGACAAAAATCTGTTTTGCCTCCAGGGTTCGTTCTGACGACCCAGCCCAAGGCTATGTTAGTCGGGAAGAGTACTACCAGATAAGCTGGAGGCAAAAGTTCGGTGTCTAATCTACATCTAAAAGAGAAAAGGAAATCTACTCCACCCATCGCTGTGCAGTGATCTCGGCAAGGTCCACAACACGCTGGCTGTAGCCCCACTCGTTGTCGTACCAGGCGACAACCTGCGAAGTTGGTGAGCGCGGATGAATTAAGACGCCAAAAAATAGAAGTGTTGCATGTTTGGGGGATGACATTTGCTTGCTTCCCCATCAGTGACATGTTTCTTTGTATCGGCCTGGTCATCTTAACAAAGAAATTAGTCGCGTCACTTTTCCTCACCAGCAAATGGAGGCAGGCATAACACTGTGTCACACCTTAATCATGTCATCACCCATGACCATGGTCAGGGCAGAGTCGATGGCTGTGCTCTGGTCCATGCCCTTGAAGTCAGCGGACACCAGAGGCTCATCAGCCACGGCCAGCACGTTCTTCATGGGGCCGTTGGCGGCCTCACGGAAAGCGTTGTTGACCTCCTCAGCGAAAGTCTTCTTCTCCACCTGTGGAGTTACATTTAGGCATGCCATATTTTAAGAAACTACCACAAATCAATTTCAAGCTAAGGCATATCAGAGGAAGAATTGCTTGACTTTACAAAGGAAGCCCTTCATCGCAGCGTGGAGTGCAGACAAGACAGAGGCGGTTGAAAAAACACCTGAGGGCATCTCCCCTGCATCACTACTTAAACAAAAGCCAGCTGGCATTCACCTGGATGACCAGATCCACGATGGACACGTTGGGGGTGGGCACACGCAGAGCCACACCGTTCAGCTTGCCCTTCAGCTCTGGCAGAACCAGAGCCACAGCCTTGGCCGCACCAGTGGTGGTGGGCACAATGTTGAGGGCAGCGGCACGAGCACGGCGCAGATCCCTGTGGGAGGCGTCCAGCAGGCGCTGGTCACCGGTGTAGGAGTGGGTGGTGGTCATGGTACCCTTGATGATGTTGAACTTCTCGTGCAGCACCTGCAAGGCACACAGAGGGAGGATTGAAAGACAGTCAACACACTCTGCACTAAAAAGACCCGTGATGAGACGTGGAGAACACATTACTGAAACCATTGTTTTTGAAACAATTGGTCGGGGCAACTTGAGGCAAGAATGAGAGAGAAAGCAAGGCGAGCGCCTTCTCAGTCGCGTTTGCATGATCACACGGCTGTTCTAAATGCATTACTGAGACATGTACGGATACTTTTTAACCGCTTAACAACATTTTCTTGCTAGAATCTTTTGTGTGTATGTGCAAAGGCCAGAGCTCTCAATGTACACTATGCATTCGCTGATGTTTTGATGTTTGTCTATTGAAAGGGATCTTCCTCTCCCAGCCACCATTAAATGCTTGCCCTGAACATGTTTTTTTATTGATTCTGGTATTTGGCATAGTTATATTCACAAATGACAACTTCCAGGCACAAGTTGTTGCTACACTGCGAGTGGTGCACTGGTGCATAGGGAACCAAAAGGATTGAGGAGGCCTGGAGTGGTTGGTTTGGTTCCCTATACATATAAGCGAGGACAATGCCTTGCTCTTTCACTCGAAATATCTAGTCTAGGCATTGTTGAGCTGGACACGCACGCAAAGTGTGGAATCACCCTTGCATTCTCTTCTCTGAGGAATTGCCCTAATTCTTAACCATATTTTCATATTACAAGGCAGCATGGCTCTCTTGTTTGACATGCACACACCTGCACTCGCACAGACACATGCTCGCAAGTTGATGCAAGCACCAACTTGTTGCAGCCTCTGCTTCCTCTTCTAGAGCAAGTCCACCCACACACACCTTGACAAAGGGAGCCAGACAGTTGGTGGTGCATGAGGCGTTGGAGATGATGGGGTAATCGTGCTTGTAGCCATCGCAGTTGACACCGACCACAAAAGTGGGGATGTCAGCGCCCTTGGCGGGGGCGGTGATCAGCACCTTCTTGGCACCGGCCTGTGAGGAGAGGAGGTCGATCGGGGCAACGGTTGTGAGTGTAACAATGGATGGATGCGGCATTAGTGTTTCCCCGGAAAAAAAAGATGCTGACGGGGATCCTGGCTTCCCAACCGAATGAATGATAGTGACAGTGAGTACCCCAAATCGGAGGAGCGGCGCAATGCAGGCGTGAAATATAAACTGTGTGGACTCCCAGGACGTGTGTGTGTGTGTGTGTGTGTGTGTGTGTGTGAATTCCTGCAGTGATGATGAATGATGAGTGATGGCATCGGCCTGGAACTTCTGCATTGCCTGCTCCTTTGCTAACACACAACACCCACCTGGATGTGCTTTCCAGCGCCGGGGGTGTCAATGAACACGCCGGTGCCCTCGATGACCAGGTCGATGTTCATGGCCTTCCAGGGCAGCTGGGTGGGGTCGCGGCTGGACACCACGGTGATGTTCTTGCCGTTCACGCTGATGGTCTTGTCATCCACGGCCTTGACGTCGGCTCCGAACTTGCCGAGGGTGGTGTCGTACTTCAGCAGGTGAGCGGCCTGCTTCACGCCTCCAGAGTCGTTCACGGCCACCACCTCCAGCAGCGAGTCCTTGCGGTCCTCCCAGCAGCGCAGGAAGTTGCGGCCAATGCGGCCGAAGCCGTTGATGGCCACGCGGATCTTCTTCTGGGCCACCACCTCCATCTTCACGGCGCCCTGTGTGGGGGAATGTACATTCGCCGAGGGGCGGGCAGAGGCGTTATACACACATACACTTAACACACACTCCACTAGACCACAGTACGGAGTAGACGCACACGCACGCTCAAACACAGGCAGGAGAGGGGGAAAGGGGTCAGAGAGAAAGAGGGAATCAGCAGAAGGTTCACAACACTTCGCAGTCTCCCGCTACCCGCATGCAAGCAACCATTGCCTTTACTCACTTACCCTGGCGGGCTGCACGCGCTGCACGTTCTTCAGGCCGGACATGTTGCCGGCGAAGGCGGACTGGAGGGCGGGGCGAGGGAGATGCGAGTTCAGAAGAGAGGATGATGGATGGATGATGGAGGAGAAGCGTACGCGGGACGTGTAATACAATGTGTCTTGTTACGTGCGTGTGTATGTGTGTGTTCGTGTGTGTGTGCGTGTGTGCGTGTGCATGTGTGCAGGGATGCGAGGATGCGGGCCCCAGCGCCGAGGTGCGTGCAGGAAGACGGGTCTGATGAGACATTGCTTGGCCGTACCTTTGCAAGGTGGGTTGCCATATTTGCTTGGCTGCTAATTTTAAAGTACAGTCAGAGGGGCACGCTAATCCTAAATTCCTCTTAACAGAATTAGTAGTTGGATAGCGGTGTGCTCTTACTCTCCAATAATATAAATGTCTTAGTTAGAGCACTAGAATGTATGCTGACACGGTTGAGCGAGAGTACGGGAATGAAACGAGACGTACGGGCCAGGCTTATGTGTCATAAGCACTTGGGTGAACTCTGCTTCTTGCTGCCTGCCAAGGGGGCCATTGAATGACCATCACTTTCAAAAACACTACGCAGGAGAAACCACTCCCACTGGTAGAAGGAAAAGAGCCACTTCGGTAGCCCCTGAAAGGAAAAGGACCCTCACAGGATAATAGTGTAATAGTAATGAGGATCAGGAGGGGCCAAGTTGGTAATGGTACAGGAAAAGGCTCGTCTGGTATGTACAAGTTTGGCAAGCATAGTTGACAGAATGAACACGGAGCTTAGAAGCAAACTTTTTGGGAGTCCAAAGTGTGACTTTTCGTACCCACTCCCAAAAGGATGGTGGAGTAGAAGCTCCTCAGACATCTGTGTGCTGTTCCTGTGCGGCGCTCAGCTGAGGTCTAGTATCCTCGCAATACTTCATCTCGATGAGGTGCATGTCACGTTGAAGAATGCAGAGATCTTCAGGTCAGTGCTATCTGGGGAAGGTGGATTGTTTTAGGCTGAGAAGCGAGTTGGAAAGAGCCACTTTGATATGATTTTAGCTGTATTAGGTCTGAGGATCTTGCAAGCCAGCCGTTTGTTGCTGCCAAAGGGTTATTTCTAATGACGCACTTGTCTTGACGTTGTTAGGCAAGCATTGCTTGTGGCATCATTGGCAGCCGCTCTTTGAAAGAAGGGTCAGGATGATAGCTGGATTGATGCCAAATCGTTGAGGAGAGTGGCTGGGCTGTATTTAGAAGTCCGTATTTGAGTATGGGTTTGTATGATTTGGTGATCTTCAGCTTCTTTTGCACGCCAATGAATATTGATATTGCAGAAGGGATTCCCCTTGCTCAGGACCTGTTGTCTTGATGGAGGTACCGGCAACGTCAGAGTAAGTTGTGAGTGACTTTCTAGCAAGAGCTTGAACATATATATTGCCAGTAATGCCGGCATAACACTTAATTTTGTAAAAATGGGTGATGGTGACTGGCGGATTGCTTTGGCAGTGGATTGGGCGACGTCTCCTTGGATGTTATGACGGTGGAAGTTTGGGTGTGAGAGCTGCTTATTAATTTGATGCATTGAGGTCAGGCTATCTGTGGCTATAAGGGAGTGGCCGTGTATGATTGCGGTTGCTATAGCTGCTAGCTCTTCACGAGATATGATGTTGGTTATACCCTTGCCTATTAGATTCACGTGTGGGGTACTTTCAGGTGAGGCTGGTATTCACCTGATCTGGTGCCTTGCCTTTTTCATGTTTTGTAAGGCTGCCATCAGTGTAAGTCCAGTCCGCCAACGTTAGGTTCTTTATACTGGACTTGTGTCAGGTCGCTTTGTCAGAGCTTTGAGGTTGGTCCGGGGCACATGTCATATCTTTGGGGCCTTGCGATATGGTCGCTTGGTAGCTTCCTTACTATGACCAACCATATCATGGTGGGCATCAAGAGCTCTGACTTCGATGTTCCATACGGCAATGATCTGCGGATCCCCCTACTTTCTTTACATTCATACAGAATTTTGCGGCAGAGCGATGCATACGGATTTGCGGATTTGTAATCATCCTTTCATTCCAGGAAGGGAGAAACATAGAGGTACTAGCTGTTGCCTCTGTGCTAAGGGCAAAGTGAATTGCGTGTGTTGTTGCTAGGATGAAGGTGATGGCAGATAGAGAAGCCAGAGGATTTGGAGGAATAGGTATTGCGACGTGCTTTGAGGCTTGCTTGTTTCTTGGGTGTTCACGTCGGAAAAGTCAGAGCTGTCTATTGCTGCTTGAATCAACCAGGAACCTGGTTAAATTTGGCAATTGATTCAACTCGGATTAATCATGTGGGTCTTGTTGAATCAACCACGGTTGATCTCCAGTGACTGGGGGGGTCATGGTCGAAAGGGGATGCCATCTTTCAAGAGAATAGGGCCCATTTTTGTGAGGCGGTGGTTATGTGGGGGCAAAGCATCCGTGAGTGAGTTTTTGCTCTTTTGGCTTTTATGTTCAAGGTAGCATATCTTTGCGAGCCATGATGCCCACAAACTGCAAAAGCTGTTGCATTTTGCAATATCAAAGGCATTTTGTGGAATATTGAGCCGCTCGAGGGTGAGCATGTCTTTGCATTTTCCATCTAAGTTTTAGATGCAAGCTACCGTAACCTACAATGACTGTGACGGTGTACACCTTTGGCCCCCTGGGGAGGAAGAGGCGTTATTGAACTCGCTTTTACAGCGCTGGTCTCCTGACTCTCTAGTGCTTGTCATGTGTGTAGATGTGTGTGTTCAGAGTTTGGTAATTCAGACTGGCAGGAGCTTGGCATGGATTGCTTGCTTCTATCTTCGCTTGCTAATCTCTTCTCCTTGCTGCTCTTGCTTACCGCCACTGATCTGCGTGTCTAGAACAGCAGGTTATGGTCGATCGTTAGCCTGGTGCTGCTAAAGAATACAAAGGGAAATAAGAAAAAACCACACAGGCAGTGAAAAACCGCTCCCCACATTAATTAAGGAAAAGGAGCCACCTTGGTACCGAGTACCGTAAAGCTCCTCCACCGCAAAAAGGAAAGGAAAAATCAGTTGGGATTAAGAGTGTTGCAGGCTTGGCCTGAAACTGGCTCCTGATGAGAGTTGACAATAGTACTGGAAAGGGCGCGTCTGGTATGGACAAGTTTAGCAGCAAAGTTCGCAGAGTGCGCATGGAGCTTGGAGGCAAGTCTCTTAACTCTTAGAGAATCATGACCCAGATCCTTGAAAGGCTTCAGAGTGTGCGTGAGTGTTGTAGATGGTGCCACCCACACCCAAAAGGATGATGTGGAGAGTAACGGAGGCTCCTTGGAGAGTGTTGTAGAGATCTTTGTGCTGTTCCTTTGCGGCGTTTAGCTGGTTCTGAGGCCTGGTGTCTTCACAATACTTGATCTCGACGAGGTGGATGTCATGCCGATGTTTGCTGAGGTCTTTAGGTCGGTGCTGTCTGGGGTTGGTGGCTCTATTGGTGGATGGCGGTGCTGCTGAGGTGCTTCCAGTCTCCCTCAATTGCTCCCTGCCACTTCGAAGAACCCACCCCCCTACATTAGTTTGTTGTTTTTGTGTTTTTGCAGCAATGGGAGTAACCAGCACAAAATCTGGATGGCTGGAGGTGAATCTGTCTTTATCTGGGAAGCGGGGTGGGAAGAGCCACTTGGGAACAAATCTACTTTCGGCTGTTTCAGGGATCTGGAGATTTTGCATGATCATCCGTTCGTTGCTGCCTATATCTTTGGAGACAATGCATGATCCTAAGGGGCCTGTTTTGCTGATAGCCTTTAAGATCATGCGGCATGCTAAGTTGTGTCTTTCAGTGATCATGCTCCTTATTTGCGTGTGTTGGCACCCAGAAAGGATGTGCAGGGCACTGTCTACTTGTGGGAAGTGGGGGTAAGTTTGACTTGTTGAGAGTTTGAACAATACCGCTTGCTTTTAATTATATAGGGTGCATCTTCTGTATTTCATAATGATACATTTGGTCTTAAAGGAAACAATGGATGATGTTAGGTAAGCACTGCTAGCAGGCTGTTGCACTACGCCGTATTTCTAAAATGACACCGTATATATGGTACGGTAAACGCCGTATCGTAGCTTTTACCGTATAATACGGTATGAGCAAAAGTACGGTGCCAAACTGTACAGTTCAATCCCACCGTACAGGCTTGGACAGCCTGCATGTTTACATGCATGCGCCATCAAAAGCACGGCACACTGCAAGTGATACTAATTAATACATTTATAAGCTTAACACCTTCACATTGATGGACCTCTCCGGCCCCACTGCAAAGCGCGCGAGAGTGGGCCTGGGGGGAAGCACCCTTCCCGCCCCCCGAGCCTTGCAAAAGGACTCCAGTACACTCCTGCGAGCCCCCCCCTTTAACGGGCTACAGGTGGGCAAAGGCAAACCCAAGAACAAGGCAGAGAACATGAAGCGCAGTGTAAGAAATATAAGCCCGTGAAAAAACGGACCATACCGTACACCGTACCGTACCTTACCGTATATACGGTGCCAATTTCCAAAAATACGGTATAAACCGTTTTTACCGTACCGTACAGTATTACCGTACACCGTACACCGTACACCGTACTGCAACAGCCCTGATTGCTATTGGCTCCATTGGCAGTACCGTCCTTTATGAGGGTCTGGTAGTACGCATGGTAGTTTGCTTCAGTTTTGGCAATTCCCAGTTTATGGAGAAGATGCATATGTGCTTGAAGGGCGTCACGGTGGTTTGGTAGGTACCAAAGCCTTGGGGGAGGAGGATGGGCCATGTTTGTTGCATGAGTATGATTTTGGGTTTGTGTTTGGTTTTCTATGTCTTCTTTTACATAGCCAGTGGATGTTGTAGAAGGGATTTCCCTCAGGGCCTGCTATTCTGATGGAGGTATCTGCAATGTCGGCGTAGGTGGTGGCTGACTTTTTAGCAAGGGCGTCGGCATGTACATTACCAATAATACCGGCATGGGACTTTACTTTGAAGCAGTGGATGGGCGATGGTGATTGGCAGATTGCTTTAGCAATGGATTGAAGGACATCTCCTTGGATGTAGTGGCGATGGAGATTCGGACGTGATAGCTGCTTTTTTATTTGGTGCAGTGATGTTAGGCTCTGTGGCTATATGTGAGTAGCCGTGTATGACTGCAGCTGCTATAGCTGCTAGATCTGCACGTGAGATGGTGTTGGTTATACCCATGCCTTTTGGGTTTACATAGTGGGAAACGTTTAAGTGAGGGTGGTATACACCTGATACGGTGTCTTGACCTACTTCATTCTTTTGGAGGCTGCCATCAGTGTAGGTCCAATCCCGCCAACCTTTTACTTTACGGGTTAGGTTTTGGCTGGAGCTGTTTTGGGGTGCTTCGTCGATATTACAATTATGAGTTTGGTCAGTGCTCATCAGGCAGGGCACTTGTTTATCTGGGCCTTCTGGGGCTTGAGAGTGGTCATTGGGTAGCTTATTATACTTTTTGTCCGGAACTTAAGGCTGTTTGATTAGGATGGTTATGTTTCTTATGAATTTCCCACTTTGCTTCAGGGATTTCTTTAGCAAGCTCTTTTAGCCAGTCTTTGTTGTGAGCATTGAGGCAGACCCTGCCCTTGGTGTTCCATATGGCAATAATTTTCAATTCCCAGGAGTGTTTGGAAAGTGGTATTTGTATGTTGTTCCAGAAGGGCACTTTCGCAAATTGGAGTTGGTCTGATGGGATGGTGCCCCCCAGGAATTTACACATGTGTGGGTATTTGCGGCAGAATTATGCTTAGGGATTTGTGGTCGTTCTTTTTCCCAGGAAGGGAGGAGCATAATGTGGCTGTTTCCTCTGTGCTGACAGCAGCAGAGTAAATGGCGTGTCTTGTTGCTAAGAGCATGGTGTTTTCATGGTAAATGAGATGGCAGATGGAGAACCCAAAAAAACGGGAGGAGAAGGCATTGGTGTTTGCCCCAAACACTTTGTCCCTTGGGTGTTTGTTCGTATATTTAGAGGCAGAGATGTCTTTACGTCCAGAGAGGCCTACAAGTTCTGATGCAAAGCTAATGGGAGGAGGTTAGACGTGATTGTGTAGACCGCTGCATTTTGCCCTGTGAAAGGCCTTTCGTAGTATGTTAAGGCGCTCGGGAGTAAGCACACCTTTAGACTTTCCGTCGACATTTTAATTACAGGCTACTGTGTCAGTGTAAACTTCAGGAAGCATAGTGTCATCTGGGGAGGATAGGGTACTCTTTTCTTAATACTCCATGAGATCAATGGTTGTGATCCAGTACTCACAATGCCCCGTGGCCGTAATGTCAGCCTGTGGGTTGGTGGGATGGATGTCAAAGCTAACTTTGTTGTGAAGATCGACATTGTAGGGTTGGTACGCATTGTCCTCTTGGATGGCAGAGACCCTTATTTTTGAAGATCATTTAGGTGTTAATCTGGTGCAGGCTGAGATAAGTTTGGTGCGGTGATTTGCTTTTCATAGTTTTTGAGGCTCTGCTTGAAGCTTTCACACGTGTTTAGTAGTTCTTCTGGCTCCCAGGTTGGGTTCCATGAGACTTCCACAATATCTCTTTTCTGAGAGTAGAGGATGCGGCTTTCCTTTTCAATTTGATTCAGATTGATACAGGCAGGGCAGGCCCATGAATCATTGGCATCAATAGTTTCCCTTTCAGTGGCGTTGCAGCAGCTTGTTTTTAGCAAGCATTGCCAGTGGTAGGTACGATTGCAGACGTCACAGATGTACATGTCTTTAAAAGGTAGAGAGAGGTCTGGAGATTCAAGTCCTAGATGGTATGTAGGAGCAAATTTCACAGCTTGCGCACTTAATTTGGCTCCGGGCAATAGTCTTACTGGATTTGGGCACTAGTCAACTGATTTAAAGAGGGGTAGGACCCATCTTTCAATATTTATGGGGGCATAGTAAGTGTGGTATTGTTTCTGTCTTAGGGGTGTATCATCTCTGTTTCATGTCTTGTGCAGGCCACATGCATAGATTAATACACGAAGTAGTAAAAGAAAAGGACCTCTGAACAAAAAAGAAAAAAGCAAGCAAGGCAGGCAGCCAAAACCAATTTCCACTTTTACAGGTTTACAGTTTAAGCCATCAGTCAAAACGTGCGACTGCTAGGCTGCGTATGTAAAACATCGTTTTTACAGAAGGAGGAATTGCTTTACTACCATGCACGTGAATTTCCTGCCTCCACCACAACGAGGGTAAATTTAACCAATGGTGATCGCTGATCACCTGCCTGGCAGGATCCTTGTAGGCCTGACCTGAAACCAGCTCCAACGGATGAGACTCTCGGAGTTGGTCATAGTACTATTGTAAGCGGCACGTATGGTGTGAACGAGTTAAGCTGTGATTTTGAGGCTAGCTTCTCAATTCTATGATAAAGTATTGCGGGGATATAACTAACTGTTCATCACCGCCAGCAGCCACCAACAAATTCACCTTCTCCAGACAGCACCTACTCAAATATCTCAGCATTCTCCAACGTGACATTCATCTCATCGAGATCAAGTACTTTGAGGACAGGAGACCACAGAACCAGCTGAGTGCCGCGTAGGAACAGCATAAAGGCCTCTGTTCCATCCTTTCAGGAGCCTGTGTTACCCTCCACACCATCCTTTTGGGAGTGAGTGGCACCATAAAATACACCTTAACAACAGCAACAGTGATAACGGGGGATCAGGAAGGGGGCTACTGGTAGAGCGGCTGGCTTCAGGAGGGCTAGGCGCAGGCCGGATCGCATGGCTGACAACCCGCTGGATCCTCATTAGTCTCTGTTGTTTCTCTTTTTCGTTTTTCGATGGGGCTCTGGCTAGTTGAGCACTAGTTGAGAGCTTTTCCTTAATGCACGCTGGTGACTTCCAGCGTACACTTTTACATTTAATTTTAGTGGCACCAATTACGACAATCACATGCTGGAGCCTTTTTAGGAGCTAGGTCTTGATTCTCAAACATTCAAGAAACTTGCTTCCGAGCTTTGTGTTCATTCTGTCAACTACAATGCCAAAACTGTCCATACAAGATGGATATTTTACAGTACTATTATCAACTTTCATCAGGAACCGGTTCGCTCCAGATAAAGCCTGCAACCCTCCTGATTCCCATTGATCTTCCCCCTTGTTTTTGGAGGAGGAGTTGTATGGTACCTGGTATCAAAGTGGCTCTCCTTCTTAATTAATATGGGTTAGGTTTCACTGCCTGCATAGTTTTCTCTTTTCTTTTCTAATATGCTTCTTTCTTAGATCATTTCCAAACTGCTTGTGATGTTATCACCACTGCGTATAATTTGTTAAATATTTTGGTGCAGTGTTTTCCTGTTTGTTTAGGAATTTAATAATTACACCCTCCTTTCTTAACATGGGCCACAAGAGTTTAACTTGGTATTTTCAATCGTCACTTCTTATGCAGGGTAGCGCAGCAATCAGGCAAAAGAGAAAATCAGTGCCACTCCCTGCAGCAATCGCTCAAGGAGACAGAGCCATCATAATAAAAGAAGAAGAAATAGCTACGCAGGCGGTGAAAAACCACTCCACACATCAATCAAGGAAAAGGAGCCACTTTGGTTCCGGGTACCGTAAAACTCCTCCACCATAGTATAAGCAAAGTATCAATGGGGAGCAGGAGGGTTGCAGGCTTGACCTGAAACCGTCTCCTAATGAGGGTTGATAATAATGTTGGAAAGGGCACGTCTGGTATGGACAAGGTTGGCAGTGTATTGGAACTGCAATTGGAAAAAGGGAATCAAGGGACAAAAAAGCCCCTGCCATTTAAAAGTGGCTATCTCGTAACCACAATACAAAGGCATCATCCTACAGTGGCTATCTCGACCACAATACAAAGGCATCATCCTACAGTTTGTCCACAGTTTGCTGCCCTCAAATTCCTGTTGTATAAAATTCGTCTAAATAGACCAAGGCAATAAAATTCTGGAAGGGATCGCATTTGCAGCTATTGTCTGCCACCACATGATTTCACGTGCTTTACACCTGTTGTATAAGACTCTAAATAGACCAAGGTATTAGGAATCTGGAAGGGATCACATTTGCAGCTATCGCCTGCTACCACATGATTTCACGTGCTTTACGCGCTCTTCTTTTGAAGCATTTCAAAAGTGGGCAGGCGAAGGGGTAGTTCAGCAGCATTGTAACAAGCATCAAGAACGGTCATATTTGCTACGGAATCTTTGGCATCAAAATCACGCGCCTCCTTGACGCTCCTCACATCTCTGCATGCATGGAAAAAGAAAGGACCCAAGAACTGTATTGATATCTATCTTTGCATGACAAAGTGAGGTAGTGCGTAGGTGTCCGCACTCCCAATTAGAATAAAATGGCTGGAAAAGCTGTAAAGAAGTGCTTCGGACATACTTTTTATTGGATTACATCGAGACACGCTATGCACATTGCATTCCTTTTCTGTATAAATTGGACTACTCATGTAAACCTCCTACTAGACACAGAAAGGTACAGTCACTGGAAACAGATTTGCCATCGAACTCCAACACTCCCAGGAGCTCCTTACCTCTCATCAGAACGTCCTTCCAGCACGCTCAAATCAGTGGCAAACCGTTCCAGCTGGTGGTAGTATGTAGTTTGCTGCTCGCTGCCAAAAACACGCTCTGTCCAAGCTCGTGGTAGAACCTCTGCTTTGCCTGACGCTACTGCTGCAGCAGCTGCCGCTGCTGCTGCTTCGTCACTGTTGGGTATGGCAGGGTCAGGGGCAAAGCTAAGCTGCATGCAAAAAAAGGCCAACAGTAGCAAGTCGTTTTAACAGTGAGAGCGAAAGCAAAACAATTAGATCCCCTTAATTACTAAACGGCAAGACTGCTTTGCAACTGGGTGACATTGATGCCTTTACAGCGCCAGTATGTTCTCTAGGTCTCGCCTTGTGCCTGTTGTGGTAGAAGGCTCTACGTGGAAGCACGCTCACACGTATACAAAACTCTAGGGCAGGAAATTGCCTTAGTAATGCTGAGAAAGTTTGAGCAAGTTTCTAAAAATGCCCTATGTGAGCACAAGCTGAGAGGAGTGTTTGGTGTTATGTTTCACACAATATACTTTGCAGCTTTATGTTTCACATTATATACTTTGCAGCCGTGCATAACATTGGAGTATCCGTTCGTGCGCCTCACCTTCTGCTGCACCTGGCGCAAAAAGGTCAAGTTTTGCTCTGCAGCTTTTGGCACCACCCTCGTTTTGTTGCCAAAAAAGGGCACTACAAACCCCTCACAAGTCATAGAGGCCCTGCGCATAGAAGACAAGCACTGGTTGGAAGACAAAGGCCTGGAAGTGGCAGCAAAACTAAAGTAAGCACTGAACACAGATTTGATCTTCAGTGGTTTTTAAAACCATAAAGCTAGTCCACGGCAGAGCAAAATGGCTACCTACTACCAGGCTCTGCACATACAGTAGGAGCTCAAGCATGTCCTGACCAGACGTGCCCTTTCCAGTACTGTCACCACCCCTCACCAGGAACTTCACCAGAATGTCAGAATCCAGTAAGACTCCTTACAAGTGGCAAACCTTGCAGGTAATTCAAAAGTGACTTTTAACACCCACTTGGGCGTCACTTCTCAGGAATTAAACAGCTACAAGACGTGTACATCCACCCAAGCTCAACAGGCCTTAACATGCCATGAAACCCACACCAAGATTGTAACCTGCAATATAAACCAACCAAAGCTAGCTTTTTCTGCTCTCTCACCGCTCCCCCTCCACCCGCAAGGCGGTGATAGGCAGCAGGCCGTCGTGCTCAAGAGATGCATGCAGAGTGCCTGTGAGGCCTGGCAAGCCCGGCCAGTACAAAGACGCTTGCATGGATCCATCAATGATCTGAGACAAAAAGGGCAAATTATACAAGATAAGGGAAGGCTTAAGCAGCTCTTTGCCATGTGTGCTTCTCTGTAAAGTACGTACGCATGGAGTAATTTGACACTGTGACTTTACAATATAAACTTTACGAAAATGATTGCAACTTGACCTACCTTTGACCCTGGCCGCATGGAAGCTTGTGCGCTTTCTACAAGCGGCTCAGCACCTGAGAGCAGCCTGGCCATGTTGATTGTGTAGGCACCAGCATCCATCATTGCTCCCCCTGTAGAGCAGGGAGGAGGTAGCATAAAGAAGATTGCACCAGTTTGGCTAGAGGAGAGGCCACCCTGTGCTTGTTGGTTTGGAGGAGAGGTGGTTTTACGGCTGGGGAAACTTTTTGTGTCACTTAGGAACCCCTTTTTGCACTCGTACAAAGCAAGCAGTGTTTTTTTTATCACGATTGGACTAAAGAAGTGCCTGTTTTGGCTTTACCTATACGGGTTCTATTGGACCCAAAAATGGGGGGCTGACAAAGGGGTGTTCAGTGTGCAACATGAGTGCAAACGTGCAAATGCAGGCAGTTTTTGATCTAGGAGCCCCTACAACTCCCCTGTTTATGCGCCTACATTCATTGCAGGTTTTGCAATACTTGATCTCATGATGCGACTTGACACAGTACTTCTGCCTGAATATCAAGCCTCACCTGCCAACTCTTCCTGCCATCGGATATTGCCATTGCCGAACACCCATGATGGAATCAGCACCTGCGTCAAATGGATGGAGGCAAACTTGTCTGTATGCGTAGATTCTTTGTCCTCTGAAACCATTTCTCCTCTGAAACCATTTCTGAAGCAGCTGAAAACCTGTTTCTAAGGCCAACCACACTGCCTTTTGCCTGCTGTGAATGTGTGTGGCTCTGCGGCTGGGGTAGCTATGCTCCCTGGGGTTGAATAATCTTAACCCCTCGTAGACAACTGCAAAACTTTTTTGAGCTTAAGAAGTGTTTTTTTGGTTAGTTTAAGACCCAAAATGGGGAGGTGATGAGGAACTGTCCAGGGAGCAACGTGGGTGCAAACACGAGCACTTTTTGACCTTTTTCTTCATGGATAGGCAGCAGCAAACCGCTGGCTATGTAAAACCTTCAGATTCCTGAAATGGCTGAAACTAGGATTATACCAAGTGGCTCTTTCCACCCTGCTTCTCAGACAAAATTATGTTTACCTCCAGCCGTCCGAATGCTGTTTTCCCATCTCCGCGAAAACAAAAAAGCAACAGACTAGCAATGAAAGGGGGTGGGTTCTTAGGAGTGGCAGGGGGCAACTGAGGGAGATTAGGAGCACCTCAGCAGCACCGCCAGCCATTAGCAGATTCACCAGATCCACCTTCCAGAGACAGCACCAACTCAAAGATCTCTGCATACTTCCACGTGACATCCACCTCATTGAGATCAAGTACTGTAAGGACACAAGACCTCAGAATCAGCTGAGCGCCGTGCAGGAACAGCATAATGGCCTCTGCACCATCCTTCAAGGAGCCTGCATTACCCTCCACACCATCCTTTTGGGAGTGGCTGGTACCATCTACAACAATCACACACCGAAGCCTTTTAAGGAGCTGGTCTTGATTCTCAAAGAGTTAAGAAATTTGCTTCCAAGCTTCATGTTCATTCTAACAACTACACTGCCAAACCTGTCCATACCGGATGCACACTTTCCAGTACAATCATCCACTCTCATCAGGAACCGGTTCCAGATAAAGCCTGCAACCCTCCAGATCCCCATTGATCTTTTTTCTTATTCTTTTCAAAGGAGGAGTTTTACGGTACCCGGTTCCAAAGTAGGTAGCTCCTTTTCCTCAATTTATGTGGGGAGTGGTTTTCACTGACTGCGTAGTTATTTTTTACCCAGACATCACCACCGTTTCAGCACCTAGTGAAAACTGCATTGCCGGAGAAGGAAGAGAGCAGTCATTGGACTTACTACCTTGCAGTCAATGGCAGTCAATCGCCCAAGAGCACCACCTTCTCCTCCAGGCAATGCAGGAGGAGCGATCCAAGATGGCAACTGCGCGTTAGATGTGGCACTAGGGCTGCCGAGGGTGAGCCGCCTTAGGCGAGCCGCTAGAGGGTGCTCTCTGCAAATGGTGGGTAAGCACGTGTCACTTTCTTAATCTTCATCAAATGCTTTCACTCGGACTGGAATCAACAACGCTGCTCTCCTGCAGTCATACATTTCTACCTGTAGTGGAAGGCCTCTCGACATATCAACCCTTTTGACAAAGCCAATTCCTGCACTTCCCTGCGTGTGAAAAAAGGCAGCAGGTATCAAGCGGTAAGTACCAATTTGACGTCTCTACCATTCTGCATCTTATCTTGCTGCAGGGCAAAGGCGGGTCAACCAAAGATCACTTCACGCATGTATGTCCTACCGCGACCTTATCCAGCCATTCACTTGAGCATGGACAACACAATGTGATGAAGGAAGAAGAAGTATGCACCTGGTTTCTTTGGCATTTGCTCCAAAAGGCTTTTCAACAAGCACCTGCAATGATTATCAGAATTGAATCAAAGGGTCGATGCTTCAGTGCATTTATAGATATAACTCAGATACTGACGTAGATGTAGACAGAACATGCACCCAGGAGACCGGTGCGTCTGAAATTTCCCAGCCATAGAGCTGTACTACCACAGCAGGTACAGGAAGGACAGGCAGGGAACGCTTTCAGGCTACTCACGTGCTTTCCAGCACTCAGTGCACGCATTGCCCATTGGCCCTGCAATGGAGAATTGTGATCAACACTCTCAAACATGATTCGAAGAAGTACAATTAAAGAGGAGCAATTGAGGCAACACGCATAAGCTAGATATCCGACAACGCCCTACATGGAGTCCATTGGGCAGCCCCAAGTAGATAGCATGTAGGCTAGGGTCACACAAGAGCTCTTCGTAGCTCCCATAGCTATTTGGAATGCTGCAAGAGGGGGTGAAAAGGGATAACAAGTCAGAATGGACCTGACAGGGAGCAATAGTTTAAGATGCGATCTAGGTTGCCAGCCATTTGTACCAAATCCTACAGCAGCATGCAAAAAAGGACCTACCCGTACTGTTTGGCAAACTTTGACGCCCTGGACAAGTCACGAGCGGCAACACCTGCTTGATATATTTGTGGACACCACAATAATTTGAAGCAGTTTTGATAGGTTCTTTACAAGTTAGTAAATTTGGTGTAACCTGCTGCAAGTTTTTAACATTGATGGCCAGCCCAACTCAGTCCTTTTCAGAGTTAACATGGTGACATACCTGCTACGTGGCAGTTTGGCAGCTGGAAGCTCGGCTTTATTAATGCATAAGTGCTGACCTGAATTAGGTAGATGGGAGAATATGACCCAGCAAAAAGCGTAAAAACGTCATAATCTCAAATATTAGGTTGAAAATCAGAAAGAATTCCACTGGTAGTGATGAACGACCAGCGTGCAGTTGCTAATATGATTTTTGCAACTTTCAGCATTTAACCAAGCCTACACCTTGAAGCGGCTTAAATGCAATACCCGTACGGCCTCTTTCCTGCCACACTCGTAACGCACACACACGCACGCACGCACGCACGCACGCACGCACGCACGCACACACACACGCACACACACACACACACGCATTATCACACACACACACACACGCATAAACACGCACATACACGCACGCGCGCACACACACACATACACACACACACACACGCACACACACACGCATAAACACGTTGTGATTTGTGATGCTTAGCCAAGGCATCTGCTGCTTGTTCATACAGGGAAGCGCAACTTGCAGGCCTGCCAGCTGTTACATTTAAATTAGTGCTGATATGTGCGCACGCACCTGTGATGCTCCAAGTATTCCAATATTGGCTGGCGGCCTTGCATACTGAGACCTGCTGTTCAAGCCAAGGAAATTGGAGATACGAAAGAGCTGATTTAAGTCCATTTTATTATTTTTTACTTTGTATTTAATTATTTAAAAATTCTACCGTGATAGGAGCTCGAGTAGGAGCAGTTGGGCGTCAGCTCGAGTAGGAGCAGTAGAGCCGAAAATGTCTGAATTAATTATCAAAGCGATGTTCGAACGTGAACACAGGGTGCAGGGCTCGAGGAAAGCATGGGCAAGAGACTGTTGGGGAGCCCTTGACTTCCTTTACTGCTGAAAGGTTCTTAACTTTTATTTGTGGTACCGTAGTAAACAGCTGGCCCTAATGTGCAAATTTTGGACAGGAGATTGTTGAGAAAGATGCGAGCTTCACATTGATTGGAGATCACCACAACAAGGAATGGGTGTGCAGTGCGTGCGCGCTATGTTCGTGCTTGTGCTGTGTGTCTATGTATATGCGTGTGTGTACGTTAGTGTACATCTGAAGGTGCGTTTGTGTACATCTTAGTACTTGCGTCCGCGATCGGTAGTGGCAGGGCACTGAAGGACGAGGAGATGTACTCACAGGCGACAGGCGCGCGCTTGGGATGGAGTACTGCAGCTTGTTTGAATTCCTGTGCATTCTTGTTTCATCCAATAGGCAAAGAAGCGGCGGTTCTATTTCTTGAAATGTCATCCATCCAATTTTGGTTTGACTATTTGGGGCGTCAGTGACAAAATTGAAGGACCTTCATCAAATTCTTGGTGTGTGTGCTACTGAGGATGTGCGAGGTTCAGTATCTGTCAGGGGTCTGAATCTGGTTCGTGTGTGTGAGTGTGTGTGTCTGTGTGTGTATCTGTGTTTGTGTATTTGTGTGTGTGTGTGTATGTGTGTGTGTGTCTGTCTGTGTGTGTGTGTGTGTGTGTGTGTGTGTGTGTGGAAAATACTTGTCAGGGGTTTTAAAAGAGACAAACACACACGCATAGGGCATTGAAAGTGCTTAGAAAGTGGTGCAATGGGGAGGTACTTGGGCAAACCGGGCCAAAACTGTTCATTTTCAAATTCACATTGCCCCTTCATGACCCCCACTTTTGGGCTCGTTGATACCTATGTAACCCAAAAAAGGCATTTCCTTGGCCGTGTTCAAACAATCCAACATAATAGGCATGCATTTTGTACATCTTTCAAACATGATACGGCTTTCCTGTTAATTGTTCCCACACTAATTGAGCCATCCAATCGCGGAAGCTTTGAAACCTATTTGTAATGGAAAACCCAACATTAAATAGCACAAATAGGATATACATAGGAAAGAGGGAATTGTGTTCATGACTATCTGGCCGGTATTAACAGTGTTTTACATGTCTATGGGGGGAAATAAGTGCAGCCTTTTGATCGCTCAGCAGAAACGCACAAAAAGAGTCGAAACTTCACAAGGCGGCTCAGTGGAGACGCAGCCTTACTGATAGATTAAGCAGCCACGGGGAGTACTCCCAGGGGGGGGACACTGAGGCCCAAAATGGAAATACTTATTGCATGCTCCTAGGGTATGGCTCACCTAACTTGCAGGTTTCAAGCTCAGCTCTGATATGCAGATTTCAATGCAGCTGAGCTTGAAACCTGCAAATAAGGGGGCCCATACCTAACTGGCCGCGGCGTGAACCCTACTTTTTGAGCAGCCATAAGCTGTATCTGACCAGTCAAAGCACCAAATTGAGTGATTTTTGGTGTTTCGGAATCCATAGAGTAAATAAAGATTATTGCAAGAGATATGGGGCAAAAAGACTAAGTGGTTGGCGATATATGCAAATTAATGTGCCATTCCCCCTGGAAAGCACACATCTAGGGTACAGGTGCACAACGTGTGCTTTTAGTCTGTCATTATGTACGCAGGGCGACATGTCTAAATCTGAGCACATGCTCGGGTAGCTTATAAAGTCAGCATCAGTTTGAAACTAGGTTGGGTCCAATTTGATTACGTGACGTGTGAGTAGTTGCACCTTTCATGCAAAAAGAAGCATGTTTTGGCTTTTCCCCAGTGTCCCCCCTCTGAAATATTCCTAGTCTGTGAGCACAGATCAGGATCCTTTCATATATTAATGCGCCGGAGCGCATTGAAGTTGCAGATGCAATAAGTTGAATTGTGCAAATAAATAACTTACACTGGTACGACTATAATACTGTATTACTACAATTCTACTACCGTCTTGCGCTTTTAGTATTGCGAGGCCTACTTTTTGCGAGGTGCCGAAATAATTAGATTAATTAATTTGCGAGCATTAAGCTTTTGCGAGGCCCCTGAAAAGTTAAGGAAATTTGCGAACTTTGCGAATTTGGGGATTTCTTGTGCTCTCCTCTCTGTATCTATTCAGTGTTGGTTTAAATCATAGTCTGAGACGAATTTTATGGCTCATAACTTCAGCCTGAGGAGTTACTCTTGCATTGCCTTCCCCCCCTCCTCCTCCCCCTCGTCCTCCTCCGTGGTGGTCTCTGAAATCTCCAAGGTTTCAAGGCCCCTGCCCCTGCCCCTGCCCCTG